>Ga0209913_1000012_pt1 | contig 299178 bp, 269 predicted proteins | sample PersoiDNA2013203_FD_185805 | JGI IMG/M metagenome (GOLD analysis project Ga0209913, IMG submission 185805) | Permafrost soil microbial communities from the Arctic, to analyse light accelerated degradation of dissolved organic matter (DOM) -... | ecosystem: Environmental > Terrestrial > Soil >... | reverse complement strand
TGACCTCTCGCCATCTTGGGGAGATTATTCAAAAATATAAAATTCCAGCATCTCACGTGCAATTAATTAGTGAGTGCTTTTGCCGCCTGGCTGAACGTCCAAACTTGCAGAGTCTGCTTTTGATGGATGTAATTGACGGCTACAGCTATCGATTTTGCCCGGCATGCTGGGCGGCTGACAAAATTCCCTATATGCGTATTGAGTGGAGATTCCGGACATCTGAATACTGCTTCGTCCACCACAGCAATTTGCAAAGCGGCTGCCATTCTTGCGGCAAGAGCGTACCTATTCACCGCTCGATATTAGGAGGCTCGATCATGCCTCCTCCGGCGAGCAATTTGGCGATGTGTTTTTATTGTCGAGCTGACTTGCGCAAGATGCCCAATGAAATTGAGCTTAGTCTCAAAGCTGCTACACAGCTGAAAGATAGAGTCGCTTTACAGAAAGCGATTATTTCTGCAGTACTTCACAATTACTTTGTCATCGCACCATTCCCAGAAAAATACAGTTTGGACCACTTACCCGTCATGCTGAATGGGGCTGGTCTCCACATTTTAAATGCCGGGGCTAGCACTATGCTTTTTACAACATTTGAAAATGGAAATCTCAATACGTTGCGAAAAATCCTATATACAGCCCTTCGTGGAAATACCTGGCTTAAAGCAGGGCACCCTATACAGCGAAAACTATCACGCAAAGCTGCTCGCCTAAGAAAGCAGAAAGTTGCATATTGACAACTAAAACGTAACCCGACCAAAAATTACTTGAAGTCGAAAAGTTCAGAGATAAATGAACAAAGTTCAGAGATAAATGAATTCCGACAATTAATTCTTTACTTCACGCCGGCTTTAGTAATTTTCATCTGAATCCCGCCAAAGTTGTTTGGTGGTCTTACCAATTAATTGGTATTATCTCGATTCCCGAATAAGACCAAGCGCCGCAGTTTTCTCCAAGATGGCGCGTTATTTTCTGTAGATCAACCACCAAAGGACGAGCAATGAAATTACTCCGTTATGGCCCTGTCGGCCAAGAAAAGCCTGGCATCCTGGATCAGGCTGGCAAGATTCGCGATCTGTCGGCACACGTCAAAGACTTCAACGGCGCCGCGCTGGACGATGCCACGCTGGCCAAGATCCGCGCGCTGGACCTGCAAAGCCTGCCCATGGTGGACGGCAATCCGCGCATCGGCGCTTGCGTCGGCAATATCGGCAAATTCATCTGTATCGGCCTGAACTACGCTGATCACGCCGCCGAATCCAACCTGCCTATCCCGGCCGAACCAGTCGTGTTCAACAAGTGGACTTCGGCCGTGGTCGGACCTAACGACGACGTCAAGATCCCACGCGGCTCCAAGAAGACCGACTGGGAAGTCGAACTGGGCGTGGTCATCGGCAAGGGCGGCGCTTACATCGAAGAAAAAGACGCGCTATCGCATGTGGCCGGCTATTGCGTCGTCAACGACGTCTCCGAACGCGAATACCAGACCGAACGCGGCGGCACCTGGGACAAGGGCAAGGGCTGCGACACTTTCGGTCCGCTCGGCCCATGGCTGGTGACGCGCGACGAAGTCGCCAACCCGAACAACCTGCAACTGTGGCTGGAAGTGGACGGCAAGCGCTATCAAAACGGCAACACCAACACGATGATTTTCAACGTGCCGTTCATCATTTCTTACCTGAGCAAGTTCATGAGCCTGCAAGCCGGCGACGTGATCTCGACCGGTACGCCTCCAGGCGTGGGCATGGGCGTCAAGCCGAATCCAGTCTATCTGGTTGCCGGTCAAACCATCCGTTTGGGTATCGAAGGCCTGGGCGAGCAACAACAAAAGACCATCAACGCCTAACACCTGTCCCTGCGCCTACTGCGAGTCCATGATCCGCTGCCGGGCGGTGCTCAGGATCCTCACGTACTTGAGTACGTTGCGGTCCTTGCGCTCCGGCCGTCAGCGGCTGATGGCCTCTCGCTACGGCGCAGAAACAGGTTCGTGCACGATGAACCGTCCATAGAAGACGGGAAAAACTACACGGGTTTCCTCAAGAGTACAGAGAACGGAGTCAACATGAATCACTACGATTTTCAAGGTCGCAGCGCGATCATTACCGGCGGTGCGCAAGGCATCGGTTTTGCCATCGCCGAACGCCTGCTGCAAGGCAAGGCAAAAGTCGTCCTGTGGGATATGGATGAGAAAGTGTTGCAGGAAGCGCGCAGCAAGCTGGAATCGCTTGGCCATGTCGAGACGGTGGTCGTCAACATCGGCGACCAGGCGGCAGTGCAACGCGCCATCGAAGCTACTGAAAAAGTGACGCAGTCGATCGACGTGCTGGTGCACAGCGCCGGCATCGCAGGTCAAAACGGCGTGGTTGCCGAGTACTCGCCCGAAGAATGGCGTCGCGTGATCGACATCGATCTGAATGGCGCGTTCTACGTCAATCAAGTCGTCGTGCAACGCATGATCGCGCAAAACTACGGCCGTATTGTCAACGTCGCTTCGATCGCCGGCAAGGAAGGCAATCCGACCGCGTCGGCCTACAGCGCCGCCAAGGCCGGCCTGATCGCCCTGACCAAGAGCCTCGGCAAGGAAACCGCCACCAAGAACATCGCCGTCAACGCGATCACCCCGGCAGCGGCGCAAACCCGCATCCTGGAGCAATGCACCCAGGCGCATATCGACTACATGCTGTCGAAGATCCCGCGCGGACGCTTCGTCAAGGTGGAAGAAATTGCAGCGATGGTGTCCTGGCTGGTCTCGGAAGAAAATTCGTTCACCACCGGCTCGGTCTTCGACCTGTCGGGCGGCCGCGCGACTTACTGACCCCGCCAGAAACTGCAGTACGGATAGCGCCGGCGGCGCATTGAACATGCGCCGCGCTATGCCAAAAAAATAATAATATTTCCAGCCTGTCTCCCGGCGCTGCCACAAGCACCGCCGGTGGGCATGCTGCGCTTTTTTAAAAACTGAGGAGAGAGAAATGGCAGCAGTCCCCTATCCGGCCACCGCGCAGGATATCCAGGAATCCAGTCTATACCGCCGCATCACCCTGCGCTTCGTGCCGCTGCTGGTGATTTGTTTTGTATTTGCTTACCTTGACCGCGTCAACATCAGCTTCGCCAAGCTGCAGATGCAACAAGACCTTGGTTTTTCCGACGCCGTCTACGGCCTCGGCGCGAGTATTTTCTTTGTCGGTTACTTCCTGTTCGAAATCCCGAGCAACATGATTTTGCACAAGGTCGGTCCCAAGCGCTGGATCGCCCGCATCATGATCACCTGGGGCATCGCCTCGGCGGCGATGATGTTCGTCACCAGTGAAACCTCGTTCTACATCCTGCGCTTCCTGATCGGCAGCCTGGAAGCCGGCTTCGTCCCGGGCGCGCTGTATTTCTTCACCAACTGGTTCCCATCCAAGCGTCGCGGCCGTATCAACTCGCTGTTCATGGCGGCGATCGCCGTGTGCGGCATGATCGGCGGCCCGATCTCCGGCGGCATCATGAAGTTCACGCATGGCGTGAGCTCGCTGCATGGCTGGCAATGGCTGTTTTTACTGGAAGGCATTCCATCGATCCTGCTCGGTGTGATCTGCTGGATCGTCATCGACAACAAGATCGAAGACGCGCGCTGGCTGAAAGACGATGAAAAGAAATTCTTGCTGGCCCGCCTCGCCGAAGAACCCAAGAGCGACGCCGTGCATTCCTTCCGCGACGCACTCAAGCAACCGTCCACCATCACCATGTCGCTGATCTACCTGGTGCTGGCCTCCGGCATTTATGGCCTGGTGTTCTGGATGCCGCAACTGATCAAGACCGCCGGCACCGACGACACGTTCATCATCGGCCTGATCACTGTGATCCCTTACCTGTGCGCCGCCATCGGCATGATCCTGATCGGCCGCAGCTCGGACCGCACCGGCGAACGCCGTTGGCACCTGGCCGGCTGCGCGCTGGCCGGCGCCATCGGTTACGCCGTCAGCGCTTACTTCGGCAATAACACGCTGGTGTTGGTGGTCGGCTTGTCGTTCGCCGCCACCGGCATCATCGCCGGCATCGGCCTGTTCTGGATCCTGCCGCCGCGCGTGCTGACCGGCGCCGCAGCGGCAGGCGGCATCGCGCTGATCAATTCGGTCGGCCAGCTGGGCGGCATCATTACGCCTTACATGGTCGGCAAGATCCGCGACATCACCGGCAGCGCATCGCTGGGCCTGTATGTGGTGGCCTTGGAATGCCTGCTCGGCGCCGCGTTGCTGTTGTGGGGTCTGCCGAAACGCATTTACTTCCGCGAACCGGCGGAAAAATAATCGTCGGCCTCCAATAAAAAACGCCCCTGACCAGGGGCGTTTTTTTGCGCGCTGCAGTTGCGCTTCAAATCTGATCACGTCCGCTTAACGCTACGCCTGTCTACCTCAGGCGCATCGGGTCCGCAGGAATATCTTTCATGCGACGCCCGGCCGGCGGCGCTTGCAGTTGCACGGCGTCGTGCGTGAGTTTGAAGACGCTGACGATGCGCGCCAGGTTGTCGGCTTGCTGCTGCAGCGATTGCGCAGCGGCGGCAGCTTGCTCCACCAATGCCGCATTTTGTTGTGTGACGCTGTCCATCTGCGTCACCGCATGCTTGACCTGGTCGATGCCTTCGCTCTGCTCACGGCTGGCGGCGGAGATCTCGCTGACCACATCCGTGACGCGCTTGACGCTGGCAACCACGTCGTTCATGGTGACGCCGGCCTTCTCGACCAGACGCGTACCCGCGCCCACTTTTTCCACCGAGTCGCCGATCAGGGTCTTGATTTCCTTGGCGGCAGCGGCGCTGCGTTGCGCCAGGCTGCGCACTTCCGACGCGACCACCGCAAAGCCACGACCCTGCTCGCCGGCACGGGCAGCTTCTACCGCCGCATTCAGGGCCAGGATATTGGTCTGAAAGGCAATGCCGTCAATCACGCTGATGATGTCGACAATCTTCTTCGACGAAGCATCGATGGAACGCATGGTGGAGATCACTTCACCGACCACATCCCCACCGGTTGCCGCAACCGTCGACGCCGAGTTCGCCAGCGCGTTGGCTTGCACGGCATTTTCGGAATTCTGTTTCACCGTCGCCGACAATTGTTCCATCGCCGCCGCGGTCTGCTCCAGCGAGCTGGCTTGTTCTTCGGTACGCGACGACAGGTCCAGGTTGCCGCTGGCGATTTCTCCGGATGCGGTGGCAATCGCATCGGTGCCGCCGCGCACGTCGCCGACGATGCGCAGCAGGCTGCCGTTCATGTCCTTCAAGGCGCTCAACAGCATGCCCACTTCATCCTTGCTGCTGACGACGATGCGCGCGGTCAGGTCGCCGTCGGCAATCCCCCGCGCCACGCCCACCGCGACCGTCAACGGCCCGGTGATGTTGACCGTCAGGTACCAGGCGCTGCTGACGCCGAACACCAGGATCAATGCGCCCAGCACGATCAACAGGGTGCGGCCGGTCTGCGCCATTTGCTCGATGCTCACGGCGGTATCGTCAATGCTCTTGCGTTGCATGACCAGCAGATTCTGCAAGGCGTCCTTCAGATCGTTGGCGCGCGGCATGAATGCGGTTTCGAGCAAGCGATTGGCTTCTTCCAGCTCACCGGCCGCCTTGGCCTTGCGCATCTGGTCGCGCGCCACGACGTAGAGCTGACGCTGCTGTTCGATCTTCTTGAACAAGGCCAGCTCTTGCTCGGTTTCCAGGATAGGCTGCAACTTCTTGAGCAATTCGGTCGATACCTTCGATGAAGCCGCATCTTCTTTGGCGAAGAACGGCGCCAGGGCCGGGTCGGTGCTCTTGGCAATTGCCGTCACGCGCAGGATGGAAGTCTGCACCACCGGATACCAGTCGCTGATCAGGCGCTCTTTTTCCAGCGGCCGCTGCATCATCGCCTTGGTCGCATCGGTGACGCCCTGCAGACGCCAGATGGCGATGCAAATGATGGCAATCGCGACCAGCAAAATAACGGAAAACCCGAGCGCAAGGCGTTTGCCTATTTTCAGGTTGGCAATAATGTTCATGGAAGTCTCTGTTCTTATATGAATGCCTGACAAACGCCGTCAGCGGTGTTTTGTCAGGCATTCCACGATGATGGATTGACAATAAAATTGCCAAGGCGGAGCGCCATGCGAATCACATCCAGGCAAATGGCGAGCCAGTATAGCTTTTGCGCGCCGGCATCGTTCCTTGGATCAACAAAAAATGGAGGGCCAAAAAGACAAAATGCCCGATCGCAAGTCATGCGTCGGGCGTTCCGGGACAGGTGAACAGGGGGAGGGCCAAGTGCCAACTGCGGCCCTGCCTGTCAAACGATTTGACAAGCTAGTTCATCAGCAGGCGGCGTTCTTGAGCATGCCGGCGCGGACCTTATCGTAGCCCCAGTTGAACACCAGCGTATAGGGAAGAAAAAACAACACCAGGCCGATATCCAGCACAAACGCTTCGATCAGGCCGATGTCCAGCCACCATGCCGCCATCGGCACCACGGCGAGGATCAAGCCGGCTTCGAACACCACCGCATGGACGATGCGCACGCTGAAACTGCGCGCAGTGGCGGGCGCCTTCCAGCGTCGCTCCATGCGATCGAACAGGCTGTTGAAGATCACGTTCCAGCTCATGGCTACCAGCGAAATCATCAAGGTCAGCAAACCGGCATGGGCGAACGACACGCCCAACAGCCAGGACATCACGGGCGCGCACAGCAACAACGCCAGCGCTTCGAACAAGACGGCGTGCAATAAGCGTTCGTACAAGGTTTTTTCCGGCGTCATGCAGCTCTCCTTAAGTTGAAGCTGATTATCCCCGCCCAATCTGATAGGATGAAATCATTAACCATCGGAAAAACCGATAGAAACCCTGTCATCCCATGCTGCACTCCACCGACGCCCTGCTGATGTTCATCGAAGCCGCCAACCTGGGCTCGTTCTCGGCGGCTGCGCGCAAGCTCGACAAGCAACAATCCAGTGTCAGCGAAGCCATCGCCAATCTGGAGATCGACCTCGGCGTGACGCTGTTCGACCGCAGCACACGCAAGCCCACACTGACCGAACACGGCTACGCGCTGCTGGTCCATGCGCAGCAAATGCTGGACGCCAACGACCGCCTCAGCCGCGCGGCGCAACGGCTGGCCGGCGGCCTTGAAGCGCAATTGAGTTTTGCCTTGTCGGATACCTATCAATCCGACGTGTTTGAAAAGAGTTTGTCGCAGCTGGAGCAGCGCTATCCCGACCTGCGCCTGGAATGCCTGATTGCCGAGGATGAAGACGCCGTCGACCTGGTGCAGTCGGGTCGCGTGCAGATGGCGCTGGTGGCGGCGCAAACCTCATACCCGCCGGAGATTGGTTTTGACACTATCGCCGACCAGTCCGAGATCGGCCTTTACGTCAGCACCCGGCATCCGCTGGCGCGCGCCGCGCGCGTGAGCGGCGACATGTTGCGCGAGGCGCGCGAGCTGCGCCTGAACACCTATCGCGACGAGGCCAGGCAGGCCCGTTCGGGCTTGCACTGGTCGTCGTCGAGTTATCTGATCTTGCTGGAAATGACCGAACTGGGATTCGGCTGGGCCGAACTGCCACGCTGGATCGTCAAACGCTTCGGCGCCGCCGACCTCAAGGAATTACAGGTCAACGGCTGGCCCAAGAGCATACAAGTGCACCTGATCTGGTCGCGCGAGCGCGGGCTCGGTGAAGCCGGCAACTGGCTGTGCAAGACCTTCCTGTCGCCGCCGGCCGCGCCTTGAGCAGGGTACTTAGAACTGCTCCCAGTCGGCCTCGGAAGTTGCCGCCGGCAGTTTGGGCGGCTTCGTCGCCGTGGGCGCCGTGGTCGGCACCCGTGCCGGCGCGGGCGATGCCGGCCAACGCGACGCACCGACAGCAAGCGCAACCCGCGGCGCAGCCGGTGCCGCGGTCTGACGTGCCGGCACCTTGCCGCCGGCGCTGTCGCCGAGCTTGAAAATGCTGACCACTTCGGTCAGCGTGTGGGCCTGGTCCTGCAGGGATTGCGCGGCGGCGGCGGCCTGCTCCACCAATGCGGCGTTTTGCTGCGTGGATTCATCCATCTGCGCAATGGCGCGATTGACCTGTTCAATGCCGTCGCTTTGCTCCTGGCTGGCCGAGCTGATCTCGCCGACGATGTCGGTCACGCGGCGCACGCTGGCAACCACCTCCGTCATGGTGGCACCGGCCTGCTCGACCAGCTTGCTGCCGGAGCCGACCTTCTCCACCGAGTTGTCGATCAACTCCTTGATTTCCTTGGCGGCCGAAGCCGACCGTTGCGCCAGACTGCGCACTTCCGAAGCCACCACCGCAAAACCACGGCCCTGTTCACCGGCACGTGCGGCTTCCACGGCGGCATTGAGCGCCAGGATGTTGGTCTGGAAGGCGATGCCGTCGATGACGCTGATGATGTCGACGATCTTGCGCGAGGAATCGTTGATGGCGCCCATGGTATCGATCACCTGGCTGACCACGCTGCCGCCCTGCACTGCGACTTGCGAGGCCGATTGCGCCAGTTGGTTGGCCTGGCGTGCATTGTCGGCGTTCTGCTTCACGGTCGAGGTCAGTTCTTCCATGGTCGAAGCGGTTTCTTCCAGCGCGCCGGCTTGCTGTTCGGTGCGCGACGACAAGTCCATGTTGCCGCTGGCGATTTCACTGGACGCCGTGGCGATGGTGTCGGTACCGTTGCGCACCTGGCCGACGATGCGCAAGAGATTGTCGTTCATGGTCTTGAGCGCTTGCAGCAGCTTGCCGGTTTCATCCTTGCGGCTGGTATCGATGCGCGAGCTCAGGTCGCCCGCCGCCACGGTCTCGGCGATGCTGACAGCCTGGTTCAGCGGCCGCGTGATGCTGATCGCCAGACGCCAGGCGAACAACCAGCCGGCGACGAACAGCAGCGCGCCGAAAGCGATCAGCAAATTGCGGCTGGTGAGGTACAAGTCATGGATGCTGGCGGCAATCTGGTCGATGCTGGAACGTTGCAGATCGAGCAGTTGTTGCAGCGCATCCAGATAGCCCTTGGCAGCTGCCGGGAAATCTTTTTCAAGGATGCGGTTGGCTTCTTCGACCTGGCCGGCGGCCTTGGCCTTGGAGATTGCATCGCGCGCGGCGATATAGCTCTTGCGTACGCTCGTCAGCTGCGCGAACAAGGATTTTTCCTTGTCGCTGCTAAGCAAGGCTTCGAGCGCTTTTTGCTGTTCATTGGACAGCTTGGTCGAGGTCGCGGCATCTTCTGCAAAGAAAGCACTCAGGCTGGGATCCGCGCTTTTGGCGATGGCGGTGGTACGGCGCACGCTGGTGTGGATGGTGCGATACCAGTCCGAGACCAGGCGCTCTTTGGCCAGCGGTTTCTCCATCATCGCTTGCGTGGTTTCGGCCACCGTATGCAAGCGCCCGATACTCACCGCGATGACACCGATGGCAGAAAAAAGAATGATCGCAAAACCGAGGTTGAGGCGTTTGCTGATGTTCAGGTTGGCAAAGAAATGCATTTTTTTTATCCTTTTATGTCGCTTCGGGCGCTGCCTCCTCCGGCAAATCAAAACATATTGCGCTCACCCAGAAACCGCCCGTATTGTGCGTAATAAGGCCCTTTCAGAGATATAAGTATTACTACCTAGCGCCGTCTTTTTGATGCCCGGTGCTATTGATAACACGCCAAAATGTCGGCTTCATGAACAGCATTGCGCGTGCACAAACCGACAACAGTTTTGCTTGTCTGATAATGTTATCGATCACATCAGGTGTAACCAGGAAAAAATATGGCTTTAAGTTGAAAATTGAAATTACAACTAATCGCGATGCTGTTGCTGGCGCAAAGCGGTGGCGCGCAGGCATCGAGTAGCGACGAGTGGGAGAACTTGAAACAAGAGACGCGCCTGGCCTGTCTCGCGCAAAGCGGACTCAGGCAGGCGAAAGTGCTGGAAGGCCCGGTGATTTTTTCCAACCGCGTGCTGTATCGTATCGGCGGCATCTGGCCGCAGCTGCACATGAAAGGCAAAGCGGGCAAGGTGTATTGCCTGCATCCTTACCCGGACGGCAAACTCGAAATCGCAGAGTAAGACAGCGGCGCTAACTCAGCGCACGATGACGCGCGCTTCCAGTCCACCTTGCGGACGATTGTGCAGCGACAGCGTGGCGTCCATGGCCAGCGTCAGTTGGCGCGCGATGGCCAGCCCCAGGCCGGTGCCGCCGGTCTGTCGGTTACGCGACTCTTCGATGCGAAAGAACGGTTGGAACACGGCTTCCAGCGACTCCGGCGGAATCCCCGGTCCGCGGTCGAAAATGGAAATCCGGATTTCTCCTGCGGCCTGCGCCGCCACCTCAATCTCGGCGCTGCCGCCGTACTTCAACGCGTTGTCGATCAGGTTGCCGAGGATGCGCCGCAAGGCTTGCGGACGCGTCAGCAACGGCACGCCGATGCGTCCTTGCAGCGTCACGGCGCTGCCGGCGTCGACGTAATCGCACACCAGACTGTCCAGCAAAGCATCGGGATCAATGCGGCGTGGCGCTTCCGCGCCGCCGTGCAAGGTGCGCGCATAGGTCACGCCTTCCTTGACCAGACTTTCCATCTCTTGCAAATCCTGCTGCAGCTTGACGTGCTGCGGGCTGTCATCCATCGCACTCATGACATCCACGCGCAGGCGCATGCGCGTGATCGGCGTTTGCAAGTCATGCGAAATGGCGGCGAGGATTTGCATGCGCTCAGTCATGTAGCCGGCGATGCGATCCTGCATGGCGTTGAAGGCCTTGGCGGCGCGCGCCACCTCGGAGGGGCCGTCTTCCGGCAGCCGCACCGTCTTGAGATCGGGGCCAAGTGTGTCCGCTGCCAGCGCCAGCGCATGCAACGGCCGTGTCGCCAGGCGCACCGCCAGCCAGCAACACGCGGCCAGCACGATCAGTTGCAGCGCCAGCACCAGCGGCAGCCACGGCGACAGCGGCACGCCCGACATCGGCCGCATGTCTATCGTCAGCGGCGTGCCGTCGCTGAGCTTGAGGTGCACCTGCATGCGCTCCTTGTCACCCGGCACGGCATTGACCGTCAGCGCATAGTCGGTGCCGATGCCGTCGGCGATCGACTTGGCCACCATTTTGGACAGGCGCGCGTCGGGCTCGGCACCGGTGATGCCGGGCCCGAGGATGAATTCATAACTGCGCCGCGCCAGTCGCGGCAGCCACTGCGCGCGTTCGGCCGGCGGCAGATGATCGAGCAGCGCTACCGAGCTGGCCGCTTCGCGTTCGATGTAACCCATCATGACATTGGTGGTGGCCTGGTCGCGCTCGGTCAGCGTCAGCCAAAACGACAAGGTCTGCGCCAGCGCCAGGCCGATGCACAGGATCAGCGCCAGCCGCGCGAACAGCGTGCGCGGCCAGCGCAACAGGGACGACTTCATGAGTCGTCCTCGATCAGGGTCACCGCTGCCGAAAACACATAGCCTTCGTTGCGCAGCGTCTTGATGTAGCGCGGTTCGCGCGCGCCGTCTTGCAGGCGCTGGCGCAGGCGACTCACCAGCAAGTCAATCGAGCGGTCGAACTGATCCGCCGCGCGCCCCTGCGTCAGGTTGAGCAACTGGTCGCGCGTGAGCACCCGCTGCGGATGATCAAGGAAGACGCGCAACAAGCGATATTCGGCGCCGCTCAGCGCCACCATGGTGCCGTCCTGGTCGAGCAAGTGGCGCGCGGTAGTGTCGAGCCGCCAGTCGCCGAAACCGAGCAGTTGCACCGCTTCGGTCACCTGCATGTTGGGCGGCAACATGCGGGCGCGGCGCAGCACCGAACGGATGCGCGCCATCAGCTCGCGCACCGCAAACGGTTTGCTCAGGTAGTCGTCGGCGCCCATTTCGAGGCCGACGATGCGATCCGCTTCTTCGCTGCGCGCGGTCAGCATCAGCACCGGCACGGCCTTGAATTTGCCGACCCGCAATTCGCGGCACAGCACCAGGCCGTCTTCGCCGGGCAACATCAGGTCCAGCACGATCAGGTCCGGCGCACCCTGCTCCAGCACCGCGCGCATCTGGCGCCCGTTGGCCGCCAGCGACACGCGCATGCCGTTTTTTTCCAGGTAGGCGGCCAGCAGTTCGCGGATGCCGCGATCGTCGTCGACGATCAGGATGTGGTCTTGGTTTTCCATGCGGCGATCATACCCCAGCACATTTTTTCCGGCGCGTCGGCGCCGTACCGGCCACGGTCAGCAGAGAACAATGCACCGGCTGCAACATTTCCACAGCGAACCCGCCCGCCATAGAGGCGCAGATCGCCAGCACGCGCCGCAGCTTGCTCATGCGACTCACGCGTCCTCCAGCACCGACAGGCTGGCGCCGTCGGCCACGTTGGCTTCCAGTGCGTATGGATCGACGCCTTCGAGACAGCCGATGTTGGCGCGCCACAGCAGGGGATCCTTGCGTGTCTGGTGGAAGGGATAGACGCCGCAGTGCTTGCAAAAGTAATGCTTGGCCGTGCGCGTATTGAACTGGTACAGCGTGAGCGCTTCCATGCCGCTCACGATCTTGAGTTGTGCGGCGGCGAACATCGGCGTCATCAGCACGCCCTTGCGCCGGCACAGGCTGCAATTGCAGCGTCCGGCGGGCGTCAGCGCGGTGCGCACTTCAAAACGGACGGCGCCGCAGTGGCAGGATCCGTGGAACAGTTCAGTGGTCATGGTGGCTTCTCCTTGGTCGTCAATGATGGCAATGACTGCCTTTATAAATCAATGCGAAAACAAGTCGGGAAGTGATTTGTGTCCCAATGTATCTGGCCGGTACACCGACACAAAACATTGCACCCGCACGGCTTTGTTGACACAAACCAGATACGTCCAGGCGTTCCAATACGGTCATCGCGATCAACCTTGGAATGCTACATGCACAACTTCATCGAAACTCCCTTTGCCCTGCTGGCCGGTCTGCTGACCATCGCTTCGCCCTGCGTGTTGCCGGTACTGCCGATTTTGCTGGGCAGCTCGGTAGCAACAAACGGCATAGCGCCCGACCGCACCCGCCCGCTGTGCATCATCGCCGGCTTCATCCTCAGTTTTTCAGCCTTCGCGATGTTGCTCGGCGCAGTGTCCAGCACCGTCCACGTGGCGCAGGAAGCCTTGCGCAATACTGCCATCGCGCTGCTGGCGTTGTCCGGCCTGCTGCGCTTGTGGCCGCGTCCTTATGAATGGCTGGTGGCGCATCTGCAAACGCCGTTGCAACGCCTGCACGACACAAGTTCCATGCTGCCGCCGACACCGCAACTCCACGCCGGCAACAGCGGCGGCTTCGTGTTGGGCATGTCGCTGGGCGCGGTATGGACACCGTGCGCAGGGCCGGTGCTGGCGTCGATCCTGGTGCTGGTGGTCAAGGCGCAAGACCTGGGCTGGTCGGCCTTGCTGTTGCTGATGTACGCCATCGGCGCCGCCATCCCCATGCTGGCCATCCTCTACGGCGGCCAATACATCAGCCGTCATGTGCGTGCGGTGTCGCGTCACACGCAGCGCCTGCAGCAACTGTTCGGCGTGCTGGTGGTGCTGACGGCGCTGGCGATTTACCTGCAGTACGACGTCCTGATTACTGCCTGGTTTGCGTCGCTGTTCTCTTCCACTTCTCTTTAAAGGAATCCTCATGTTTTTCCGATTCAAGACTTTTGTCGGCATTGTAACGCTGGCCGCCGGCATCTCCACAGCCGCATCCGCCGGCGCACTCGGCAAGAGCATCGCCGCCCCTGAATTCACCGGCATCGACCAATGGCTCAACAGTGCGCCGCTGACCATGCAGCAACTGCGCGGCAAGGTGGTGCTGGTCGATTTCTGGACCTACACCTGCATCAACTGTATCCACACCCTGCCCTACATCAAAGCCTGGCACCAGAAGTACAAGGACCAGGGCTTGGTGGTGGTCGGCGTGCATACGCCCGAATATCCCTTCGAGCGCAGCACCGACAACGTCAAGACCGCCATCAAGCGCTTCGGCCTGAGCTACCCGGTGGCGCAAGACAATCGCTACGCCACCTGGAGCGCTTACGACAACCAGTATTGGCCGGCGTTTTACCTGATCGATAAAAAGGGACAGGTGGTCTACACCCACTTCGGCGAAGGGCAGTACGCGCAGACCGAAGCCGCCATCAAGACCCTGCTGGCGCAACCGCAGTAACGCACCAATCGCAGTCCAACCATCGCATCAGCATTCACATCACTATCAAGGAGAAAAAATGTCCGACCAGATCGATCAACGCCGCCGCCGTTTCTTCGGCGCCGCCGCAGCCACCGTCGCTACCGCTCAACTGGGCCTGAGCGCAGTCGCCCATGCGCAAACCATCGCAGCAACGCCTGCGCCGGCATCCTCTGCAGCCGGCTTCACCTCGATCAAACAGATCGACGCCGGCGTGCTCAACATCGGTTACGCGGAACTCGGCCCGGCCAACGGCAAGCCGGTCATCCTGTTGCACGGCTGGCCCTACGACATCCACAGTTTCATCGACGTCGCGCCGCTGCTGGCCGCCGCCGGTCATCGCGTGATCGTGCCGCATCTGCGCGGCCACGGCAGCACCCGTTTCTTGTCGGCCGATGCCTTGCGCAACGCGCAGCAATCGGCCGTCGCGCAGGACATCATCGCGCTGATGGATGCGCTGCGCATGCCGTCGGCGATCATCGCCGGTTTCGACTGGGGTGCGCGCACCGCCTGCATCATGGCCGCGCTGTGGCCGCGACGCTGCCAGGCGCTGGTGTCCGTGAGCGGTTACCTGATGACTAACCTGGCGACGGCCCAAAAGCCGCTGCCGCCCAAGGCAGAGTTCGACTGGTGGTATCAGTTCTACTTCACCACCGAGCGCGGCGTGACCGGTTACACGCAATATCGCCGCGAGTTCGCCGAATTGATCTGGAAAACCGCCTCGCCGAAGTGGCAATTCGACGCCGTCACCTTCAAGCGCAGCGCTGCCTCGTTCGACAACCCCGACTATGTCGCCATCGTCATCCACAACTATCGCTGGCGCCTTGGCCTGGCCGACGGCGAACGCCAATACGACGCACTGGAACGCCGTCTTGCCGAGCTCCCCGTGATCGGCATCCCGACCATCACGCTGGAAGGCGACGCCAACGGCGCGCCGTTCCTGCCGCCGCCCCTCTACCGCAACAAATTCTCCGGCAAGTATGCGCACCGCAACCTCACCGGGGGCATCGGTCACAACCTGCCGCAGGAAGCGCCGCAGGAATTTGCCAATGCCGTGCTGGCGGTGACAAAACTCTGAAGGTAGTGGGCCCAAAAAAATGCCATCCACGCACGCGGATGGCGTTTTTCATTGCACGCCGGGCTTATTCTTTCAAGTCCGGCAAGAACACCGTCAGCACGCCGGCCAGCGGCAGCCATGCGCACAAGGCGTAGACCGTGGCGATGCCGTACAGATCGGCCAGGTGGCCGAGCAAGGCGGCGCCGATGCCGCCGAAGCCGAACATCAGGCCGAAGAACACGCCGGCGATCAAACCGACCTTGCCCGGCACCAGTTCCTGCGCATACACCACGATGGCCGAGAACGCCGAGGCCAGGATGAAGCCCACGCAGACGCACAGCACGGCGGTCCAGAACAGGTTGGCATGCGGCAGCAGCAAGGCGAACGGCGCCGCACCGAGGATGGAAAACCAGATCACGGTCTTGCGTCCGACCTTGTCGCCGATGGGGCCGCCGAAGAAGGTTCCCAAGGCCACCGCTCCGAGGAACAGGAACAACAGGATTTGCGAATCGCCCACCGCGAGATGGAACTTGTCGATCAGGTAGAACGTGAAATAGCTGGTGAAGCTGGCCATGTAAAAGTATTTGGAAAACACCAGCAAGGCCAGCACCACCAGCGCCTTTTTGACGGCTGCCGGCGTCAGTTGATGCTGCACCGTGGCCCGCGCTTTCCTGGCGCCTGCCGCCAGATGATGGCGATACCAATGGCTCACGCGCGACAAGGTCACGATCGAGACCAGCGCGATGATGCAGAACCAGGCGATGTTGGCCTGGCCGAACGGCACCACGATCGCCGCCGCCAGCAAGGGACCGAACGCTGAGCCGGCATTGCCGCCGACCTGGAAGGTCGATTGCGCCAGTCCGAAGCGTCCGCCCGAGGCCATGCGCGCGATGCGCGAAGCTTCCGGATGGAAGGTCGACGAGCCGACCCCGATCAGCGCGGCGGCAAACAGGAACCAGCCGAAGCTGCCCGCCAGCGCCAGCAGCACGATGCCGATCAGGGTAAACACCGCACCGCAGGGCAGCAGCAAAGGCTTGGGATGCTTGTCGGTATACATGCCTATCCACGGCTGTATCAGCGAGGCCGTGACCTGGAAGGTCAAGGTGATCAGGCCCACTTGCGTGAAGCTCAGGCCATAGTTTTGCTTGAGCATGGGATAGATGGACGGTAGCAAGGCCTGGATCAAATCGTTGATCAGGTGCGCGAAACCGACCGCAAGGACGATGCGCAACACCAGCGGCGACGCGCCGTCGGATAGCGATGCCGCCGATGCCGGCGGTGACTCATTGAGGGACAAACCCGGAGCGGATGAACTGTTGATGGTCATGGCAAATAGGCGTCGTAGCAACGCGTGAAGGTGGAATATGTGGAAAACACCCCCATGTTATATTGGCATTTAAAACGTGTGATGACATATTCCATCGAATAAGTGCCAACCTGATCTCGCCATGCATATCGTTCGCTCCAGCGCCAAAGCCGCCAAATTGCAATTGCTGCCGCATGCCGTGGTGGCCTTCAGCCGCGACTTCGAGTACGGCCAGTTGCTGGCGCCGCATTCACATCCGCGCGGCCAGTTGCTGTATGCCGCCGCGGGCGTGATGCAGGTGCGCACACCGCAAGGTCTGTGGGTGATTCCGCCGCAGCGCGCCTTGTGGGTGCCGTCGCAACTGGAACATGAAATCCGCATGCTCAGCGAAGTGCGCCTGCGCACGCTGTACATCCGCCAGCAAGAGTCTCAACTGATCGGCGACAGCTGCCGCCTGCTGGAAGTCAGCGCGCTGTTGCGCGAGCTGATACTGGCGCTGCTGCAGGAAAGCAGCGACTACGACATGCACGGGCGCGGTGGCCACCTGGCGCAACTGATCATGTCGGAAATCCACGGCGCCGCGCTGATCCCGGTGGCCATCCCGTGGCCTTCGGACCGGCGCCTGGTGGCGATCTGCGAAGCCATCGTCGGCAATCCCGGCAGCCTCAACTCACTGGAACAATGGGCCGAGCTCGGCGGCGCCAGCGCGCGCACGGTGATCCGGCTGTTCCCGAAAGAAACCGGCCTGCATTTCCGTCACTGGGTGCAGCAAGTCCACATCACCGAAGCGCTGCTGCGCCTGGCGCATGGCGACGCGGTCGAACGCATCGCCGAAAAGCTCGGCTACAAAAGCGCCAGCGCCTTCACCAGCATGTTTCGCAAAGTGCTGGGCAAGACACCCAGCCACTATGCCGGCCACGGCAGACCAGCGCTCAAGGCACGGCTGCTGGCGGACGACCAATGAACATCGCATAGACGAACCCAATCAATTGCAGGCCAACCATGCAGGCTATATATCGCCACCAAGGGCGCCGCACGATTGGTTATCACGCGATGAATTAGTTTCATTAGACAGTGCATCAGGCCGGGCGTAGTGTCGCTTTCCACACGAGGACCTGCGACAGCCAAGGTTCCACAATAGAATCAAGAACCACAAAAGCCGGCGGACAATGCCAGATCATTGCCATGCCATTGGTGGAGACAACACCAGGATTTTTTCGCGACATCGATGTTCCATCGCTGACGGCGCCGCTGCGCCCACCGCGATGGCGGTGGATTCACGCCCGTCGCGCGCCTGCCGTTTTGCCCTCCTGCCACCTGCATTCTTGCTTTGCTGCAATCGTATTTCCGACTCACAGAATTCGTTTTCCGGTAGCCACAGCTTTCGCAACACCGCAACGCAAGCAGTGAACAACAATAATTCTTACCTCCAGGAGATTGCATGAAATTCGCCCACATCCGTTTCAAACACCTCGCCGCCGCTTTCCTCGGGCTGCTCTGCCTGGCCCAGTCGGTCAGCGCCGACACGCTCAGCGACATACGCCAGCGCAAGAAGATCGTCATCGCCATCGACCTCGGCTCGCCGCCCTTCGGCATGACCGACGACAAGCTGCAACCCTACGGCTCCGACGTCAGCGCCGCCAAGATGCTGGCCAAGGACCTCGGCGTCGAGATGGAAATCATCCAGGTCACCGGCCCCAACCGCGTGCCTTTCCTGCTGACCAACAAGGCCGACATCGTGATCGCCTCGTTCAGCATCACGCCCGAACGCGCCAAGGTAATCAACTTCAGCGTGCCCTACAGTGCTTCGGAATCGGTGGTCGGCGCCGAGCATACGATGCAGATCAAGAGCCTCGCCGACCTGGTCGGCAAACGCGTCGGCGTGGTGCGCGGCAACCTGCAGGATACGCTGCTCACGCCTATCGTCCCCAAGGGCACGATCCTGGTCCGGTACGATGACGACGCCACCAACGCCGCGGCGCTGCTGTCCGGCCAGGTCGACGCCATCGGCACCGCCAAGGAATTGGTGACGACCACGGCACGCAAGAATCCGGGCCGCAACATCGAAACCAAGTTCTCGGTCAAGGTGGTGCCGCACGGCATCGGCGTGCGCAAGGAAGACACCACACTGCTGGCCTGGATCAACAATTGGGTGGTCGTCAACATGAAGAACGGCAACCTCGCCAAATCATATGAAGCGGCCGCCGGCGCACCATTGCCCGACCTGTCGCAGTATCTGCCCAAGTAATCCGGACACTTCACGCCGGTGCGACGGGCAGTCGCGCCGGTTTTTCCCACTTTCAAGAAAGCATTTCATCAGCATGAAAAATATCGGATTCATAGGCGTCGGCATGATGGGTCAGGGCATGGCGCATAACCTGGTCGTCAAGGGGTTCAATGTCACCGTGATGGGTAACCGCAACCGCAAGCCGGTGGCAGAACTGGTGGCCGAGGGTGCGCACGAAGCAGGCAGCCTGCAGGAGCTGGTCGCCAAGGTCGACGCCATCATCTTGTGTGTGACCGGTTCGCCGCAGGTGGAAGACCTGATGTTCCGCACCGGCGGCATCCTGGAAAACTGTCGCAGCGGCCAGATCGTGATCGACTGTTCCACCAGCGAGCCGATGTCGAGCATGGGCATTGCCGAAAAGCTGGCGGCCAAGGGCGTGCAATTCGTCGATGCGCCGCTCGCGCGCACCCCGGTCGAAGCCATGCAGGGCCGCCTCAACACCATGGTCGGCGCCGACGACGCCACCTTTGCAAAAGTGAAACCGGTGCTGGAAGCATTCTGCGAAAACATTTTCCACATCGGCGGCACCGGCAGCGCGCAAAAGCTCAAGCTGCTCAACAACTTCATCGCCATCGGCAGCGCCACGCTGGCCACCGAAGCGCTGGCCATGTGCGAGGCGGTCGGGGTCGATCAGCGCAAGTTCTTCGAGGTGATCAGCAAGGGCGGCGCCAATAGCGGCATCTTCCAGATGATCGCCACCGGCATCCTCGAAGGCCGTCCGGACGGCATGAAGTTCAGCGTCGGCAACGCCGGCAAGGACCTCGGCTATTACAACAACATGACCGCGCCCTTCGCCAACCCGGCCATGATCGGCCCGCATATTGCCGCGACCTTGCAGCAATGCGTGCAGGAAGGTCACGGCGAGCAAATGCTGGGTGCGATGGTGCAGGCGCACCGGGCACGCTCGGCGGCAAACAAGTAAGCGCCGCAAACCGATTAGAATACGGACTCGCGTGCAGGGCGCGCTCGGCAACCACTCAGCGCCCTGCACTCCTTACCCAATTCTGAACGGTGCATCGACATGCCTCACGCGTCACTTCGCAAATTCGCCCAGCCGCAACTCTCCGAAGAATCCATCCTGGCCGTGGTCGAGGTGCTGCGTTCGCAGTGGATCGCCACCGGCCCCAAGGTCAGTGAACTGGAAAGCGCGCTCTCCGCCACCTTCGGCGGGCGGCCGACGCGGGTAGTGACGTCCGCCACCGGCGCCATGGAAATTGCGCTGTTGCTGTGCGGCGTCGGCCCCGGCGATGAAGTGATTACTTCGGCCCAGAGTTTTTTCTCGGCCATGAACATGATCCTCAAGTGCGGCGCACGGCCGGTGTTCGTCGATTGCGAACTGCATACGCGCGCCATCGACCTGGCCCAGGTGGAAGCGGCCATCACGCCGCGCACCAGGGCCATCATGCCGACCCATTTCCCCGGTGCGCTGGGCGACATGGACGCCTTATATGCGCTGGCCGGCAAGCACCGGCTGCGCGTGATCGAAGACGCCGCGCTGGTCCAGGGTTCCTTGTGGCAAGGCAAGCCGGTCGGCTCTTTCGGCGACATCGCCACCTTCAGTTTCCACCCCAACAAGAACATGACCACGATCGAAGGCGGCGCCATCGTGGTGAACAATCAGGAAGAAGCCGAGCAGGTCGATATCCTGCGCTTCCACGGCATCGCCAAACTGCCCGACCAGACCCGCGACGTCGTGCTGGCCGGCGGCAAGTACAACATGTCGGATGTTTCGGCCGTCATCGGCCTGCATCAATTGCAGCAATTCGAGGACTTCATGACGCAACGCGCGGCATTGGCGCAGCGCTATTTCGAACGCTTGCCGACGCTGCCCGGTGTGGTGCTGCCACCGCGCGACGTTGCGGGCCAGACCTGGAACATGTTCTGCGTGCTGATTACTTACGAACAATACCAATACACGCGCGCCAGTTTCCGCGCCGCCCTGCAGGAGGCCGGCATCGGCACCGGCATGTCGTATGAAGCCTGCCACCTGACATCGCTGGCCAAGGGCCTGGGCTATGCCGAGGGCATGTTCCCGATCGCTGAACGCATAGGCCGCGAGACGGTGACTTTGCCGCTGCACGTCGGCCTGACGCTGGCCGACATCGACCATGTCTGCGACGTAGTGGCGCGCTTGTTGAGCCAATAACACTGCCGCACATGGCCCCGCCCCGAGCCCCGCCTGCACGGGGCTTTTTTTTTGGCGCGCTGAACTCCTTCGCCCCCCTCCTGTTGCGACATTTCCGTCCCGCCCGATCTCTGCTCAGCGCGCACTACGACGGCGAACGCCGCGAACAGTTGTAGTGCAACGCAACGCAAAGGACAGCACAAACGCACCGCCACAGAGCGAAATTGACCATCTTGCATTGCATATAGACAGGCACATTTATTGCTGCAACACTTACTAGCGTTATAAAACATTAGTTATTACATAGGAATAGTTATGACAAAGTTTATCAAACTGGCAGTCGATGGCAACGTGGCGATCATCACCCTGAACCGCCCTGAGAAACTGAACGCCTGGAATACCGAAATGCGCAACGAGATCATCGCGGCGCTCAAGCAATATGATCAGGACGCCGCCGTCGGCGCCATCATCATGACCGGCGCCGGCGAGCGCGCATTCTGCGCTGGCCAGGACCTGGAAGAAGCGCACGGCTTCGACGAACATCGCGCCGACGAGTGGATGACGGAATGGGAAAACTATTACCGCACGCTGCGTTCGCTGAAGAAGCCGCTGATCATGGCGCTCAACGGCACCGCCGCCGGCTCGGCCTTCCAGGTTGCCTTGCTGGGCGACATCCGCGTCGGCCACGCCGGCTCGCGCATGGGCCAGCCGGAAATCAACTCCGGCATCCCCAGTGTCACCGGTCCCTGGATCATGAAGCAAATGCTGGGCCTGTCGCGCACCATCGAACTGACCTTGACCGGGCGCTTGATGGAAGCCGAAGAAACGCATCGCCTCGGCCTGCTCCACCATCTGGTGGCCCCAGCCGAAGTGATGAGCAAGGCGCTGGAAATTGCGCGCGCACTGGCCGCCAAACCGCCGGTGGCGATGCGCCTCGACAAGCAACGCTTCTACGAAATGACCGAACCCGGCTTCGTCGACGCCATCGCCGCCGGCCGCCGCATCCAGAGCGAAGCCTATGCTACCGGCGAACCGGCGCGCATGATGGAAGCGTTCTTCGAAAAACGTGGTCGCTCCATCACCGGCTGAACCTGGTCAAGTCGGACGCCACCGTTTCTTTGTCGTGTTTTGTATCGCAGCAATGGCAGGTCTGCAGTTTCTCTAATCGATAACTCAAGGGAGTACGTATGACTAAGCAATTCGATCAGCAACGTCGCACCGTATTGAAGGTGGCCGGCGGACTGGCAGCAGCGGCCGGCGTCGGCGCCGCGCCTGCGGTGTTCGCGCAAACCAAGCAACTGGTGGTTGCCGATCCCGGCGGACCTTACACCGCAGCCTATCGCAAAGCCTTTTACGATCCGTTTGAAAAAGCCACCGGCGTCAAGATCGTCAATGTCGCGCGCGAAGCGCAACCGCTGGCGCAACTGACGGCAATGGTGCAGACCAAGAATTTCGTGTGGGACGTGACCACGCTCACGCTGCAGCAAGACGTGCCTATCCTGGACGAGACCGGCATGCTGGAGCCGCTGGGCCTGGCGCCGACCGACTTCAAGAACATGTTGCCGGGCTCGATCACGTCGAACTTCCTCGGGGTCGACGTGTACGCCACCATCCTCGCCTATCGCACCGACAAGTACGGCAAGAATCCGCCCAAGACCTGGGCCGATTTCTGGAACGTGGAGAAATTCCCGGGCCGCCGCTCGTTGCGCCGCAACGCCATCGATACGCTGGAGCAAGCGCTGATGGCCGACGGCGTGCCACCCGAAAAACTCTATCCGCTCGATCTCGACCGCGCCTTCAAGAGCCTCGACCGCATCAAGAAACATGTCTCGGTATGGTGGACCAGCGGCGCGCAATCGATGCAGTTGATCCAGTCCGGCGAAGTCGACATGATCTCGACCTGGAACGCACGCGCGCAAACCGCCATCGAAGGCGGCGCACCGGTGGCCATCAACTGGAACCAGGGCATCTATTCGGTCGAAGGCTGGGGCGTGCCCAAGGGTAATCCGAAAGCCGCCATCGCCAAGGACTTCGTCAAGTTCTGTGCCGACGCCAAGCGCCAGAGCGGCTTCACCGACACGCTGGCCTACGGCCCGACCGCGCTGGAAGCCTACAAGGATATCCCGGCCGCACGCGCCGCCATCCTGCCGACGGCGCCCGCCAACATCGCGCTGATGCGTCCGCCCAGCGGCCCGTGGTGGCACAAGAACCGCAACGCCGTCTCGGACCGTTTCAACGCCTGGTTACTCTCCTGATCGCGAAGACATCATGACTGCCCGACTGCAAACCATAGCAATCAGCAAGCAATACGACAGCGTCACCGCGCTCTCGCCTACCGATCTCGACGTACGCGACGGCGAGTTCCTGACCTTGCTGGGGCCGTCCGGCTCCGGCAAGACCACCTTGCTGCAAATCCTGGCCGGGCTGGTGGAGCCCAGCGGTGGCCAGTTGCTCATCAACGGCCGGGACGCCACCCATACCGCTGCCGGCGAGCGCGGCATCGGCATGGTGTTCCAGAGCTATGCGCTGTTCCCGCATCTGTCGGTATGGGAAAACATCGCCTACCCGCTGCGCATGCGCAAAATGGACAAGGCGGCGATGGCGACTGCGGTGAAAGATGCGCTGGAGATGGTGCAGATGGGCAGTTATGCGCAACGCTTGCCGCGCGAACTCTCGGGCGGTCAGCAACAGCGTATCGCGCTGGCGCGCTGCTTCGTCTACAAACCCTCGGTGATCCTGCTCGACGAACCGCTGGGCGCGCTCGACAAAAAGCTGCGCGAACACATGCAATCCGAAATCCGCAGCCTGCACAAGGATCTGGGCGCCACCTTCATCTATGTCACGCACGACCAGGAAGAAGCGCTCAACCTGTCCGACCGCATCTGCCTGATGAACCAATCGAAGATCGAACAGATCGGCACGCCGCAGGACTTGTACGACCGTCCAGCGACGGCCTTCTCGGCGCAGTTCATCGGCTACTCCAACCTGTTTTCCGGACGCGTGGAAAAACAATCAGGCGACGACGGCATCCGCCTCAACAACGGCCGCTTCAGCGTGCCGATCCAGATCCCGCCGCATCTGCCGGTGCACGTACTGATGCCGGCCGCGAGTGATATCGCCCTGGTGATCCGGCCCGAAGAAGCGCGCCTGGCCAATGTTGACGAAGCCTATGTCAGGGGCACGGTGCGCGAAGTGGTGTTCGCCGGCTCGGACTTCCGCGTGCTGGTCGACATCGGCGAAAGCCAACCTTTCCTGCTGCGCTGTGCACGCCGCGAAGCACCGGCGCCGGGCGATACCGTCGGCGTCATGTGGAACCCAGCGCATACCGCCGTGGTGACATGCTGATCACATCGGGAAGCGCCATGTCGACTTCATCCTTCCCCGCGTCCGCCTTGCGCAAGTCGCTGCGCGCCTGGCTCCCTGCGCTGCCGTGCCTGCTGTTCCTGATCTCCTTCTTTTGCCTGCCGGTAGTCGAGATCCTGCAGACCGGCATGGTCAATGCCGACGGCCATGTCACACTGGACCAGTTCCGCCGCATGACCAAGGACCTGGTGTTTGCCAAGGTGCTCGGCAACACCTTCCTGATTTCCGGCCTGACGGCGCTGCTGTCGGTGGTGCTGGGATTTCCGATAGCTTATTTCCTGAGCCAGCTCAGCGACAAATTCCGTGAACGCTGGATGATCTGGATCATGGTGCCGTTCTGGACCAGCTATCTGGTCAAGACCTTCGCCTGGATCCTGGTGCTGTCCAAGACCGGCATCCTGCTCACGCTGGCAGTGAGCCTTGGCCTGGTCGACGATCCGCAGGCGCTGGCGCCGTCGATGACCGGCGTGATGATCGGCATGGTGCATGCGATGCTGCCGCTGGCGGTGATCAACATGTTGCCGATCATGCGCGGCGTCAACGCGCAATTGCTGCAGGCGGCCGCGACGCTGGGCGCCAATCGCTCGGTTGCCTTCTTCTCGGTGTTCCTGCCGATGGCGGCGCCGGGCATTGCCGCGGCCGGCTTGCTGGTGTTCATCACCAGCCTGGGTTTCTTCATCTTGCCGGCGCTGCTGGGCACGCCGAAAGAGACCATGGTCGCGCAATTGGTGATCTCGGCGATCAACGACATGTTCAACCTGCCCTATGCCGCCGCGCTGTCGACCATCTTGCTGATCTTTGCCGTCGCCGTTTTCATGCTCTACGACAAACTGGTCGGCTTGTCCTCGCTCAGTGGCGACACGCGTGCCGCGCCCAAGCGCAACAGCGCCACCGCAGTCACCACCGCACTGATCTGGATCGGTCGCGTGTGCGGCAGCGGCTATGGCGCAGCGGCCCCGGTGCTCACCCACGTCAAAGGACTGAAGCTATATAGCGTATTGACGGTGGCGCTGCTGTCGTTACCGATCATCGTGGTGTTTCCGATTGCCTTCACCAACTCGCCCTTCCTGTCGTTCCCGCCGCAAGGCTTCAGCCTGCGCTGGTTTGAGGCCTTCCTGTTTTCGCCGGTGTGGCAATCCTCGTTCCTGCGTTCGTTCGGCGTAGCCATCGTGACGGCACTGGCATCCACTGCGCTCGGCATCGGCGCGGCGCTGGCGCTGACCCGCTTGCCGGGACGCTGGACCAAGCCTGTGTTCGCCTTCCTGCTGGCGCCGCTGATCGTGCCGCGCATCGTGGTGGCGGTGGGCTTGTTCTATCTGTTTTCACGCATGGGCCTGGTCGGCACCGATCTCGGTCTGACCATCGGCCACACGGTGCTGGCGATTCCCTACGTGGTCGTCACCATGGCGGCGGCGCTCAAGCGCTTCGACTGGCGCCTCGACGATGCCGCCAAGATCCTCGGCGCCTCGGCGTTCGCACGACTGCGCACGATCCAGTTACCGATGATGATCGGCAGCGTGGCGGCAGCCTTGCAGATGGCCTTCATCATTTCCTTCGATGAGCTGACGATCGCCATCTTCGTCAGCGGCGGCATGAAGAACACGCTGCCCAAGCAGATGTGGGACGACATGATCCTGCAAGTCAACCCGACCCTGGCGGCGGTGTCGCTGGTGATGGTGATCGTGATCGCATTGCTGGTCTTGCTGCCGGCGCTCTTTAACGCCTCTAAAGCTTCCCGTCGCTGCGAATGACGCGGCGCCCCTCTTTTTACCGACCACACCATGCACAGCTACACCAACTACTTTCCGACCCGATCCGAACACGACCAGCTCGACGTCGTGCCGCTGCTGCACGCCGGCTTGCGCGACAATGGCGAGCGCACGCTGATCGTCTTCAACGGCGTCCAGACCTCGTTTGCCGACATGTCCCGGCGTGTGGCCGACATGCAGCACTGGCTGGCTGCGCGCGGCATCCAGCCCGGCGACCGCGTCGCGCTGATGCTGGAAAATGGCCTTGAACACATGTCTCTGATCTATGCGCTGATGCTCGGCGGCATCGTCTGGGTGCCGGTCAACACGCGCCTGAAAACAGCCGGCATCAGCTATTTGCTGGGCCATTGCGCGCCCGACCTGTTCATCGCCCAGCGCAGCTTCGGCGAAGCGCTGGCCGACATCACCGACCTCGACGACAAACTGGTCTGGCTCGACCAGGTGCAAGCCGCGCCCGCTGCCACGCCGCGCCAGCCGCAAGCCAGCCTCGTGGCGCACGACCAGCCGCTGTGCCTGATCTACACCTCCGGCACCACCGGCGCGCCCAAGGGCGTCATCTTCACGCACCGCATGATGCGCATTGCCAGCGAGGCCACCCTGATCGTGTCCGACGTGCAGGCCGGCGACCGCATGTTCGTGTGGGAGCCGCTGTGCCATATCGGCGGCGCGCAAATGCTGCTGGTGCCGTTCTTGCAAAAAACCGAATTGCACATCGTCGAGCGCTTCTCGTCCAGCAAGTTCTGGCAACAGGTGGCGACAGCCGAAGCCACCCATTTGCATTACCTCGGCGGCATCCTCGACATCCTCGCGCAATTGCCGCAAGAGCTGCAGCCGGCGCAACATTCAATACGCGTGGCCTGGGGTGCGGGCGTCTCCGCCAAGGCTTGGGACGGCATCCTGGCGCGCCTCAAATTGTCGCTGCGTGAATGCTACGGCATGACCGAGGGCTCCAGTTTCGCCACCGTCAACGCCAGCGGCAAAGCCGGCTCGATCGGCCGCGCCCTGCCCTGGCTGCAGGTGGAATTGCTGGATGCCGCCGGCCTCGCCGTGGCCACCGGCGAGATCGGCCAGGTGGTGGTGTCAAGTGCGATTGAAGGCTGTTTCCTGCCGGGCTACCTGGACAATCCGAGAGCCACGGCCGAAGCGCTGCAAGGCGGCAAGCTGCACACCGGCGACCTGGCGCGCATGGATGCCGACGGCGACCTGTACTTCGTCGGCCGCAAGACCGACAGCATGCGCGTGCGCGGCGAAAACGTTTCGGCATGGGAAATCGAACGCGTGTTCGTGATGCATCCGGCGATTGCCGCCGCCGCTGCGGTGGGCGTGGACAGCGCGGTCGGCGAACAGGAAATCATGCTGTACGTGCAGTTCAAGGACGGCCAGGCCTGCTCGTTCGATACGCTGGCGGAGTGGGCCAGGTCGCGCTTGGCCAGTTACCAGCTGCCGCGTTATTACCTGCAGGTCGCGGCCTTCGAAACCACATTGAGCGAGCGCATCAAGAAGCATTTGCTCCAGCGCGACATCGGCGCGGCCTGGGACCGCCAGGCCATGCAGCAGCGCGTCGGCGCGACGGCACGCTGACGCAGGCGCGGAGGGTTTACAATCGCATACGCTGTAAAGCCAGAGATGAAGACCACCCATGACCAAGAAAACCACTGACAGCGCCGGCGCCCAAGCCCCATCGGGCGCCACCAGGACCAGGCCGGCCAGGCCGGCAAAAGCAGTAGCGGCGGCGGCCCAGAGCGTCGAGCCGGCCGCACGCAGCGACAACAGCGGCGTCGACTCGCCCTTGTATGTCAATTCGGTGGAGAAATCCATGCGCGTGCTGATGGCCTTCGACGGCCAGCAACGCCAATTGTCGCTGTCGCAGATTGCGGCGCTGACCGGTTTCGACCTGAGCACCGCGCAGCGCTTCACCTATACGCTGATGACGCTGGGCTACCTGACCAAGGATGAGGAAGTGCGCAAGTACGAGCTGGCGCCCAAGGTGCTCAATTTCGCCTATCACTACCTGACCTCCAGCGAGCTGGTGCGCCGCGCCACGCCCTACCTGCAACAGCTCAGCCAGGAAACCGAAGAGACCACCAACCTGACCATCCTCGATGGCCCCGACGTGGTGTTCGTGCAGCGTATCGTCAGCCGCAACGTGCTCAACCCGAATGTGGTCACCGGCACTCGGCTGCCGGCCTATTGCACGGCATCGGGACTGGCCATGATGTCGACCCTGAGCGAGGCCGAAGTCGACCAGATCCTCGACGCCTCCGACCTGAAGATGTACACGCCCTTCACCATCGCCGATCGCGACCAGATCACGCAACGCCTGACCCTGTTCCGCGAGCAGGGTTATGCCCACATCCGTGAGGAATACTTCCTCGGCGACATTTCCACCGCTGCCGTGGTGACCGATTCACGCCGCGGCCGCACCGTCGGCGCGGTCAACCTGGCCATCACCACCGCGCGCTGGTCGGGCGATGCCGACGAGCGCCGGCATGCCGACCTGGTAATGCTGGCGGCGCGGGCGATTTCGATTCAAGGCAGGTAGCCGCTCAGGCTATTCGGATTGCAGCTTGGCCAATGCCTCGGCGGCATTGGCGCTGCCCAATTGCTGAGCCTGTTTGTAGTAACGCATGGCGGCCACCCGATCCGTCGGTATGCCGCCGACGCCCTTTTCATTCCAGTAGCCAAACTCGTAAATCGATTCCGCATCCCCGCTTGCGACGGCCTTGCGTTTTTGGCGCACCGCGATGCGATAGTAAGTCAGCGCGCGCGCGGGATTTTTTTCGTAGCCATTGACGCCATAGGTGTACTTGCCGCCTGCGTCCAGGAGCGCATCCATATCCTCGCCGATCTCTGCTTTTTGCACCTGGATCCTGGCCGCGGCTGTCGCAAGTTTCTCCTCCACAGCCAAGCCGGCGTCTTGCTCGGCTTCCGGCAAGGTACTCCAATACATCAGCGAAGACAGGTTGTCGCCGCCTTCCGCCGCCTTTTTGTAATAGGCGCCGGCCAATTTGCGATCTTTTTGAAAGCCGTCCGAGCCTCGCTCCAGAAAGCGCCCTATCCGGTTGAGCGCGGCCGGCTGGCCTGACGCCGCGCTTTTTTTATAAAACTCGATGGCCATTGCCATATTCTTGTCGACCCGCTTGCCCTGTTCCAGCAACAGCGCATATTCGTACATCGCGTCGGCGTCGCCGGCGGCGGCGCCCTTTTTATACCAATCGACAGACTTTTTCAGATCCACCGGTCCAGCCAGGCCGTTTTTATAGAACAGGCCCAGGCGCGTCATGGCCGCAGCGTCGCCGTTGGCGGCATTGGCTTCCAAGGTGGGCAACTCTCCTCGCCGCTTCAGTTCCAACGCGCTCTGGCTGGCGTCGACCTCTTTGTCGACGCGCGCCATGGCATCGGCCCGGAATTGCGGACGCTGGTTGAACACCACTTCAATCCGCTTTGCCACGCCGGAACCCAGCGTGAAGTTTTGCTCGAAGACCGACTCGTAAAATTCGTCACGCCTCTTCACCGCACGTACTTGTATCGCGCCGGGAGCGACTTCGAGGTCAAGCGGACATTCGCCTTTGAGCACGCCATTGACGCTGACCACCGCATCGGCATTCCTGCCCTCGCACAGCACGCGTATTGCCGAGCGCTCTGTGGATGCCTGCTTCGTCGCTTTGCCTTTACCGCCGGACGAAGCGGCCGCATCGGCAGCGCCGGCGCTGCCGTTCGCGGACAACAGCACGGCAATGCACAAGCAGCCGTTCAATATTTTTTTCATTTTTATCTTCCCCCAGTGGTTACCGGACTACGTCAGTTTTTTATTGAGTTTGTCGAGATCGGCCATCATGCGCTCATATTCGGATTTGGTCACTGCGCAACCATCGGCGATGGCCTTGCTGATCTGCAGGCCGGCTTCCCGCATGGCAGCGCCGGCGGGCGTCAGGTCAAGCAGGAGGTTGCGCTCATCGCGCGGGTCACGCGTGCGGCTGATGAGGCCCTCTGCTTCCAGGCGTTTGATCAGCGGCGTAATCGATCCGGAATCTTGTTGCAGACGCGCCGCCACATCCTTCACACCCAGGCCTTGTTGCTGCCATAGCACCACCATCACCAGGTATTGCGGATAGGTCAGCTTCAAGGGCGCCAGCAAAGGCTTATAGAGCTGAGTCATCTTCAGCGAGGTGCTATAGAGCGAAAAGCACAGGTGCTGCGCGAGTGTGGGCGGGGCAAATTTGGCCATGAGGGACATACGGCGGGAATCGGAATCCACTAGCCTAACGGCTCCGGCCCGGCAAAGCAAATCGCCATCGATTCCAGGCACACGACGACCGGCCGGCCGGGGGAAGCGGCCGGCCGGTCGTTACGACCTCAACTTAACGCTGGGCAGCGGCAAAGATCACTTCCGCAACCTTCTCCGGTTGCGACACCATCGGCACATGGCTGGTGTTCAAGACCGTTGTCGTGGCATTGAGTTTCTTGGCAAATGCTTGCTCCAGTTCCGGTGCGATCATGCGATCTTGCTTGGACACAATGTAGTAGTTCGGCTTGTTTCTCCAGGCGGCAACCGTGGTCGGTTCACCAAATGCCTTGGCATTGATCGGACCTTGGGTGGCGGCGATCAGTGCGGCGGTGGCCGGCGACACGTCCTGTGCGAAGTTCTTGGCGACCGAATCAGCGGGCAACCACAGATAGCCGGTCGCATCCAGTTGCAGCGTGGCGATGCCGGCAGGGACTGCGTATTCCTTGCCCAGCGCGCCGACCGCCTCGCCTTCCGACGGTGCAAATGCGGCCACGTAGACCAGGGCCTTGATCTTGTCGCTGGTGCCGGCCTGTGTGATCACGGTGCCGCCCCAGGAGTGACCCACCAGCACCACCTTGCCGGTCTGCGCATCAACCACGCGTTGAGTCGCCGCGACATCATCTGCCAGCGACGTCAATGGATTTTGCACGGCGACCACTTTCAAGCCCTTGGCCTGCAGCAACGGGATCACCTTGTCCCAGCTGGAGCCGTCAGCAAAGGCGCCGTGCACCAGCACCACGGTGGTGGCGTCGGCAGCAAGAGGCGCTGCCTGGGCGCTGAATGCTGCTGCGGACAGGACAGTGGAAACCAGAACAGCGTTGGCGATGGAGGTCAGTTTCATGATTATTCTTTCGAGAGGTTAAATTAGTTAGCGCGCTAAGTAATTAATAGTGGGAAACACGCTTAAACGGCTTATTCGGCACTGCGGAACAAAATATATCGCACAATTAATTAGTACGCAATGTAATTTGAATATTTTTTATATCGCGTACAAACATCGACCGCCAGCAGGCCGCATATTTCGGCGCTGTATGGCCGCAGCGCCAATGCCGCTCGGGCGCCCGGTTCCAATGATTTGCCGACACGCCTTACAATGACCGCGATTGTCATTTGCGTTGGCTTGAGTCCGGCGATGACGTGCCCAACCAAGCGTGACAGGCAGTGAATATGAAAAATAGAAACCGTGCGACCGTCATCGGCCTCATAGCGATCGTATTATGGAGTTCCATTGTTGCCCTGATCCGCGGAGTAAGCGAACACTGGGGCGCCACCGGCGGCGCCGCCATGATTTACAGCGTGGCCTCGGTATTTTTGCTATTCACCGTCGGCTTTCCCAGGATCAGAGAATTCCCCCGCCGCTACCTGCTCTGGGGCAGCCTGTTGTTCGTTGCTTACGAACTCTGCCTCGCGTTGTCGATCGGCTATGCAAACAGCGGCAAGCAAGCCATCGAGGTGGGCATGGTCAACTACTTGTGGCCGACCTTCACGATGGTTGCTGCCATCCTGTTCAACCAGCAGAAGTCCAACCTGTTGGTGATTCCCGGATTTTTCCTCTGCATGCTGGGGATATGCTGGGTTCTAGCCGGCAACCAAGGCCTGGATTTGCCAGGAATGCTGGTGCATATCCAGGACAATCCCGTCAGCTACGGGCTGGCCTTTTTGGGAGCATTGATCTGGGCGGCATATTGCACTGTCACCGCGAGGATTGCAGAAGGAAATAATGGCGTCACGCTCTTCTTCATCCTGGTGGCGGCGGCGCTATGGATGAAGTATCTGGGCGCAGGCGGCGGCGCGATGGCGTTCAGCTACCACGCACTTCTGTCTCTCTTGTTGGCGGCAGCGGCGATGGGTTTCGGCTACGCCGCCTGGAATATCGGCATCCTTGGCGGCAACGTCACCGTCCTTGCCGGTGCCTCGTATTTCATTCCTATTTTCTCTTCCATTCTCTCCGCAGTGCTGTTGCGCACGCCGCTCTCGGTCGCATTCTGGCAAGGCGCGTCGATGGTGTGCGCAGGATCGGTCCTGTGCTGGCTGGCAACGCGTGAACGAGGCGCGAAGACGGCCACGGTCCCTGCGCGCACGCAGCCATGACATGAATGACATTTTTTGTCATGAGGAGCCGCTATCGCCGACGGATACGCAACAGCCAGATGACATTCTGGCTCATCCGTTTGGTTAGCGCCTGCGCGGTCTCACAGCGTTCGCTGGAGCGATCCGATTTGTATGCCTTGAAAAAGATCAACAATTCGTTTGCATTAACTCAATGATTCAATAATAATTGAATCATTGAGTTAATAAGAGCATCATGGATACCAAAGAAACCATCGCAGCGCTGGCAGCGCTCGCCCAAGAATCGCGTCTCGCGGTCTTTCGCTTGCTGGTTCAAGCTGGTCCCGCAGGATTAGCGGCCAGCAAAATCGCCGAACAAATCTCGGTCACGCCTTCCGCATTGTCCTTCCACATGAAGGAGCTGTCCCACGCCGCGCTCGTGACCTCCCGTCACGAAGGACGCTTTGTCATCTATTCGGCCAACTTCGACACCATGAACGGCCTGATTGGCTTTCTTACCGAAAACTGCTGTGGTGGCAATGTGTGCTCTCCCGGCGGCGCATGTCTCGTCACAGAAGGATCCACGACCTGATCATCGGTTTTGGTCATGTCAGCCGCTACATTCCACACGAATAAGGATTTCCATGAGCTCTCCTCAAACAGAAAAAGCCTATAACGTTCTCTTCCTGTGCACCGGCAACTCCGCCCGCAGCATCATGGCGGAAGCGTTGTTAAATACGATGGGTAAAGGTCGTTTCCAGGCGTATAGCGCCGGTAGCCATCCTGGCGGCACCGTCAATCCGCTGGCTGTCGAACAAATCAAGAGCACCGGCTATCCACTGGAAAAGTTGCGCAGCAAAAGCTGGGACGAATTTGCGGCGCCAGATGCACCAAAGATGGATTTCATCATTACCGTCTGCGACAACGCTGCCGGCGAAGTTTGTCCAATCTGGCCTGGCCAGCCTGTCTCTGCGCACTGGGGCTTTGAAGATCCTGCTGCAGCGACAGGGACCGAAGAGCAGAAGCGCGCGGTATTTTCGAAAGTGGCACGCCAAATCACCACCCGCGTCAACCTCTTCAATAGCCTGCCATTCCACACGCTGGAAAAGACTGCCATCAAGCGTGAAATGGACGCTATCGGCGCCAGCCAGGCCTGATTCTGATCGGAAAGAGCACGCCGTTGCTGGTGCGCTCTTTCGCATCAAAATCCCCTCCATCGCGGATACTCCAAGTCATAGGAACAACGTGCTTACTGCATTCACCATCTTCTTGCTCACCCTGGTTTTTGTCATCTGGCAGCCACGCGGCCTTGGCATCGGCTGGAGCGCGTGTGCAGGCGCTCTGGTGGCGCTGGCATGCGGCGTCATTCAGCTGTCCGATATCCCAGTGGTGTGGCATATCGTCTGGAATGCGACCGGTACGTTCATTGCCATCATCATCATCAGCTTGCTGCTGGATAAAGCCGGCTTCTTCGAATGGGCGGCATTGCACGTCGCCCGCTGGGGCGGCGGCAGCGGCCGCACATTGTTTGCGTTGCTGGTACTGCTCGGCGCGGCTGTCTCCGCGCTGTTCGCCAACGACGGCGCCGCGCTCATTCTTACTCCGATCGTGATTGCCATGCTGCTGGCATTGCGCTTTTCGCCACAAGCCACACTGGCATTCGTGATGGCCGCCGGCTTCATTGCCGACACCGCAAGCCTGCCGCTGGTCGTGTCGAACCTGGTGAATATCGTCTCGGCCGACTTCTTCAGAATCGGCTTCTCGCAGTACGCGGCTGTCATGGTCCCGGTCAATATCGTTTCCGTGGCCATGACTCTGGCGGTGCTGTTCTTGTATTTCCGGCGCGATATCCCCGTCGACTACGACCTCGAGCAGCTCAAGAAACCAACCGATGCCATCCATAATCGTGCGACCTTCATTGCCGGCTGGTGGGTTCTCGGTCTGTTACTGGTCGGTTTCTTCTGGCTGGAGAGCCAGGGGGTACCCATCAGCGCCGTCGCCGCGGTCGGCGCTGTTATCCTGCTGGTTGTCGCGGCAAAAGGCCACATCATCTCCACTCGCGACGTAATCCAAGGCGCGCCGTGGCAAATCGTCTTCTTCTCGCTGGGGATGTATCTGGTGGTCTACGGACTGCGCAACGCTGGCCTGACGAATTATCTTACTGGTCTATTGAATGGATTCGCCCAACATGGTGTCTGGGGCGCGGCGATCGGCACCGGCTTGCTGACTGCCTTCCTGTCGTCGATCATGAACAACATGCCTACGGTACTGGTCGGCGCCTTGTCGATCGATGCTGCGAGCGCGCAAGGCGTCGTCAAGGAAGCCATGATCTACGCCAATATCATTGGCAGCGACCTGGGACCGAAGATCACCCCCATTGGCAGCCTGGCGACGCTGTTGTGGCTGCATGTGCTGGCTGCCAAGAAAATCCAGATCTCGTGGGGATATTACTTCCGTGTGGGCGCCGTGCTCACGCTTCCTGTTCTGCTGGTGACGCTGTCCGCACTGGCCTTGCGATTGGGCGCCTGAGTATGGATGCTGCCGCGTGCAAGCCAGCCTGGCTGATTCCTTCCCTCGGACTGACCCAGATTGTCGGATGGGGCGCCATGTTCTATGCCTATGGCGTGCTCATGCAACCCATGCAAATAGCGCTGCAAACCTCCAAGCCCGTCATCGTCGGCGCCTATTCGCTGGCGTTGCTGATTTCGGGACTGCTGTCGACGTTGGCCGGAAGCATCATTGATCGTGTGGGCGGCCGCTTGTTAATGGGAGCCGGAACAGTATTGGCCGCAGCAATGCTGGCGTTGCTTTCCACTGTGCACAGCGTGACCGGCCTCTATTTGATCTGGGCAGGTATTGGAATGGCGATGAGTGCCACCCTTTATCAGCCAGCCTTCGCAGTCATCACTCAAATCTTTGAAGGCGGCTTCAGGCGCGCGATCACCATGCTGACACTCTTCGGCGGTTTCGCCAGCACCGTCTCATGGCCGCTCACTCAGTGGCTCTTAGAGCACTGTGGCTGGCGCGAAACATGGATGATTTACGCGCTAGCCAATCTCGTTATTTGCCTGCCGATCCATGCCTTACTGCCTCGTGCGGCCAGTATCAAAACAGCAACCAGGGACCGCGCGGCAAATAGCATTGGTTTGGCGACAGTGCTGCGTGAACCCCGCTTTTATCTCCTCACTGCAGCAGTCACATTGAATGCCTTGGTGTTTTCGGCGATGTCGCTGCACTTGATTTCCATTCTTCATGACCGAGGCATGTCGGCGTACTACGCGGCGGGCATTGGCGCGTTGATCGGACCGATGCAGGTATTGGGTCGCATCGTGGAGGCGACATTCGGCAAGAATGCCACGACCAGGAAAATTGGGCTCATCGCGATTTGCTTGTTGCCTGTTGCCCTCATTTTGTTGTTTGCGCCAGCTGGTTGGCTGCTTATCTACGGCTTGTTCGCTGCCATGTATGGCGTCGGTAACGGTGTCATGACCATCGTCAGAGGTGCATTGCCTGCGGAGCTCTATGGTCGTGAAGCGTACGGCGCCATCAGCGGCGCCATGGCTACACCAGTAACCATTGCCTTTGCCGCCGGTCCTTTCGTTGCCTCTCTTCTGTATGCGGCTGGTGGCGGTTATTCAGGCGCCATCGTGGCGTTGATTGGTATTGCCAGCCTCGGCGCCGGACTGTTCTTCTATGCCACGGCGCATCCACGCCCCAAAACAATTTCGTCTGTTCCTTAGGAAAACGTCATGACCATCACGATCTATCACAATCCAGCCTGCGGAACATCCCGCAATACACTTGCACTGATCCGTAACAGCGGCGAAGAGCCGACCGTGATCGCGTATCTGCAACATCCTCCCTCGCGTGAAACCTTGCTCCAGCTCATCAAGGATGCCGGCCTGACCGTGCGCGAAGCGATCCGTCAACAAGGTACGCCTTATGCGGAGCTCGGCTTGGACAATCCCGCATTGGCGGATGAGCAGCTGCTCGATGCGATGCTGGCGCATCCGATTCTGATCAATCGTCCATTTGTCGTGACGTCCAGGGGCACACTTCTGTGTCGTCCCTCGGAAGCCGTATTGGACATCCTGCCCAATCCGCAAAAGGGACCATTTACCAAGGAGGACGGTGAAGTCGTCATCAACGCGGAGGGCCAACGTGTCGCACCAGCTAAATGACCTTCCCAACGTCGCTGGCGACTTGTTCAAGGTGCCGGTGGCGACGGACTTCGCCAATGTTGCCACCTCAACGCACGCGCCACGGTTTTTGCTGCTGTATGGTTCCGTGCGCGAACGCTCTTATAGCCGTTTGCTGACAATGGAGGCGGCTCGCCTGTTGGAAGCAATGGGTGGTGAAGTCAGAATCTTCGATCCGCGTGGCTTACCGCTGCCCGACAGCGAGCCGGAAACGCATCCCAAAGTGCAGCAATTGCGCGACCTGGCCGTGTGGTCCGAAGGAATGGTCTGGTGCTCGCCAGAACGCCACGGCGCCATGACCGGCGTCCTCAAGGCGCAGATCGACTGGATTCCGCTCACACAGGGGGCCGTTCGTCCGACTCAGGGCAAAACGCTGGCAGTCATGGAAGTCTCCGGCGGGTCCCAGTCTTTCAATGCCGTCAATCAGATGCGCATCCTCGGACGCTGGATGCGGATGATCACGATTCCAAACCAGTCTTCCGTTGCCAAGGCATTTCTCGAATTTGAAGAAGATGGACGCATGAAGCCGTCGCCTTACTACGAGCGCGTAGTAGACGTGATGGAGGAACTCTTCAAGTTCACGCTGCTAACTCGTGATGTTTCTCCATTCCTGGCAGATCGTTACAGCGAGCGTCGAGAGTCTGCCGAAGCACTCGCTAAACGAGTCAACATCCGTTCGATCTGACAAGGATGGCCATGACTCTCGGTTCGCAAACACGTATGCGCCTTCGACATATGGTGTCTGTGACCTGGACAGCGTCTATCTGGGGTATTGCTTTTGTTCTGAGCAAGGTCGGACGCAGAAGCATTACTCCGCCACAACTCACTTTGTTGAGGTGTACCTGTGCCGCGGTTGGCGTTCTCTGGTTAGCGCGGCCAGCGATGTTCAAGCCTGCAAGCCGGAATGATGCGCCATCCCGGCTGCCGGCTGCCGGCTGCGACAATAGCCGCTTAGCGCGGTGTCTTGCCGACCATTTTTTCCGCACGCAGAAAATCGAAATCCACGCCCTGATCGGCTTGGGTCACCGTGTCCAGGAACAACTTGGCGTAACCTCGCGCGGCCGTCGGGATCACCACCGGCGCAGCTGCGGCGCGGCGCGCCAGTTCTTCTGCCGAGACCAGCAAGGCAATCTGCCGATCGCTCACGCTCAGGCGGATGCGGTCGCCATTCTGGACATACGCCAGCGGCCCACCGATGGCGGCCTCCGGCGTGATGTGCAACACGATGGTACCAAATGCCGTGCCACTCATGCGGCCGTCGGAAATACGCACGATATCCTTCACGCCGGCACGCGCCAGCTTGCGCGGAATCGGAATATAACCGGCCTCGGGCATGCCCGGTGCGCCCTTGGGGCCGATATTCTTGAGCACCAGCACGTCATGTTCAGTCACATCCAGCGCGTCGCTGTCGATGCGATTGGCCATGTCCTCGACATTTTCAAACACCACAGCGCGGCCTTCGTGTTCCATCAGCGCCGCGTTGGCGGCGGACTGCTTGATGATGGCGCCGCCCGGCGCCAGGTTGCCGCGCAAGACCGCAATACCGCCCTGCGGGAAGATCGGGTTATCGGCGGAGCGCACCACGTCTTGCGGAAAGGGCTTGTCGGCACGTTCGATTTCCTCGCCCAAGGTGCGCCCGGTGACGGTCATCGCGTCCAGGCGCAGCAGCGGTTTCAGCTCGCGCAGCAAAGTCGCCATGCCGCCGGCATCGTGGAAATCTTCCATGTAGTGTTGCCCGGAAGGCTTCAAATCCAGCAGCACCGGCGTAGTGCGGCCCATGCGGTCGAGTGCGTCCAGATCGATTTCCAGGCCCATGCGACCGGCAATCGCGGTCAGATGCACGATGCCGTTGGTGGAACCGCCGATGGCCAACAACACGCGCATGGCGTTCTCGAAGGCTGCCGGCGTCAGGATCTTGTCAATGGTCAAACCATCGCGCGCCATTTGCACCGCTTGCGCGCCGGTTTCTTCGGCCACGCGGATGCGGTCCGCCGTCACTGCCGGCGGTGACGCGCCGCCCGGTACCGTCATGCCCAGGGCTTCGGCGATGCACGCCATGGTGCTGGCAGTTCCCATCACGGAGCAAGTGCCCACGCTGGCGACCAGTTGATTGTTCACTTGCGAGATTTCTTCGCTGCTGATTTCTTCAGCGCGATATTTTCCCCAATAGCGCCGGCAATCGGTGCACGCGCCGACACGTTCGCCGCGATGGTTGCCGGTCAGCATGGAGCCGGTGATCAGCTGAATCGAGGGAATCCCCGCCGAGGCGGCGCCCATCAGCTGGGCCGGCACCGTCTTATCGCAGCCGCCGATCAGCACCACCGCGTCCATCGGTTGCGCGCGTACCATTTCTTCGGTATCCATCGACATCAGGTTGCGCAAGTACATGCTGGTCGGCGCCGAGAAGCTTTCATGGATCGAGATGGTGGGAAAGTCCATCGGCAATCCTCCCGCCAGCATGACGCCGCGCTTGACCGCCTCGATGAGCTGGGGCGCATTGCCGTGACAGGGGTTGTAGCTGCTGCCGGTGTTGACAATGCCGACCACCGGCCGCTCCAGCGCCTGGTCCGTATAGCCGGCGCCCTTGATGAAGGCCTTGCGCAGGAATAGCGAAAAGCCCTGATCGCCATAGTTGGTCAAACCCTTGTTCAAACCGGTTTTTCTGGATGTCATTTGTCTCGTTCCTCGCGGGGTTGCCTGCTGCATCGCAGACAGGTGGTTGTGATAGAAGCCTGTTCAGCATCCAAGCAAAAAATGTCCATTGTGGGCATTTCAATTGCAAAAAACAATTTGGTATCACTTGCTTTAAAAGTAAATATTTTTTAGTATCTAAAGATGGACATTCGCTATATTCAAAGCTTCGTCACAACGGTTGAGTGCGGCTCGATTGCCGAGGCGGCACGTCGCCTGGACCTGACCTCGGCGGCGCTGGCCGCGCGCGTGCGGGCGCTCGAAGAAGAGCTGGGAACGCCGCTGGTCAAGCGCTCAGGGCGCTCCGTGAAGCCGACCGCCGCCGGCTTGAATATCCTCGACAGCGCGCGCAGCATGTTGCGCGAAGAGCGCGATCTGCGCGCCATGGCAACCAAGGAGCTGCCGGTCGGCGAACTGCGCCTGGGCACTTTCGTCTCGGCCTTGACCACCGTGCTGCCGCCGGTCTTGCGCAAACTCTATGCCGAGCACCCTGACCTCTCCGTGTCGGTAGTGTCGAATGGCTCGGTAGAATTATGTCGCATGGTGGCATCAGGAGAACTCGATGCGGCGGTGGTCGTCGAGCCCCAATTCGCCATTCCCAAGACCTGCGAATGGCGCCCCTTGATGGATGAACCGCTGGTGGTGGTAGCCCCGCGCGAACTGGCCGACGGCGATCCGCACGAGCTCTTGCGCACGCAACCCTTCATCCGCTACGACCGCACCGTCTGGGGCGGGCAACTGGCCGACCGCTATCTGCGCGACCATGGCATACGGCCGCATCAGCGCCTGGAAATCAATGGCCTGATGTCCATCGCGGTGATGATCGACCATGGCCTCGGCGTTTCGCTGCTGCCCGACTGGTCGGCATTGTGGTCCGGCGGCCTGTCCATCGCGCGCGTATCCTTGCCGGACAAGGCGCCGGTGCGGCGCATCGGCTTCATCTGGGGCGTGCAAAGTCCGCACGCCCACCTTGCCAATCTGTTTCTGGAACACGCCGAAGCGGTATTTCGCAGCAACGGCAGCACGCGACGCAAAGCGCGCAAATAGCGCGCGCTATCGATTCACCAGACGCGCGGGAATGAAGGCCCAGACCAGCAATGCCGCCAGCGTGAGCGTGCCGGCGACCAGGTACAAGCCCGACGACAAGGTTCCCGTCATGCTCTTCAATGCGCCGATCACGGTGGGACTGATGAAGCCCGCCAGATTCGCGGTTGAATTGATCAGCGCAATGCCGGCGGCAGCGCCCGCACCGCCCAGAAACGAAGTCGGCAAGGCCCAGAACATCGGCAGCGCGCTGACCACGCCCATCGCCACCATCGTCAAGCCCAGCATCGACAACACCGAACTATGCCCGGTATTGGCGCAGACCACGAAGCCGCATGCGGCAAACAGCGCGGGAACGATGACGTGCCAGCGCCGCTCGCGCCGACGGTCGGCACTGCGCCCTATCAGGATCATGCTCAGCAGCGCGGCGGTGTAAGGAATGATGGTCAGCACGCCAATCAGCGTCGGGTTAGTGATGCCGGTGCCCTTGATGATGGTCGGCTGCCAAAAACTCAGCGCATACGACCCCATGATGATGCAGAACAGGATCAGGGCCAGCAGCCAGACACGGCCGGATCTGAACACCGCGCCAATCGAGGCATGGGTGCGGACGGTGTCGTCGAGATCGATGTCGCGCTGGACCATCGCACGTTCTTCCGCACCCAGCCATGTTGCGTCGGCCACGCGGTCGTTCAGATGTCGAAATACGATGACGCCCAGCAGCAACCCCGGCAGCGCTTCCAGGATGAACAGCCACTGCCAGCCGTACATGCCCATGACACCGGCCATGGATGTCATGAGATAACCGGACAAGGGCCCGCCCACCATGCCCGACACCGGATTGCCGGCGGTCAGCAAGGCCACCATGCGACCGCGCCGATGCGCCGGAAACCAATAGGTCAGGTAAAGCAGCATGCCGGGATAAAAACCGGCTTCGGCGACACCCAGGAAAAACCGCAGCACATACAGCTGCAACGGCGTCGACACCCACGCCGTACCCATCGACAGCAGCGACCAGGTGATCATGATGCGCGCGATCCAGCGACGCGCGCCGAGCTTGTGCAACAACAAGTTGCTGGGCACTTCAAAGATGAAATAGCCGATGAAGAAAACGCCGGCGCCGAGCCCATAAACGGCCTCGCTGAATTGCAGGTCATTGAGCATTTGCAACTTCGCAAACCCGACATTGACCCGATCCAGGTACGCCATCACATAGCAGATGAACAGCAGCGGAAGAAAGCGCCACGCGATGCGTTTGTAGACGGCGTCGGCGGCTGGGTTGGCGTTGGCGCGCGCGTCGCCACTCACCGAGTTGTTGTGGGTGGAATGCAAATCTGTCTCCGATAGTTATTAGTGAACTCAGGCTGAGCGCCGTAGTGTCACTGATACGCCGCCTTCAATACAGCGGCTGCCATCAGGTTCAGAGCAAAATATGTTTTTGGTTCGGCTGCCCGCAGAGCGTCCTGCGACGGCCTTTATTGCAGCGTTTCACGCCGGCTCAGTTTTCGTCGAGCGCGTCCGCAAATTTGCGCATCAGCCGGATCAGGTCATCCATGTCTTTCTGCTCCCAGGACTTGAAAATTTCCCGCCCCATGCGCTCACGGGCGACGTCGACCAGCTCGGTCATCGCCTTGCCCTTGGGGGTAATCGTTGCGATACGCACGCGCCGATCCGTCGGACCGTCCTGGCGTTGCACCAGGCCCAGGCTTTCCAGTTTCGCGACTTGCCGACTGACCGTGGTGTAGTCGCGTCCGGTACGGTCGGCCAACTCCACCACGCCGATCGGCCCCAATTTCTCAACCCCGACCAGCAACGGAAACAGGGCGCGCTCGAGCGGAATACCCGCTTCCTTGATGATGGCGGCGTCGCGCTGCGGACGATTCATTGCACTCGCGATGCTGATCAACGCACCGTGCAACACTTTCAACTGCTCAGAAATATGTGCATCTTGCACATTTATTTTTCGCGGCATATACTCCCCTCAGATTTATGTGCATTTTACACTTAATGAGGCGAGCATGCAAAACACAGCAACAACCGAAGTACTCATCTGCGGGGCCGGTGCCTGCGGTCTTTCCCTGGCCCTGGTGCTGGCGCGCGCAGGCGTGGCGTTCCGCCTGATCGAAAAGAGGGAGACGCCATTCCAGGGTTCACGCGGCAAGGGTATCCAGCCGCGCACGCTGGAGATCTTGGAAGATCTGGGCGTGCTCGGCCAGATGCGCGCAGCGGGCGGCCCCTATCCGCCGGCACGTGCATATCGCGACGACGGCAGCTGGCTCGATACACCGGTCACGGAGCCGCGTGCGCCCTGCCCCGCTGAACCCTGGCAGGAGCCGCTGCTGGTGCCGCAGTTTCTCAGCGAAGGTGTGCTGCGTGAGCAACTGGCGCAGTTCGGCCGCGCAGTGGAGTACGGACGAGAGCTGCTGGAATTCACACAGGATGAGGATGGCGTCGATGCCAGGCTGAGCGGCAGCGTCGGCGAAGAACGGATCCGTGCGCGCTACCTGATCGGCGCCGACGGCGGCCGCAGCTTCGTGCGCCAAGCCTTGGGGATCGCCTTCGACGGCAAGACGCTGGGGGTGCGCGCCGTGGTGGCCGACGTCCATTTGCGCGGCCTCGGCAGAGAGGCATGGCATCGCTTCAATGACAGCGCCATGGAACGACAGATCGCCTTATGTCCGCTAGTCGGCACCGACCTGTTCCAATTGCAGGCGCCGATTCCGCTGGAAGGCGAGGTTGATCTGTCGGCGGCAGGCTTGTCCGCCATGGTACGCGCACGCACCGGCCGCGCAGACATCCACATCGATGCCGTCAGTTGGGCATCGGCGTTCAGCATGAATGCGCGACTGGCCGAGCGCTATCGTGTCGGCCGCGTGTTGCTGGCCGGCGATGCCGCCCACGTGCATCCGCCGACCGGCGGACAGGGACTCAATACCAGCATCCAGGACGCCTACAACCTCGGCTGGAAGCTGGCGGCGGTGCTGGCAGGCGCTGACCACGCGCTGCTCGACAGCTACCAGGAAGAGCGTCGTCCGGTGGCGGCAGCGATGCTGGGGCTTTCCACGCAACTGCTGGAAGCGGCCAAGCGTGGCGACATGCGCCGCGGCAGAGAAGTACAGCAACTCGACATCGGTTATCCGGAATCGTCGCTGGCGCTGGAAGCGCCCCCGCGCGAGCGCGCGCTGCAGGCCGGCGACCGCGCACCGGATGCGCCGGTGGCGAGCAGCGCCGGCACCGCCACGCGGCTGTTCGCGTTGTTCCGGGGATCACACTGGACCTTGCTGGGTTGGCATGTGGCGCGCGCGTTGATGCCACAGCATGCGCATGTGCACGTCCACACCTTCGGCGCCGACGGTGACCTGCTCGATCAGCACGGCCACTTTGCCGACGCCTACGACCTGGCCGCCGGCGACTGGGTGTTGATCAGACCGGACGGCTATGTCGGCGCAATCGTGTCTTCACAACAGTTGCCTGCGCTGGTGAATTATTTGCAGATGGTCGGCATCCAGAGCACAGGCGCACAGCCCTGAACGACGACGCAATACCTACCGCGACAAATGAAAACGACCCGCCGCAAGCGGGCCGTTCCTGCGCTTTCACCAGCGCTGGTCTTAAGCTTCGACGTGCTTCTTGAAGTTGTTCAAGATGCTTTGCCATCCCTGCTGCTGCTGCTCGACTGGATATTGCGAATCGGGAGCAAAGCTGACGCGCACCGTGACGCCGGCCGGCGTCTCGGCAAACTCCACCCGCGCGATACGGTCGCCGAATGAATACTCGATCAGTTGCTGGTCGACGATGTTGGTATAAGTGCCGGCGAAGTCGAATCCCATGCTGCCGTCCTTCGCTTCCATGCGCGAAGAAAAAGCACCGCCCACGCGCAAGTCGACCGCGACTGCGGTGGTGTGCCAATCCGCGGAGGCGGTATTCCATTGCTTGATGTCTGCCGGCGTGGTGTAGGCCTGCCAGACTTGCGCGATCGGTGCTGCAACGGTGGTGTCTACAGTGATTTTCATGAAGTCGTTTCCTTTCTTTACTTGTTGCGATGAATGGCGATGGATGGAGATACTTAGCGCAAGGCCGAAGCGAAATCGTCGAGCTGGGTGATGACACTGTCCCAGCCGTCGAAGAAGCCCATTTTTTCGTGGCGCTCACGCGTGTCCTGGTCAGGATGCATCACCCGGGCGATGTAACGGCTGCCCGCGCCCTCGTCGCTCATCGTGATCACGGCGGTGAAGCCCAGCCACGGCGCAGCGGGACGCCAACCTGCCGTCAGCATGGACGTAAACACCAGACGCGCTTGCGGCACCACTTCCAGAAAACAACCAGGATTATCGCTGGTGCCGCCGTCAGGACCTTGCATGAAAGTATGGAAAGCCCCGCCCGCTTGCAGATCGAAGGCGCGCACTTCGGTGGTCCATGGTTTCGGACACCACCACTCCTTGAGCAAGTCCGGTTCGGACCAGGCGCGCCAGAGTGCCGAACGCGGGGCGCGCAGGCCGCGCGCGATAATCAGGTCGTGGAATTCAGCGTTTTGCGCTGCGTTTTCTGTCATGAGTGTGCTCCTCTTGATGAAGGCGTTCGACGAAGTCGACCATGCGATCGGATCTGCGCTCCCACATGGCGCGTTGTTCGGCTATCCATTGCTCGGCCTGCAACAGCCGCGCCGGCATCAGCTCGCAGGTACGCGTGCGTCCCTGCTTGCTGGTGCGGATCAGGCCACAGCGCTCCAGCACCGTCAGGTGCTTCAAGAATGACGGCAGCGCCATCTCGAACGGTTCCGCCAAGGTCGAGACCGTCTGCGCGCCGCTCACCAAGGCGCTGACGATGGCGCAGCGGGTGGGATCGGCGAGCGCCTGGAATACCTCACTGAGCGCAGCAGAATAGTTAGCCATAAAGCTAAGTATATTCCCAAGCCTTGACTGAATGCAAGTGCGGCGCGTGCAAAAAAAAACCCACCGAGCGGCGGGCCTTTCCAATACGGATGACGGCAACAATCTCAGTTGCTCTCCAGCGGCACGAACTCTTCGCTCACCATGTTGGCGGGAAAGCACACCGTGAAAGTACTGCCCTTGTCCGGCACCGATTCCACCACCAGCGTGGCCCGATGGCGCAGCAGCACGTGGCGCACGATGGCCAGTCCCAGACCGGTGCCCTGGGTTTCGCGCGAGCGGCTCTTGTCGACGCGATAGAAGCGTTCAGTCAGGCGCGCAATGTGTTCCTGGCTGATGCCGATGCCGGTGTCCTTGACCACGAATTGCGCGCCACCGCCGGCCTTGCGCTCCCAGCGCAGCATGATGGCGCCGTCTTGCGGCGTATAGCGCACCGCGTTCGACACCAGATTGCTGAAGGCGCTGCGCAATTCGTCGACGCTGCCTTGCAACTCGGGCCCCTCGACTTGCAAGGAAATCTTGTGCTTGCCCGACGACAGCGCCTTGGCTTCTTCCAGGATGCCTTCCAGCATCGGCCGGATGTGCACGCGCTCGCTGCGCAAGGGATAGTCGACCGACTCCAGGCGCGTCAGTGTGAGCATGTCGCCAATCAGGTTTTGCATGCGCTGGCCCTGCTCGGTCATCAGCTTCAGATGCGCGGTGCGGATATCGGTGTCGAGGTTGGGCTGGGCCAGCGCGATTTCGAGGAAGCCGTTGATCACCGTCAGCGGCGTGCGCAACTCGTGCGAAGCGTTGGCGATGAAATCGCGGCGCATCATGTCGATGCGTTCCGATTCGGTGGCGTCATGGGTGACCAGAATCTGGCGACGGTTTTCAAACGGGATGATCTGCACGATCAGCTTGCGCTCCTTCACGCTCAGGATCAGCGGCTGCTCGTAACGGCCGAGAATGATGTAGTCGATGAAGGCCGGGTTGCGGATCAGGTTGGTGACGCGCATGCCCTTGTCGCGTTCAAGCTGCAAACCCAGGTGCTGCTGCGCGGCCGGGTTGCACCACTCGAGGAAGAGCACGTCGTCCATGATCACCACCCCATCCGGCAGCAGGCTCATGGCCTGGCGGAAGCGCGCCAGCCACTCGGCCAGTTCGATCTGGTTTTTTTCATCGTCGCGGCGCATGCGGTACAGGCGCGCGAAGATATCGGTCCAGGCGCCCCAGCCGTCGGGCAATTTGGATTGATGCGGGTTATCGAGCCAGCTGCCGAGGCGGAACAGGTAATGCAATTGTGTAAACGCCAGCGCACCCATGCTGAGCAAGGCGACGATCAGGCCGGCAGTGGCGCCGAAGAAAAACCAGATGACTCCGACGCCTGCCAGGCAAATCAAAAAACGCAGGGCGGCCGGAATCCAGAACAGCAGCTGTGGACTCATGTAAAACTCATTATTCAGAACTGGATTATCGTGATGACGATCGAGCAGCCAGTATAGAGGTCTTTCGGGATTCCCAATGCCTCGGCAGGAACCACCTGTGTCTTTTTGTTATTTTGCAGACAACATGTAGCCGACGCTACGGACGGTCTTGATCAGGTGCTCCGCTTCACGCAAAGCCTTGCGCAGGCGCAGCACATGCACGTCGACCGTGCGCTCTTCGATGACGACGTGGTCGCCCCAGACCCGGTCCAGCAACTGGCTGCGCGAAAATACGCGATCAGGATGCGCCATGAAGAACTTGAGCAACTTGTATTCGGCGTGGCCGATATCGATCTTGTCGCCGTTCAGGGCCACCGAGCAACTGGCCGGATCCAGCGTCACCGGGCCGACCACCATTTCTTCCTGGGCGAACTCGGGGCTCTTGCGACGCAACAGCGCCTTGATGCGCGCGGTCAGTTCGCGTGGTGAAAACGGCTTGGTGATGTAGTCGTCGGCGCCGTTGTCGAGGCCGGCGATCTTGTCTTCTTCCATGCTCTTGGCGGTCAGCATGATCACCGACAACTGCTGCAACTGGCGGTCGCCGCGGATGCGCGACAACAGATGCAGGCCGCTGCGGTCAGGCAGCATCCAGTCCAGCAGCACCAGCTGCGGCGCGCGGCGTTGCACGAACTCCCATGCTGCGGCCGTGTTGGAAACCACAAAGCTGGACCATCCAGCCTCCTTGAGCGTGAAGGCAATCAGCTCGGCAATCGAAGGTTCGTCTTCAACGATCAGGATGGTGGTCATGGCAGCGCGCTGGTTGGATTGATCAAGTAAATACCGGCTCAGTCTTCTTCGGAGCCGACGATTTGCGCCGAACCGAAGTCAGTGTGACGGATGTCTTTTCCGCCGACCACGTAGATCACGTACTCGCCGATGTTCTTGGCGTGGTCGCCGATGCGCTCAATCGCCTTGGCCACCCACAGCGTGTCGATCGACGCCGAAATCGTGCGCGGATCTTCCATCATGAAGGTTGCCAGGCTGCGCGTGATCGAGCGGAAGCCGTGGTCAATGCTGGCGTCTTGCGCAATCAACGCAGTCGCTTGCTCGGTATCGAGGCGGGCGAAGGAATCCAGCGCACTGCGCAGCATTTCCGACGCTTCTTCAGCGATGACGCGCACGGTTTCGTAATGATTGATCGGGCCGACGCCGCGCTTGTGCAGATGAATCGCATTGCGTGCGATCTTGGTGGCTTCGTCGCCGACGCGTTCCAGGTCGGTGATGATCTTGATGGTCGCCATCACGGTGCGCAAGTCGTTGGCGGTCGGCTGGCGACGCACGATCAGGTGGCTGCAGGCATCATCGAGTTCGACTTCGAGGCGATTGACGCTCTCGTCATCCTTCATCACGCGTGCGGCCAGCTCCAGATTGCCATTGCGGAATGCCGAAATCGCATCCTGAAACTGACGCTCCACCATGCCGCCCATGGCCAGCACGTTGGAACGAATGGTTTCCAGATCAGCATCGTATTGCTTGGAAGAGTGATCGCCTGTCATGTCACGTCCTTAAAAAATTTTGTAAATTAGATGACTTCAAAGGGTGCGGCAGAAGCGTAGCGAGCAGCGCAGGGGTCTGAGTGAGAAGCGCAGCCGTACAGGAGTACGGCGAGCATCGCCACTCGGAGATCGGTGCGCGCAGTAGCTTATGCCGTACCCCTTAACCAAAGCGGCCTGTTATGTAGTCTTGGGTTTCTTTGCGCGCCGGATTCATGAAAATCTGGTCGGTCTCGCCGAATTCCATCAACTCGCCCAGGTACATGTAGGCGGTGTAATCCGAGCAACGCGCCGCTTGTTGCATGTTGTGCGTGACGATGGCGATGGTGTAGTCGTTCTTCAGTTCGCCAATCAGCTCTTCCACCTTGGCGGTCGAAATCGGATCCAGCGCCGATGTCGGTTCGTCCAGCAGCAGCACTTCCGGCTTGACCGCGACGCCGCGGGCGATGCACAGGCGTTGTTGCTGACCGCCCGACAGCGACAGGCCGCTCTTGTTCAGCTTGTCCTTGACTTCCCCCCACAGGGCCGCCTTGTTGAGCGCCCATTCGACGCGTTCGTCCATTTCGCCCTTGGGCAGGTTCTCGTACAGGCGGATGCCGAAAGCGATGTTGTCGTAGACCGACATCGGGAATGGGGTCGGCTTCTGGAACACCATGCCGACCTTGGCGCGCAACATGTTCAAATCCTGGCCCGGCTCAAGGATGTTCTTGCCGGCGTACATGATCTTGCCTTCGGCGCGTTGGCCCGGATACAGGTCATACATGCGGTTGAAGGTGCGCAGCAGCGTCGACTTGCCGCAACCCGACGGGCCGATGAAGGCGGTGACCTTGCCTTCGAAGATGTTCAGGTTGATGTTCTTGAGACCATGAAAACCGCCGTAGTAAAAATTCAGCTGCGAAATTTCAATGGTCGATTTCTTGTCTGCGTTTGCGGATGTTTGAGTGGTCATAGTGTTCTCTTATCGATTCGCTGATCTGCTGATCTCTTAGCCTGGGACTTTTTGGCTAAACATGGTTCGGGACAGGATGTTCAGGGCCAGCACGCTGAACGTGATCAGCAAGGCGCCGCCCCAGGCGAGTGAAACCCAGTTGTCGTAAGGACTCATGGCAAACTGGTTGATCACCACCGGCAGGTTGGCGATCGGCTGGTTCATGTTGGTGCTGAAGAACTGGTTGTTGAGCGCGGTGAACAGCAAGGGCGCCGTCTCACCTGAAATACGCGCCACCGCCAGCAGCACGCCGGTCACCACCCCCGCCTTGACGGCGCGCAGGCGCACCAGCATGGCGACTTTCCAGCGCGGTGCACCGAGCGAGAAGGCGGCTTCGCGCAGGCTGCTTGGCACCAGCTTCAACATGTTGTCGGTGGTACGCACCACCACCGGAATCGCAATCAGCGAAATCGCGAAGGTGCCGGCCCAACCGGAGAAGTGGCCGACGTTGGCGACGTAGATCGCATACACGAACAGACCGATCACGATGGATGGCGCCGACAGCATGATGTCGGTGACGAAACGCGTGACCTGCGCCAGCTTGCTCTCTTCGCCGTACTCGGCCAGGTAGATGCCGGCCAGGATGCCGATCGGCGTGCTGATCAGGGTACCGAGACCGACCATCATCAGGCTGCCGATGATGGGGTTCAGCAGACCGCCGCCGTCGCCGCCCGGCGATGGCGTGTTTTGCGTGAGCATGCCGATGTTGAGCGCACCGAAACCCTTGATCACCAGCGTCAGCAGGATCCAGGCCAACACCAGGATGCCGGCGGCCATCGCCAGGAAGGAAAACAGCATGCCGATGCGATGTTGCAGCAGGCGGCGGCGATACACCGGATTCATCGGCGAATTGATGATCGGATCGACCTCGGCCTTGGCTTTTGGCGCGGCAGTTTGATTGAGCGGTTGATTCATTATTTTGCACCTTCCTTGCGAGCCATACCCATCAACATGATCTTCGCCGCCGACAACACGATGAAGGTGATGACGAACAGGATCAGACCGAGGGCGAACAGCGACGACACGTGCAGCGTCGACGAGGCTTCGGCGATTTCATTGGCGAGTGTGGAGGCGATACTGTTGCCGGCGGCGAACAGCGACCACGACAGACGGTGCGAGTTGCCGATCACGAAAGTGACCGCCATGGTCTCGCCCAGCGCACGCCCAAGGCCAAGCATGACGCCGCCAACCACACCGGTTTTGGTGTAAGGCAGCACCACCTTGCGCACCACTTCCCAACGGGTACAGCCGAGGCCGTAGGCGGATTCCTTCAATACTGCCGGCACCACTTCGAACACGTCGCGCATCACCGAGGCGATGAACGGGATGATCATGACCGACAGGATCAGGCCGGCGGTCATGATGCCGATACCCATGGTCGGGCCCTGGAACAGCGCGCCGATTACCGGCAATTGGCCGAGGGTGGCTTTCAGGACTGGCTGGCCGTACTCCGCAAACAAGGGAGCGAACACGAACAAGCCCCACATGCCGTAAATGATGCTGGGCACGCCGGCCAGCAATTCCACTGCCGTGCCGAGCGGACGACGCAGGCGGCTGGGGCAGATTTCAGTCAGGAACAGCGCGATGCCGAAGCTGACCGGGAACGCGATCAGCAGCGCGATCAGCGACGTGGAGAGCGTACCGACGATGGCAATCGCCGCGCCGTATTGGTCATTGACCGGATCCCACTCCACGCGCGTGATGAAGCCGGGGCCAAACTCATGGAAGGCCGGCCAGGCGCCGATAAAGAGGGAAATGATAATCCCGCCGAGCATCAGCAATACCGACAATGCGAAGATCAGCGTGACTTTATGAAAGAGGAAATCTTGGATGCGCTGCTTGCGCATCGTGACCAACAGCTTCTGATGAGCTTGCTCAGCTTGTTGGCTGGCATGGTCTGCAGGTGGCTTACCTAAATCGGTGTTCGACATGGTCGTGGCAGAGATGTTTGAGCTCATTATTTTCACCATTCAGTGCGGGCTGCAGCGACAAGGAGATTCGCCGCAGCCCTGCAATACTTCAGTTAGTGCACAGTTGGTGCGCCACTAGTGCGCACGCGGGGCAGTACTGAATTGCCAATTACCAGATTGCCTTGCCGCTGCTGTCTTTGACATTGGCTTTCCAGGAATCTTCCACCAGCTTGGTGACAGTCGCCGGCAGTGGCACGTAGTCCAGATCGGCAGCAGCTGCGCCGCCATTCTTGTATGCCCATGCGAAGAACTTCAGGACTTCCTTGCCCTTGGCGCCGTCGGCAGCTTGCGACTTGTGCAACAGGATGAAAGTTGCGCTGCTGATAGGCCAGCTGTTTTTGCCGGCGGCATCGGTGAAGTCAACTGCGAAACCTGGTGTCTTGGCCCAGTCTGCAGCAGCAGTTGCTGCCTTGAATGTAGCGTCGTCAGGCGACACGAAAGTGCCGTCCTTGTTCTTCAGTTGGGTGAAGTTCAGCTTGTTCTTCTTCACGTAAGCGTATTCGACGTAGCCGATTGCGCCCTTGACCTTTTGCACGTTGGCGGCAACACCTTCGTTACCCTTGCCGCCCACACCGACTGGCCACTTGACTGCTGTACCGGCGCCGATCTTGGACTTGAAGTCTGGATTGGCTTTCGACAGGTAGCTGGTGAACACAAACGAGGTGCCCGAACCGTCGGAACGGTAGACCACGGTGATGTCTTCCGCCGGCAGCTTGACGCCTGCGTTCAGCGCAGCGATTTCAGGTGCATTCCACTTGGCGATCTTGCCGGTGTAGATGTCGCCCAGCACTTGGCCGGACAACTTGATCTGGCCTGGCGTGATGCCGTCCAGGTTGATGACCGGCACCACGCCGCCGACCACTGCCGGGAATTGCGTCAGGCCGTCAGCGTCCAGTTCAGCTTGCGACAGCGGCGCATCGGAAGCGCCGAAATCGACAGTCTTGGCCTTGATTTGCTTGATGCCGCCACCGGAACCGATGGATTGATAGTTCAGGCTGTTACCGGTAGCAGCCTTGTACGATTCTGCCCATTTGGCGTAAATCGGATACGGAAACGATGCGCCTGCGCCGGTGATTTCTGCTGCATGTGCTGCTGCAGAAAACGCGACCGTGCCGCACACTGCTACCGCAACAGATTTAAGAATGTGATTGAACCCCATGTCTTGCTCCTTTGTTTGACGAGATAGTTTGTCGAAGAACCCATTTCATAAATCGCCGCCTCAGTTGCTGCACGGAACGGCACGTTTATGGAATGAGTTCCAGGGACGGGGTGAACTTTAACCAGCAAATGTGACGAGTTTATGACCCGACCTTGTCATGGAAGAAAATGAAAAATGGCCACAAAGGCAAGATGCGGCACCTGGGGCGAGTGGGATAGAATCGAAGACATTCGGACAATTTCCTCGCGGAAACAAGGATCTGGCCGGCCCGCCCATTTGTGACAGGGCGCCCGGAGCTTGTCATTAACTTGTCATACAGCCGCCCTACACTGCGAAAAAATTGCCAGGGATACAGGAAACGCGCATGACCAGAAAAGAAAAGCCTGAAGACAACGCTCACACGGAAATCAATCCGACCGCCATTTACCTCAACCGGGAACTGTCGCAACTGGCGTTCAACCGGCGCGTGTTGGCGCAGGCGGAAAACAAGCAGCTTCCCCTGCTCGAGCGTTTGCGCTATTTGTGCATCTGCAGCAGCAACCTCGATGAATTTTTCGAAGTACGCATCGCCAGCCTGCTCGCCAATCGCATCGAGGGCGAACATATCGACCCGCCCGAACTGAGCGCGGCGCTGGAGCGCACCAGCGTGGAATGCCACCAGATCGTGGCGCGCCAGTATGAATTGCTCAACAAGGACATCCTGCCGCAACTGGCCCACAAGGGCATCCACCTGTTGCGCCACGAAGACCGCAACGACGCGCAACGCGCCTGGGTCAAACAATACTTCGAACAGAATGTGCGGCCGCTGCTCACGCCCATCGGCCTTGATCCGGCGCACCCGTTCCCGCAGGTGCTCAACAAGAGCCTGAATTTCATCATCGAGTTGTCCGGCAAGGACGCCTTCGGCCGCGGCACCGCCATCGCCATCGTCAAGGCGCCGCGCGTATTGCCGCGCGTGATCCGCCTGCCGGACGGCTTGTCGGATCAGAAAGGCGTGTCGTTCTGCCTGCTGTCGTCGGTGATCCACGCGCATATTGCCGAATTATTTACCGGCCGTGAAATCACCGCCTACTCGCAGTTCCGCGTCACGCGCAACAGCGACTTGTGGGTCGATGAAGAAGAAGTCAAGAATCTGCGCCAGGCGCTGCAAACCGAATTGCAAAGCCGCCAGTTCGGCGTCGGCGTGCGCCTGGAAGTGGCCAGCAATTGCCCCGAACACCTGGCGCAGTTCCTGCTCAATCAATTCGGCATCGAGCGCAACCGCCTGTATGCGGTCAAAGGCCCGGTGAACCTGGTGCGCCTGTCGGAGTTGGTGGATCTGGTGTCGGAACCGGCCCTGCGCTTCCCGCCGTTCTCGCCGACCTTGCCGCATCACCTGCAAAACGAAAACATCTTCGCCGTGCTGAAAAAACGCGACGTGCTGCTGCACCATCCGTTCCAATCGTTCCAGCCGGTGGTGGACTTCATCCGCTCGGCCGCCCACGACCCCACCGTGGTGGCGATCAAGCAAACGATTTACCGCACCGGCATGAATTCGGACCTGATGGAAGCGCTGATCCATGCCGCCCAGCGCGGCAAGGAAGTCACCGTCATCGTCGAACTGATGGCGCGCTTCGATGAAGAAGCCAACATCAACTGGGCGGTGAAGCTGGAGCAGGCCGGCGCCCAGGTGGTCTACGGCGTGGTCGGCCTGAAAACCCACGCCAAGGTGGCGCTGGTGATCCGCCGTGAAGACGATGCCCTGCACTTCTATGCCCACCTCGGCACCGGCAACTATCACCCGACCACTACCAAGTTCTATACCGACTTCGGCCTGCTGACCTCGAACCGCGAGCTGACCGCAGAAGTCAATGAAGTGTTCATTCACCTGACCACGCTGACCAAGCCGCGCAACCTGAATCATTTGTGGCTGGCGCCGTTTTCGCTGCAAAAGGAAATCATCCGCGCCATCCGCAACGAAGCACAGATCGCCCGCGAAGGCCGCCCGGCGCGCATCATCGCCAAGATGAATGCGCTGCTCGATGAATCGGTGATACGCGCGTTGTATGCGGCCTCGGCCGACGGCGTCAAGATCGACCTGATCGTGCGCGGCGCCTGCGCCCTGCGTCCGGGCGTGGCCGGCCTGTCGGAAAATATCCGGGTGCGCTCGGTAATCGGCCGCTACCTGGAACACTCGCGGATCTACTACTTCCGCAACGACCTGGCGCACGACGTCCATCTCTCAAGCGCCGACTGGATGAACCGCAATCTGTTCCGCCGTATCGAAGTGGCATTCCCTGTTTTGGACAAGGCGCTCAAAAAGCGTGTGATCAGCGAAGGACTCGAGCCTTACCTGAAAGACAACACCAATGCCTGGCATTTGAACTGTGACGGCGTCTATGTACTCAAAAAGGCACGCACGCGCCAGGCCGCATTCAGCGCCCAGGCCTATTTGATGAACACGCTCGGCATTTCCACCCCGTTGGTGGAAGACTAAGGCCTAGGCTCGACCGCAATCTCCCCATCAACCCCACAGGCGAGTAACCCCATGGAACTGATTTTATGGCGTCATGCAGAAGCGGAATTGGGTGAACCGGATGAAGGCCGCGCGCTGACCGGCAAAGGTCACAAGCAAGCCTGGAAGATGGCCGACTGGCTGGATCGCAACCTGCCGGAAAGCTGCCGCATCCTGGTCAGCCCGGCGACACGCACACTGCAAACGGCCGAGGCGCTGGGCCGCAAGTTCAAGATCCACACCGACCTGGCGCCGGATAAAAGCCCGGAGCAACTGCTGGCCGCCGCCAACTGGCCCGACAGCCGCGAGCCGGTGCTGATCATCGGCCACCAGCCGACGCTGGGGCTGGTCGCCGCGCAACTGATCGGCGGCCTGCCGCAGGAATGGTCGATCCGCAAAGCCAATGTCTGGTGGATCGCGCAACGCGAGCGCGGCGACATCACGACCAATTATCTGCGCGCGGTGATGGCGCCGGACCTGATCACCAAATAGGCGTGCCCACCGATTGCAAAACAAACAACGTCGGGCTGCGGATGCTCTCCGCAACCCGACATTGTTTTTACTTCCCGCCGATGCAGTACTAACTCAGCCGGAACGAACTGACCGCGCCGGCCAGGCGGATCGCCTGTTCCTGCAAGGATTGCGCGCCTGCAGCAGCCTGCTCCACCAGCGCCGCGTTCTGCTGCGTGGTTTCGTCCATTTGTGCGATCGCCTGGTTGGTCTGGTTGATGCCCTGGCTCTGCTCACGGCTGGCGGCGCTGATTTCAGCCACCACTTCACTCACGCGCTTGACGCTGTTGACCACTTCGCGAATCGTCGCGCCGGCCTGCTCCACCAGTTGACTGCCTTGTTCGACTTGCTCGACCGAGTCGCCGATGAGGACCTTGATTTCCTTGGCCGCCGTGGCAGAACGTTGCGCCAGGCTGCGCACTTCGCTCGCCACCACGGCAAAGCCGCGACCTTGTTCGCCGGCGCGCGCTGCTTCCACTGCGGCGTTCAGCGCCAGGATATTGGTCTGGAAGGCGATGCCGTCAATCACGCTGATGATGTCGACGATCTTCTTCGACGAGTCGTTGATCGCGCCCATGGTGTCGACCACCTTGCCGACCATGTCGCCGCCGCGGGCGGCAATGTCGGATGTCGAAGCGACCAACAGGTTGGCTTCATGCGCGTTGTCAGCGTTGTTCTTGACGCCGGCGGTCAACTCCTCCATGGCCGAGGCGGTTTCTTCCAGCGAGCCGGCCTGCGCTTCGGTGCGTGCGGACAAGTCGCTGTTGCCCTCGGCGATTTCGCGCGAGGCTTCCTTGATGGTGTCGCTGGCCTTGCGGATATCGAGCAAGACTACTGAGATCTTGTCGACGAATTGGTTGAACGCCAGGCCGATCTGCGCCAGCTCATCTTTGCCCTCGGCATCCAGGCGACGCGTCAGGTCGCCGTCGCCGACGGCAATTTCACCGAGCGCATTGCGCACCAGCGCCAGGCGCCGCAAGGCCTTGGCGATCAGTACGCTCAACAGCAGGCAGACCAGTACCGTCACCACCAGCGCAGTAATCGCCGACGAGCCCAGCATGGCCTTGAGCGGCGAAGTGGCATCGGCACGATCGAGCATCACCACCAGCAGCCAGTCGGTGCCGGCGACCTTGGCGACATACAGCATGCCGTCGCGACCATCCAGGCGGACTGGCTTGCTCTGGCGCGTATTCTGGACTTCCGTCAGCGTCTGCACCGACAAGTCCGGGTCGAGATCGGCAATCGGCTTGAGGGTCAGCTTGGCATTCGGATGCGCAATGATCTTGCCTTTGCTGTCGACCAGAAAGGCATAGCTCTCCGGCGTGGGCTTGATCGCCACAATGGTGCGCACCACCGTATCGAGCAACACGTCCGCCGCCGCCACCGCCTTGATCTGTCCGGTCGCGCCGATGGCTTCGGCGAACGTCACCAGCAACCGGCCGGTGCTGGCGCTGGTGTAGGGCGAAGTCACTACCGGTCCCGCCACCTGCAACGCCAGCGTATACCAGGAGCGCTTGGTCGGATCGTAATCCGCAGCACGGGTGCGCTCCTGCGAGAACACCGTGTGCTTGTCGGCATAGCCGATGTAGGCCAAGTCAAAGCCGCCGGCCCGTTCCGCCGCCTTGACGAAAGGCAGGGGATCGGGGGTATCGACCGCTTGTGTGATGGAGGTGACGACCAGTTTTTTCGACGCCACCCATTCCGCGATGGTCGCCGCATGGCTGTCCGACAGCTGACGCGTCTGGCTATCCAGCGTATCGAGCATGCGCGACTTGCTCGTCAAAAAATTGGCGCCGATGATGGCCAGCATCGCCAGCACCACAACCGATACGCACAAGGCGATCAGACGCATGCGCAGTGTCGAAAAAAACATATTCCTACCCCTGAGTGAAGTTGTTGCCGATGCATTGCGGCGATGTTGCCGACGGGACATAGCCGGGGCAATTTGTTAAAAAGCCCGCAGGCCAAAAGGCCTGCGGGCTCAGTTTGATGATGCCTACTGACGCAGATTAAATCAGGATGATGACCCCGGCGTTACGCCACACAGGCATCAGAATTCTTCCCAGCTGCCCTGGTCTTGCGCAGCGACCGGCTTTCTTGGCGCCATCGGCAAACTCTTCTTGCGTGCAGCGGCGGCAACCGGTTTGGTCACCGACTCCGCAGCCAATTCCAGCGGCGGATTGAGCGTCTTCAGCATCGACGGCACGGCGGCCGACTGGCTCGCCATTGCCACACCATCGATCTTGAACACGGCCACGGCGCGCGCCAGCAAATCGGCTTGCTCTTGCAGGCTCTCGGCAGCGGCGGCGGCTTGCTCCACCAGCGCAGCATTCTGTTGCGTGATCTCATCGATCTGCGCGATGGCGCCGTTGACTTCGGCAATGCCGGCGCTCTGCTCTTTGCTGGCGGCGGTAATCTCGCCCATGATGTCGGCCACATGCTTGACCGAGGTGACGATCTCGCTCATGGTCACGCCAGCTTCGTCGACCAGCTTGCCGCCGGCGTCGACCTTGCTGACCGAGTCGCCGATCAGGATCTTGATTTCCTTGGCGGCCGAAGCCGAACGCTGCGCCAGGCTACGCACTTCGGAAGCCACCACGGCAAAGCCGCGGCCTTGTTCACCGGCGCGCGCCGCTTCCACGGCCGCATTCAGCGCCAGGATATTAGTCTGGAACGCGATGCCGTCGATCACGCCGATGATGTCGACGATTTTGCTCGAACTGGCCTTGATCGAGCCCATGGTTGCCACCACATCGCCGACCACCTTGCCGCCCTTGACGGCGTAGTCGGATGCCGACATCACCAGCTGGTTGGCCTGGTGCGCGTTCTCGGCGTTTTGCTTGACGGTCGAGGTCAATTGCTCCATCGAGCTGGCGGTTTCTTCCAGGCTGGACGCCTGCGACTCGGTGCGATTCGACAAGTCGGCATTGCCGGTGGCGATTTCCTGCGAGGCGACGGCGATGATGGCGGCGCTTTGCTTGATTTCATTGACGGTGGCGGCCAGCTTGGTTTGCATGGCGTTGAGTGAATGCACCAGTTGGCCGGCTTCGTCGTGGCTCTTTTCTTCCACGATCTGGGTCAGGTCGCCGCTGGAAATGGTTTCAGTGATCTTGCCGGCGCGTTGCAGCGGCGCGGTGATGGCGCGCGTGATTGACCAGGTGAAGAAAGCGCCCAGCGCCAGCGTCACCAGGCCGATGATGACCATGCCGATCTGGCCGCTGCGATAGCTGCTCTGGAAATCGAGGTAAGCGGCCGACATGTCTTCCTGCTGATACGCCGCCAGCGCACCGACGCTGCCCATCCACTTATCATAGGCCGGCAGGAAATCGCTCTTGAGTAATTGCGCGGCGTCGAAGTAGTTGCCGCCGCCGACCATTTCGCGAATCTTTTCAACCACCGGGAACAACACCTTGCGCTCGACCGAGGATGCCGTCAGCAAAGCCTTGCCCTTGTCGGTAGAGGTCAGTTTGGTGAGTTGGCCTTCATAACCTGCATAGGCTTGCAGGATCTTGGCCAGGCGCGCATTTTCCTGCTGCCCTTCAGCGGCGTCGGTGGGTGTCACTACCTTGCGCAAAGCCAGCGCCAGCGCACTCCCGGATTCACGCATGTTCATCGCCGCCGTCATGCTGGCGACCTTCTGATTGATGATGTATTCGTTGCTGCTGCCCATCTGGCTCATGCGCCACAGGCCGTTGAGAAGGATCGCTGCCGCGCACAGCAAGACCAGACAAAAACCCAGTGCAAGACGTGCACCAATTTTGATATTTGAGATCATAACGAACAACTTCCCCTGATAAAAAACTGCCGTCCCTGAAGTGGCAAAGCCAGATGCCTGATGTGCTCTACGTGGTGCTCTATATGAAGGACCAGACCTCGCCGCTGTCGCCGGCTGATGTCATGCCTTTTATCGCCAGCAGGATTCGTGCCTGCTTGAATGCCTTACGATTGTACGTGTTTCCCACTTGTTTTTCTTGTCGGGTGGCAATGAAACTCAGTCAAGCAAAGAGTGCGGCCGCATCGAGTGCGGCGCTCATGGCAAGCTTGATTGCGAAGGATGACGGCGTCTGCGCGCCGGTGATGTCGTCCGCATTTTCTGAGCCATTACTGCTCGTGCTGCATCTTAGTGAAGATGCTCCGGGCAAGGCTAATGCTTTGTGCGCATGTAACTATACCGTTTTCGCATAATTACCGGAAAGCCGCCGACGGCCTGGGCATGCGCCGTTGCTGAAATGAAAAAAGCCTGTCCGCATGTTGTCGGACAGGCGATGGTCAGTGCTGCAAGAAATCTTAAAATTCTTCCCATTCGTTGGCATTGCCGGCTTCCAGCGGCTTGCCCGGTGGCGCTGTGGGAGCGCGCTTGACAGGCGGTTTGGCAATCACCTTCATTGTCGGTTTGGCAAGCTGATGCGTGGTCGGTGACGATACCGTGGGCCGGCTCGGGGCCGACGCAGATGCCGTGGAAATCAACCCGGCCTGCGTTTGTCCCGGTGTGATCTTGAACACGCTGACCGCCTGCGCCAGGATGTCGGCCTGCTCTTGCAAGCTCTCAGCTGCCGCTGCCGCCTGCTCTACCAGGGCGGCATTTTGTTGTGTGATTTCGTCCATGTGCGCAATGGCGCGATTGACCTCTTCGATGCCGCTGCTCTGCTCCTGGCTGGCGGCGGTGATCTCGCCCATGATGTCGGCCACGTGCTTGACCGAGGTGACGATCTCGCTCATGGTCAGGCCGGCTTCATCGACCAGCTTGCCGCCGACGTCGACCTTGCTGACCGAATCACCGATCAGGATTTTTATTTCTTTGGCGGCGCTGGCCGAACGCTGCGCCAGGCTGCGCACTTCCGATGCCACCACGGCAAAACCACGCCCCTGCTCGCCGGCGCGCGCGGCTTCGACCGCCGCGTTCAGCGCCAGGATATTGGTCTGAAAAGCGATGCCATCGATCACGCTGATGATGTCGACAATCTTGCTGGAACTTTCCTTGATCGATCCCATGGTCTGCACCACATTGCCGACCACCTGCCCGCCCTTCACCGCCAACGCGGACGCCGAGGTCACCAGTGAATTGGCCTGACGCGCGTTGTCTGCATTTTGCCGTACGGTCGAGGTCAACTCTTCCATCGAGCTGGCGGTTTCTTCCAGGTTCGACGCCTGCGATTCGGTGCGGTTGGACAAGTCGCTGTTGCCGGTCGCGATCTCCCTGGAGGCGACATGAATCACGTCAATGCTGGCGCGCACGTCGCTGACGATATGCACCAGGCTGCCATTCATGTCGTTCAGCGCGCCGAGCAATTGCGCCGCTTCATCCTTGCCGATCACTTCTTCCTGCGAGGTCAGGTCGCAGGCTGCCACCCGCTGCGCCATCGATACGGATTGCGCCATCGGCACCGTGATCGAACGCGTCAACATGGTGCCGACCCAGGCCGCGAACAAGGCCAGCACACTGATACTGGCAAGCAGCCACATTTCCTTCTTGCGCAATTGTTCCGCCTGCTGGTTCAACGTGCTCTCGAGGCTCGCGATCACGACGTCGACCACCTTGAATTGGGCGTCGATCGCCTCGGTCAATTTGGCGAAAAACTCTTGCGATGAAAAATCGAGGGGCTCCGCCTTGAGCACTTTTTCATCAGCCAGCGCGATAGCGGCAGCAGCTTGCTTGCGCGCCTGCGCCACCGTGTCTCCCAGGCTGGCTTTGAGCGATTCGTTGATCAGGAAAGCTTGCAGAAACAGCTTGTCGGCTTGCTTCAGACGCTCCTGAGCGCGCTGGCTGGGACGCATGATGGCGAGCTTGTCATCGGCGGTAGCGGCCTTCTTGTTCAGCAGGGCAGCGCCGCGCGCACGCATCTTGCCAAGCTCTTCGGTCAACAAGGGAAATGCCACAAAGCCGCCTGCGATCAATTTGGCACTGTCGAGATTGGCGTCCAACGTCAGCTCGAAATCGTCGAGGATCAGGTCGTTGATCTCGAACAGCTTGGCAATCTCATCGCTATGCCGGACGAAACTCTGCGGCCCGCTCACCTGGCCGCCGGCGATACCGTCGCGCAAGCTGTTCCATTCTGTCAGTACAACGGCAACATTCTTGTTGACCTCAGGACTGTCGGACGCTGCCGTCTTCAACTGCTCCAGCAGGTTCTGGAAGGCTTTGTCGACTTCCTGCGCCTTGGCCTGGCGCTGCGGCGCCATACCGCCGTTGCCACCGATCATGACGGCCGACATGCCGCGATGTTGCTGCATCAGCTGGACCGTGCGCAACAAGGCCCGCGCGGGAACGACGCCTTCGAGTTCCTGCTTCTTGTGTGCAATCACGCCTTCGGCGCTGATCACGTAGAGCACTGTCGGCACGCCCAACAAAGCCAGGCCGATCAAGCCCAGCAAGGCGAACTTTTTCCACAGCTGCAGACTCGCAAAGAAAATCCTCATACACCCCCCGGCGTTGATTTGTTGCGGAAAACGACCGCCAGAAATCCGGCATCCAAGTTTGTGTTTTACATCGAACCGGCGATATTGCAAGTATGTCAATTCGACTCAGGGGCAACTGCGATATCCGTAGCGACGCAGTCGTTATAGGAGAGGAGGAAACAAAGAGCAGAATTGGGCTGGGAATCTACGTCTTTTCAAACGTATCAATGTGGCAACATGCCGCGCGTGGCGAGAGGACATGGCAAGAGCGCGGCGCCACTGCTGGCCACCGCGCCTGACGACAACTCAGAGAGACTCCGACACCACCACGGTTTCAGGCACCACACCAACGGCGGCGCTGCGCGCGTAGTGCAGATGCTGCAAAAATTGCTGAGTGGCGGCCTCCCACGAATAGCTCAAGGCATGCTCGCGCACGTCTGCGCGACGCAGCATCAGCGCTTCCATGCAGGCGACATCGAGTTGCTCATGCAGCACACCGGAGTAGCCGTTCGCGACCACGTCGATCGGACCTTCCACCGGATACGCCGCCACCGGCACGCCGCATGCCATCGCTTCGACCAGCACCAGGCCGAAAGTGTCGGTACGGCTCGGAAACACGAACACATCGGCACAGTTGTAATAGGCCGGCAATTCGTCGTGGCCCTTGGCGCCGAGGAAGCGCACATGCGGGTAGCGCTGCTCAAGTTCTTCGCGTTGCGGACCGTCGCCGATCACCCATTTGGAACCGGGCAATTCCAGCTTGAGGAAGGCTTCGATATTTTTTTCGACAGCGACGCGGCCGACATACAGGAATAACGGACGCACGATGCAGGCGTGGTCTTCCGCCGCCGGCTTGAAGTGTTCGGTATCGACGCCGCGGCCCCATAGCGCGACGTTGCGAAAACCGTGCAGCTCCAACGCATCCTTCATCTTCGGCGTCGGCACCATGACCGCCTTGGAGGGGCCGTGGAACCAGCGCATCAGGCGATACGTCAGCGCCTTTGGCAACAGCTTGCGCGCGCTCAGGTATTCCGGAAAGCGCGTGTGGTAGGCAGTCGTGAAATCAAGTTTGTGCTTGAGGCAGTAGCGCCGCGCAGCGAGGCCCATCGGGCCTTCAGTGGAGATGTGGATGCAATCGGGCTGAAAGGCATCGAGCGCTGCGGCGATCTTGGCATACGGCTTGTAGGCCAGCCGTATTTCGGGGTAGGTCGGGCAGGCGAACGTGCGGAAATCGCGCGGTGCCAGCATCAGTACTTCGTGTCCTTTACTGCGCAGGCATTGTTGCGTGGCCCGCAGGGTGTTGACTACGCCATTGACTTGGGGCTCGCCCGCGTCGCTTACGATGGCAATGCGCATAAATCTTCTACTCCGGCTAATTTAGAACTCTTTTTCAACTGCATGATTTCGCCCCAGGTCACCAGGCGCAATTCGCCCGAGGGGTCTTCCACCAGGGCCGACAGGCTTTCCACCCAGTCGCCGTCGTTGCAGTACATGATGCCGTTGATGTCGCGGATTTCCGGTTTGTGGATATGTCCGCAGATCACGCCGTCGAGACCTTTCTTGGAGGCTTCTGCGGCCAGGGCGTCTTCGAACGAGGTGATGTAATTGACCGCATTCTTGACCTTACCCTTGAGGTATTGCGACAACGACCAGTACGGCAGGCCGGCACGTGCGCGCCAGCTGTTGAACCACTGGTTGAACTTCAGGATCATGGTGTACAGGTTGTCGCCGACATAGGCCAGCCACTTGGCGCAAGCGATGACGCCGTCGAAACGGTCGCCGTGGATGACCAGCATGCGTTTGCCGTTGGCAGTGGTGTGGATCAGCTCATCACGGATCTTGATGCCGCCGAAGTCGAGGTCGATGAACTGACGCACGACTTCGTCATGGTTACCCGGCACGAAGATGACGTTGGTGCCCTTCTTGGCTTTCTTGAGCACCGTCTGCACCACGTTGTTGTGGCTTTGCTCCCAGTACCAGCGACGCTTCAACTGCCAGCCGTCGATGATGTCGCCCACCAGGTAAAGCGTCTCGGACTCGGTCGCACGCAAGAATTCCAACAAGCGTTGCGCCTGGCACCCGGTCGTGCCGAGATGCACGTCGGAGATCCAGATGGTCCTGAAATGAAGGGGATCGCGTTTCATTCCCAGAGAGGCTTCTACGCCGTTTGCATCCAGAAACTGATCGCGTGGCTTCATACGGCTCTCGTTTCTTTCAAGTAGTGGCGGGCATAACGACCATCAAGCTTGGCCAATGGCAGCAACAGGAAAAAATCCGCCGAATGGAAATCAGGATCCCAGGCCGGTTCGCCGCAGACCCATGCGCCGCTGCGCAGGTAGCCGCGCAACAGCGGCGGGATTTGCGGCTGGTGACCGGCTTCGCGTTCCTCGATCGGGAAAGGCGTGTGCGGCGTGACGCTGTATTCCTGCGGCGCCATGTTGTTTTCCTTGAAGGCGTGATACAGCGCCGCTGCGTTGTGGCCGCCGTCGGCCAGGCTGACGCTGGCGCAACCCATCAGGTACTCGCAACGTTCGCGGCGCATGTAGGCGGCGATGCCGGCCCACAGCAACATGATCACGCCGCCGCTGCGGTAGTCCGGATGGATGCAGGCACGGCCGGCTTCAGCGATGGAGTTGCGGATGTTATCGAGGCGGCTCAGGTCGAATTCCTGTTCCGAGTAAAATTTGCCCATGCGGCGCGAAGCATGCGGGCTCATGACGCGGTAAGTGCCGACCACGCTGAGGGTTTTGTTGTCGCGTACGATCAGGTGATCGCAGTAGTCGTCGAACTCATCCTTGTCCAGGCCTTCTGCGTTGGCCAGCGCCGACAGATTCATCGCTTCGATGAATACTTTATAACGCAGACGTTGTACTTCGCGCACCTCTTCAGGCGTGCTGGCGAGACTCAAAGACAGTTTGGAAAAACTCGGGTTAGCATCTGCTGGAATGGTGAGCAGTCTCATGCATCGTCCTTTTTCAGTGATCAACGATGCAGAGCGTAACTGCCGATTGTTTCAGGCAAATGACACATGGACACGGCATGGTTTGATAGCAACAGTGCCGCCACAGCTGCGCTGTCAGCCTTCTGCAAGCTTGGAGCAGCAGGCTTGCAGGGCGATTCCAGAAAACCGGAACAAAGAAATGATGTGAACTTTACAAGGTGTTTTTCCGTCGAACCGAGGTGGCCGATTTTTCCGGCCGACAGCAAAGGAAGAAAGAAGATATGACCGCAGATGAAGTCCGTCGCAATGCTTTCGCCATGCCGATTCACAACCCGGCATTTCCCCCCGGCCCGTATCGATTCGTCGACCGCGAATTCCTGATCATCACCTACCGCACCGATCCGGAAGCCCTCAAGAAGATCATCCCCGCCCCGCTGCAGTTCGTCGAACCCATCGTCAAGTTCGAATTCATCAACATGCCCGACTCCACCGGTTTCGGCCATTACTGCGAATCGGGACAAGTGATCCCGGTCACGCTCGACGGCGTCGCCGGCGGCTATGTGCACAGCATGTACCTCAACGACCATCCGCCGATTGCCGGTGGCCGTGAATTGTGGGGATTCCCGAAGAAACTGGGCAATCCCGAATTACGGGTGCACACCGATACCCTGGTCGGCACGCTCGACTACAGCGACTTTCGCATCGCCACCGGCACCATGGGTTTCAAGCATCGTGCACTCGATCAGGAGGTGATCAAGAAATCGCTGTCGACGCCCAGCTTCCTGCTGAAGATCATCCCGCACGTCGACGGTACCCCGCGCATCTGCGAACTGGTACAGTACAGTCTGGCCGACATCACCATCAAGGGCGCCTGGGGCGGCCCCGGTGCGCTGGACCTGCATCCGCACGCGCTGGCGCCGGTCGCCGACCTGCCCGTGCTGGAAGTCCTGTCCGCAGTACACATTTTGTCTGACCTGACCTTGCCTTTAGGCACGGTCGCTTATGATTATCTTGCTAAATAAAGGAATCTCATGCAACTCAAAGATAAAGTCGCCCTGATCACAGGCGCAGCCAGCGGCATCGGCAAGGAAATCGCCATTGAATACGCCAAAGCCGGCGCCAAAGTCGTCATCGCCGATCTGGCGCTGGACGCCGCCAAGGCCGCTGCCGAAGAAATCAACAAGAGCGGCGGCACTGCCATGGCCGTGGCCATGAACGTGGTCGACGAAGCGCAAGTCGACCAAGGCATCGCCGATGCCGTGGCCGCCTACGGCAAACTGGACGTCTTGATCAGCAACGCCGGCATCCAGATCATCGCGCCGATCGTTGAAAGCACCTTGGAAAACTGGCGCAAGATGCTGGCGATCCACCTGGACGGCGCCTACCTGACCACACGCGCCGCAATGCGCGCCATGATCAAGGCCGGCAACGGCGGCACCATCATCTACATGGGTTCGGTGCACTCGCACGAAGCCTCGCCATTGAAAGCGCCTTACGTCACCGCCAAGCACGGCCTGATCGGCTTGGCCAAAGTGGTTGCCAAGGAAGGCGCCAAGGACAAGATCCGCTCCAACGTGATTTGCCCGGGCTTTGTGCGGACACCGCTGGTGGAGAAGCAAATTCCCGAGCAGGCCAAGGAGTTGAACATCAGCGAAGACGACGTGATCAAGAAGGTGATGTTGAAAGACACGGTTGACGGTGAATTCACCACAACGGCGGATGTGGCGCAGACAGCGGTGTTCCTGGCGGCGTTCCCGACCAATGCCTTGACTGGGCAGTCGGTGGTGGTTAGCCATGGTTGGTTCATGCAGTAAGTTTTACTGCGGGCGTTGCTCGCCTGCTGTGGAAAAGCCGCCTTTGATGGGCGGCTTTTTCATTTTTTTCTTCGGACTGCTGTCTTAGGTAGTTTCTTATTATCTTTCTTCGGACGACCTTGCCGGGGGGGGGCTGAAGCAGTGCTTCAGCAAACGGCGGCTACTCACTTTTCTTGCGTCGCCAAGAAAAGTGAGCGGCTGCCGGGCCGCCTCCGGCAAACCCGGTCGTCCGAAGAAATAAAACACTCAACAACACAGAAAATCGGTCGGAACAAACCAACAAAACGAAGAGAAAAAACTATCCCTCCATCTCCCCCACCAACTCCCCATCCTGCATCCTCGGATAAACCTTCACCAACACAATCTTCGGCCCCTTCATCTTCTTGACGACGATGTCAAAGGCGCCAAACTCCACCTTCTGTCCTTCCTTAGGCACTTCGCCCAGCTTCTCCATCACCAGGCCGCCAACCGAATCGACCGTTTCGTCGTATTCGAGATCGATGCCCAGCATGTGTTCCAGCGTCACGATGGGCAGGCTGCCCTTGCCCAGCAAAGTGCCGTCGTCCTGCCGTGTCCATTCGTTGTTGGTATGGCGGAATTCATCCTTGATCTCACCGACCAGCACGCTCAGCAAATTGTCCAGCGTCAGGAAACCCAGCGGCCGCTGGCCCTTGCGGCCGATGATGGCGAAGTGCGGCGAACCGGTGCGGAAGCGGCGCAGCAGTTCTTGTGCCGACAGGCTGGGCGAAATGTATTGCACCGGACGCAGGTACAGGCGCAAATCGGCAATCGCCTTGCCGTCTTGCTGCGCGATGAAGACATCCTTCAGATGCAGCAGCCCCAATACTTCCTGGCGGTCTTCATCGAAATAGGGATAACGGCTGAAGCGGTTGCGGTAGATGATGTCGAGATTTTCTTCCTGCGTATTGCCGGCGCTCAAGCCGATGATCTCGTTGGCGGGGCGCATCAGGTCCATCACCTTGAGGTCGCCGAACTCCAGCGACTGCGCCATCACATTCCATTCGTCACGCGTGAACTTGCCGCTCTTGCCGCCACCGCGCAAGATCAGTTTCAGCTCGTCCGACGAATAGTGCGAATCATGGCCATGCGCATTGCCCAGGCCGGTCACGCGCAACACCCAGTTGGCGCTGAGGTTGAGCAACCAGATGGCCGGATACATGGTCCAGTAAAAACCATACAACGGCATCGCGCACCACAGGCCGATGCGTTCCGGATTGCGGATCGCCATCGACTTCGGTGCGAGTTCGCCGACCACGATGTGCAAAAAGGAAATGATCACGAAGGCGAACACGAACGACACGCCGTGGATCAACTCCGGCGAACTCACGCCGAGCAGCGCGAACAGCGGTTCCAGCAGGCTGGCAAAGGCCGGCTCGCCGATCCAGCCCAAGCCCAGCGAAGCGAGCGTGATGCCCAGTTGGCAGGCCGACAGATAGGCGTCGAGTTGATTGTGGACAGTGGCCAGGATGCGTCCACGCAGACCTTGCGTCTTGACGATGGCCCTGATGCGAGTCTGGCGCAATTTGACCAGACCGAATTCTGCTGCGACGAAAAAACCGTTCAGCGCGACCAAAAAGAGGGCCGCGACGATCAGTAAGATGTTTTCCAACGAGGGTACCTATTGAGTAATGAGAAAGTTGCACATGCTGAAGAACAGCTAACAAAACAGCGCGAAGTCCGACGGGCGGGGCCGCGGATGCGCAATGAAGAACTCGCAAACGGGAAAACTGCGAAAGTTTTGTTAGCTGCTCTTGCGAGCGACTGCATGTACAGGACGTAATTTACCACGTCGCAGGATGTTATCGAGAAACAATATCAATCCGACAAGTCAACAAGCGGCATGTGCGCCGCCGGCAACGCTGCTCAGCGCCGTAGTTCCGGCGTGATGAAGCGCAATCCCAGGACGACATAGCGGCCGCGCGTTTCGCTGCCGAAGGTATTGCCGTAGGTGAGGTCCATCTCGACATGTTCAGGCACCAGCGTGGCGCGTACGCCGGCCTGGTAGCCCGGTTTGCCCTTGTTTTCTCCGAACACTTCGCCGATCAGGGACAGCCGTTGCATCAGGCGTGTCTCGTTACCCAGGCCCCAGGTCAGACGCGTGGTCTGTTCCTTGCCCCTGTGGTTGAAGCCGAGATTGGTATGCAGCAGGACGGCGTCGTCCTTGAAGGAAAACGAAGTCAGCAGCTTCGAATAATAATTCCAGGACCGGCGGCGGCCGTCGTCGCCGCTGTCGGTCTGACGCACCACGCCGCCGAGCATGCCGACGCCGTAACTGTCAGGCGCCATTTCCTTGAACACGGTCTTGCCCTGCAACTGGCTGTTGGCCAGGTACATGCCGTTGGCGTCGCGCTGCCAGGAGTTGCCCCAGGAGACTTCCAGATTGCCGGTCAGGTTGCAGGACGGATTGAGCCAGCGCTCGGTACCATCACGATTGAACTTGCCCCAGGTTTCCAGCTGACATTTATTGGCGCCGAGCACTTGCGCGTCGTCGACATTCATTGAGCCGGCCGCATGTGCCGACTGCATCCCCAGCAATCCATGGACGGCCATGGTTGCGATCATGATTGGTTTTTTCATGTGTTGCCCCGTCTTCTAAAATCCAACGTCGCCATTTGGCAGGAACGTTCGGCGAGATGCTAGCACTATGCCTTCGACGCGGGCAATCAGAAATCGAACGGAGACGGATGAATTTGAAATGCAGGACGAAATAACCACAGTGATGCACACCCTGCTGTCATAGGCGTGTCAGCCTGGTGTGCTTCACTGGCACTGCTTGATAGTGCTTATCGTTACGCTTGTTCATCGCCTGCGCGGACGCGCCGGATCCGGCAAACCGCATTTCAAAAATACGCCGCGGCCGATTTCTCCTTGCGGATTTTCGCCGTCATACACCACTTCGCCGCGCGACAGCGTGGTCACCGGCCAGCCGGTCACGGCGACGCCTTCGTACGGTGTGTAGTCGACGTTGTGATGCAGCTTGTCGTTGGCGATCACCACTTCCTTGTGCGGATCCCAGATCGCGATGTCGGCATCGGCGCCGATCGCAATCGTGCCTTTTTGCGGATACAAGCCGTACATCTTGGCAGGGTCGGTGGCCGTCAATGCGACGAAGCGATTGAGATCGATGCGACCCTTGCCCACGCCTTCGGAAAACAGCAGCGGCAAGCGCGTTTCGAGACCCGGTGTACCGTTCGGGATATAGCGGAACGGCACCTCTTTTCCGCCCGGCATCTTGCCCTTGGGATCGGCGTAACGGAATGGCGCATGGTCCGACGAAAACACCGTGAACAAGCCGCTGGCCAGTCCGTCCCAGATATATTGCTGGTTATCCTTGTCGCGCGGCGGCGGGCTGCAGATGCATTTGGCGCCGTGATAGCCCTCCTGGTCGAGATCGTCTTCGCTCAGCATCACATATTGCGGGCAAGTCTCGGCATAAATGCGCAAGCCGTGACCGTGTGCCCAGCGGATCTGTTCGATAGCTTCCTTGCCCGACACGTGCACGATCAGGATCGGCACATCGACCAGCTCGGAAATCGCAATCGCGCGATGCGTCGCTTCGCGCTCCACCAGCATCGGCCGCGAAGTCGCGTGGTACTTCGGCGCAGTCAGGCCGGCCTCTTCCAGTTGCTCGGTGAGCCAGGCGATGCAATCCGAATTCTCGGCATGGATCATCGCCATCGCACCTTCGCGCCGCGCCACCGCCAGCAGGTCGAGGATCTGGCGATCATTGAGCTTCATGTCGTCGTAGGTCATGTAGATCTTGAACGAGGTATAGCCTTCGCGGATCAGTTGCGGCAGCTCTTCCTTCAAGACTTTTTCGGTGGGGTCGCTGACGATCATGTGGAAGGCGTAGTCGATCACTGCCTTGCCTTCAGCGCGACGGTGATAATCCTCCACCGCGGCGCGCAAGGATTGTCCCTTGGCCTGCGCCGCAAATGGGATCACCGTGGTGGTGCCGCCGCAGGCCGCCGAAATCGTGCCGCTGCGAAAATCGTCGGCCATCTCCAGTCCCTCTTCCATGGGCTGGTCGAGATGGCAGTGGCTGTCGACGCCGCCGGGCAACACCAGCTTGCCGCTGGCATCAATCTCTTGCCAGCCGCGCGCCAGATTGCGCCCCAGCGCCACCACCTTGCCGTCGACAATGCCGACGTCGCATTGCATGATGTCGGAGGCGGTGGCCACGGTGCCGTTGCGAATGACCAGATCAAAGTCTTCCATATGCCGCTCCGGAGTTATTGGACATCACGGAACAGGCTGCCCCAATTGCGGATGCGCGACGGGTCCGCACCGGCCTGCTTGAGCGACTTCCACACCACGGTGGAAATGGTGTCATAGATAGGAATGCCGACTTCGCGCTCCAACTCTTCCACCAGCGGCGCGCCGCGCAGGTTGGTGCAAAAGATGGTGATCGCTTGCGGCTTTTCCTTCGCCACATCATGCACCATGGCGCGTAGTTCGTCGGCGCCGACTTCGGCGAACGAGAAATTGTCTTGCTTGCGCAGATGACGCTCGGCGATGCATTCCAGCCCTGAGGCCGCATAGTTCTTGATGATGGCAGCCTGCACGTCGTCCAGGTAAGGCGTGACCAGACCGAAGCGCTTGACGCCGGTGAGGTCGAAGATTTCATTCAATGCCAGCACCGAAGTGCAGGCCGGGATGCCGGTCGCTTCGGTGATGCGACGGCACAGGCGCTCATCGGCGTCGAAGCCGAGCCAGCCCGAGGAGGTGCCGTTCCAGCCTATGCTTTGCACCTTGGCGTGCGACAGCAACTCGGCCGCGCGCAGGATTTCGCTGTCATCGAATTGCGCCAGCGCCTGGTTCGACAAGGCAATCTCGGTCACGCGGAAGCGGCCGAAGTGGGCGCTGGCTTCGGGGATGTCGGCAATCATGGCGGTGGTAACCGGCTCCAGCGTGGTGTTGGAGGACGGCGTCAGCATGCCGAGCAAAGTACGTTGTGTCATGGCAATTTCCTTGGTTGATCTAAGCAGCCAGCTTGACTGCGTCGGCATGCGCGAGCGCGGATTCTTCGCGGATCAGGCTCAGCACATGGCGTTTGTATTGATTGAATTCAGTCGTGGTGGTATCACGCGGCCGCGCCAGGTCGATGTCGAGCAGGTCGCGAATGCGGCCGGGACGATGCGTCATCACCGCGACCTTGGTGGCCAGCACCAGCGCCTCGTCGACGCTGTGCGTGACGAACACGATGGTCCCCTCGTAACGCTGCCACAGCGTCACCAGCTCTTCCTGCATCTCCATCTTGGTCTGGGCGTCGAGCGCAGCGAACGGTTCGTCCATCAAAATCACCGAGGGATTTTGCAGCAGTGCACGGGCGATGCCGACGCGCTGCGCCATGCCGCCCGAGAGCTCAGCCGGGAAGTGATTTTCAAAACCGCTGAGCTTGACCGTCTCGATGAAGGGCTGCGCCGCGGCGCGACGCTCGGCCGCACTCTTGCCTTGCAGCTTGAGTGAAAACGCGATGTTGTCCCACACCGGCAACCACGGCATCAGATTGGCTTGCTGGAACACCATGCCGCGGTCGGCGCCGGGGCCGGTGATCGGTTTTCCGGCGACCGTCACGGTACCCGAGCTGGGATGCTCGAAGCCGGCGATCATGTTCAGCAGCGTTGACTTGCCGCAACCGGACGGCCCCAGCAGGCACAGGAATTCCTTCTTCTCCAGGCGCAGGCTGACGTTGTCGATGGCGAGCATGTCAGTGCCACGCTTTTTATCTTCGAAGACTTTGACGATGTTGTTGAGTTCGATGAATGCCATGATTATTCTCCTTAAGCCTTGCCTTGCACGGTCGCCACATGCTGCCAGCGCAACATCGAATTCATCACCAGTTTCAGCAACAGGTCGGCGAGGTAGCCGAGCAGACCGATACTGATCATGGCCGCGATCACCAGGTCGTAGCGCAGGAAGTAATACGAATCCCATAACGCGTAACCGAGGCCGCTCTTGACCGCCACCATCTCTGCCGTTACGGTCAGCATCCAGGCGCTGCCGATGCCGATGCGCAAGCCAGCGAAAATGCTCGGCATGGCGGCCGGCAAGATCACGAAACGCAGCAGCTGGCTTTGATTGGCGCCGGCCATCGCTGCCGCTCGCAACAGATTGCGGTCGGCGGTTTTGACGCCGTGCACGGTGTTCATCAGGATGGGAAAGAAAGCGCCCAGGAACACCAGGAAGATCGCCGGCTTGTTGGCGATGCCGAACCAGATGATCGCCAGCGGTATCCACGACACCGGTGGAATCGGCCGCAACATCTGCACGGTCGGCTCGATCGCCCGCTCGACCCAGCGCCACCAGCCGATCGCCACACCAAGCGCAATGCCCGACACCGCGGCGATCAGGTAACCGGTCGTCACCCGCAGGCAACTGGCCATGGCGTCGAAGATCCAGCGGCCGCTGCTGTCCTGGGCCGCTTCGCTGTAGCCGAAGATCCAGTCCATCCAGGTCGCGAACACGCGCGACGGCGCCGGCAACAAGGAAGCCGGGAGCGCGCCTGAACGGGAAAATGCTTCCCAAAACAACACCAGCAATACCGGCACGGCGAAGCGCCACTTTGCCTCCGACAAGGAACGCATCAATCCATTCATTCTGTTCTCCCGCTTTCTATCCAGTTCATTTCCTGCGGCCGTATCAATCTCAATAGCCGAGTTCAGACTTCGGCTTCTTGGTCACGTCCATCAGGAAGCTGTAGTCCATGTTCTTGTCGATCTGTGCCGAGACGTCGGTGGAGATGTACTTGAGGTCTTTCATCATGGCGCCGATGGCTTGCGTCTGTTGACGGTACATCTTGTAGTCAGGATAGGAATTCTTCAGCGCTTCGGTAGCGACGGTCTTGTCCAGGCCGGTGCCCTTGACGATGCTGGCGATCCAGGCTTGCTTGTCCTTTTGCAGGTTGTCGACCAGGCGCACCACCGCCGCAACGGTCTCTTTCACTTCGGCCGGATGTTCCTTGATCACGTCCGAACGCGTCACGATCAAATTGGTCAGGCGGCCGGCGGCTTGTTTATAGGGGAAAGCAAAATGCTTGCCGACGCCGGTCATGCGGATTTGCGAAGCGAACGGTTCAACCGAGCAAATCAGTTCAACCTCGCCACGCTGCAGGGCGGCGGCATGGTCGGAAGGATTTGGAATATTGACGAACTGCACGTCTTTGCTGGGATTGATGCCGTTCAGCGCCAGCTCGCCGCGCATGTGCAAGTCTTGCGCATTGCCGCGCGAGGCAGCGATGCGGAACGGCTTGCCCTGTGCCTTGTATTCGGCAATCAGCTTCTTCAGGCCGGCCCAGTCCTCGGACGCCAGCGACGTGTCCTTACCGACCAGCATTTCAGAACCGCCGTTGACCTGACCCGACACCGCCACCAGATCGAAACCCTTGTCGAGTCCGCTGACGAAAGACAGATAAGTGACTTGCGCAATATCCACACTCTTGGACACCAGCGCCGTCAGCGCGTCGCTGCCGGCAGTGAAATTGATGCCTTCGATGTCGACGTTCTTGGCCAATTCAGGCACCAGCGCCATCGACATGCAATGCGCGCATTTGGCATAGGCCAGCTTGAATTTCGGCTTGGCCTGGGCTTGCGCCGAAGCAGCGAACGCCAGGCTGCAAGCCAGGCCGAACGCCAGCGCAGCACTGTGCATGGCCCTGCGGCGTGGCTGTTTTTGTTGCACGACTGGTGCTTGTTCTGTGAGGTATAGCATGGTGACTCTCCCGTAAGTAGTACAGCTATTAAGCAACACTTTATTAAATTGTGACAATTTAAATTGTTGATTGCGACAATGTATGCAATAGATGTGCCAGGATAGTTTTCACAGCAAAGGAGGATAAGGGGGAGCCATTTCAGCCTGTTTTCACCACCATTGCGCAGCGATCGACGTTCACACTGGTGCAAAGCCGGGAAAATCAAACCAAAGCGGTGCGACAAATATTTTTTAGAATGTGGAGAAATTTTTTATTAATTGTGACAATATACCTCCACAAAATTATGCACGATGCCCGGCCTCCTCCCGGTACGCCAGGCACTTACCCACAGCACGACGTCAGGATCAAGCAATGACCAGCACCACCACCGCCGTCAAGACCGGCGTTGCCGCAAGCCGCAAGAAAGTCGCCGTCAAACCGGAAAACAGCCCGCTGCCGGCGCAGGCGGTCAGCGCCCGGCCGATGGCCGGCGACCTCATTTATGAACGCATCCTGACTTCCATCATGGAACACCGGCTCACGCCCGGCACCAAGCTGGTGGAAGAAAAACTGGCCGGCATCTTCAATGTCAACCGGACGCGCGTGCGTGAAGTGCTGGCGCGCCTGAGCCATGAAGGCCTGATCACCACCATCCCCAATCGCGGCGCCTTCATCGCCAGTCCGACGCCGAGCGAAGCGCGCGCCATCTTCGCCGCGCGCCGCCTGATCGAGCCGGCACTGCTGCGCCATCTGTGCGAACAGACGCGTCCTGAACACGTGGCCCAATTGCGCGCTCACGTCGCACTGGAAGCACAGGCCCGGGTTGCCAACGACCGCCGCGCGATCATCCGTCTGTCCGGCGAATTCCATATCCGCATCGCCGACATGGTCGACAACCCGGTCATGAGCAAAATGATGCGCGAGCTGGCTTCGCTGACCTGCCTGATCATCGTGTTGTACGATTCGCCAACAGTGCCGGCCTGCACCCACGACGAACACGGCGACATCATCAACGCCATCGCCGTCGGCAATACCGAGCAGGCCGTAGCATCCATGATTGAACACCTGAACCACATCGAAGCGGTGCTCGACATGTCGCTGCCGCCGAGCGAAGAAGAAGATCTCGAAGCGGTGCTGAGCGCGATATAAGGTATAAAAAATCCGTGCGCTTTTTTACACCCTGTTTATCCCGCCGCACTGAAGTTTTATAAGAATTAAACGCGACTTTCCTTATCTTGTAGTCCACATCAACCTGACATGTGGAGTACAAAAAAATGACATCCCGGATTACCTCGCCTTTCCAACGCGACAAGCGGTGCTACCTGCTGGCGCTGAGCATCGGCGTCGCAACGCTGCTGAACGTGGCGCCTGCAAGCGCTGCAGAAAGCGGCGATGCCGCTACCTCGGCGCCGGCCCCCGCCTTCACCACCAGCGCCAACCTCGGCCTGTATAGCCAATACGTCTTCCGCGGCCTGACGCAAACCAATGAAAAACCGGCACTGCAAGGCGGCTTTGACCTCTCGCATGAAAGCGGCTTGTACGCCGGCGTCTGGGCCTCCAACATCAGCTGGATCAGCGACGCCACGCCGAGCGCATCCGCCAGCCTGGAAGCAGACATCTACGGCGGCTTCAAGTATCCCTTCAACGACAAGCTCAGCGGCGACATCGGCGTGCTGCACTACGCCTATCCGGGCAGCTTCCCGGCCGGCTACACCAAGGCTGACACCAATGAACTGTATCTCGGCCTGGACGCCAAATGGGTCACGCTGCGTTATTCCTACAGCGTCGGCAATACCTTCGGCAGCCCCGACACGCGCGGCTCGACCTACATCGACTTGTCGGCCACCCAGGAATTGTTTGCCGGCATCAGCGGCGTCGCTCACCTGGGTCGCCAGCGCTACACCGGTCCGAATTCGTCCAACCTCTCGTACACCGACTGGAAGCTCGGCCTGACCCGCGACTTCTCGGGCTATGTGCTGGCCGCCTACTACACCGGCAGCAACGCCAAGGACGCCGGCTATACCGTCAAGGGCAAGAACCTCGGCCGCGACCAACTGGTGCTGGCCGTTTCACGCACGTTCTGATTCATCCACTGAGTGAGGCCATCATGCGCCACTACCCATTGCCTGCCTGCAAGCATTCCCTTCATGACTTCCTGAACGCTGCGGCAACGCGCCGCAGCCGGTATCGGAAAGCAGCATGGAGCGTGATGTTGATGGTGATGTTGTACGTGGCGCTGGGCCTGCACCAGGCGCACGCCGTGGTGCCCTATCGCTCCCCCGAAGACTACGGCCCCTCCATCGAAGCGAGGAATCATCTGCCGGGCTGCCGTCGCGCAGCGATGGAGGCCATGTCGGGTCTCGGCAAGATAGAAAGTGAAAGCTTCGTGCAACGCAACGATGCCGAATATTTCCGCTTCGTCATGCGCAACGGCACCCGGGAAGTCTTGATCATCTGCGACGGCCGCGCCGGCATCATCCGGCGACAGATCGACATATGGGGGGATCTTTAGGTTCCGTTCGTCGCCGCTGCATACTGTTCAGACACCTTGAAGAAACTGATTGAAGTGCGCAGTCTCTCGGCCTGGGCGCTCATCTCTTCCGCCGTGGCCGCCATTTGCTCGGAGCCGGCGGCATTGTGCTGCACCGTCAGGCTCAGTTGCTCCACCGCCGTATTGAGCTGGCTGACGTCGGCAGATTGTTGCGCTGACGCGTGGGAAATGTTCCGCACCAGCTCGGACGTCCTTTGAATATCGGGAATCAAGCCTGCCACCAGCTTGCTGGAGGTCTCCGCCAGGATCACGCTCTTGCCGGCCACATCGCCGATTTCCTGCGCGGCGTCCTTGCTGCGTTCGGCCAGCTTGCGAATCTCGGTGGCGACCACCGCGAACCCGCGGCTTTGCTGGCCGGCGCTGGCTGCTTCGATGCTGGCATTGAGCGCAAGCAGATTGGTTTGATAGGCGATGTCGTCGATGACATCGACCATCTTGGCGATCTGTTTCATTGCCGCCACCGCTGAGCGTACCGCCATGCCGCCGTCGCGCGCATCGTCGGCAGCCTTGCCGGCCAAGACATCGGTGGCCCTGGCGCCGTCGGCATTGTGCGCAATCGACAGCGACATGACATCGAGCGAAGCGCTGGCCATTTCAATGCCGGCCGCCTGTTCGCTGGCGCCGCTCGACAACGATTGCGCCGCGCCGGCCAGCTGATGCGAAGCATCGGCCAGTATCGCCGCACTGCCGGCGACGTTGACGGCAACCTGCGACAGCTTGTCCACCATCTCCTTCATGCGATACACCAGGCTGCTGTCATCCTTGCTTGCGACGCTGATGGATTGCGTCAGATCGCCTTCCGCCACGCGCTTGAGTACCTGGATGACCTGCGCCGGTTCGCCACCCAGCTGGCGCACCAGGCCGTGGCAGATCAGCCAGCCGGACAACCACGCCAGCAAAGCGATCAACACGATGCCGCAGGTCCAGGCGTTGCGCAGCTGACGCTGTGCGGCAATTCTGTCGTCCAACAACCGCTGCAACAGATCCGTCGCTAAAAAAGCCGTCCGGTATTGCTGATCGATCGCGGCGCTCATGGCGTTGAAATAGTCGAGCGGCGCCATACGCAGGCTGTCCGCTGCGGCAACCTGCTCCTGCGCCATTTTCATTGCAACCTGACTCTGCGCCTCGGCGGCCACCACGCTGCCACTCAAGAAGGCCTTGAGTGCCGGATCGGCGACATACACCCGGTCGAAATAACGCAACGAAGCCTTGGCATGGAGCTGCGCATTTGCCAGCAAGCTGTACAGCGTGGCGCGGCCCTTGGCATCGATCTCCCCCGCTGCCAGGTAAGCGGCGCCAAGGCCGCGCACTTGCGCCATATTCTCCATCAGTTGTGGCAGGTTGATGTAAGTCGCCTGCACCAGATAGTAGACACCGGCATCGACATCGAGGTTGAGTCGATACTGGTCGGTAATCTGCTCGATCAGCAACAATAGATCCTGGCTGAGCCGGCTATGGCGCTGGAAGCTGTCCAGCGCAGGCAGTGTACGATCGGCGACCGCTTTTCCGAGCTGATTCCATTCACTGCGCATTTCCTCGACCTGCTCGATATAGGGAAAACCGTGCTCTTGCATCGACAGCACCAGTGCATCCAATGCCAGATTGCCCTGGCGCAGGATTTGGCTGCGTTGTTCGTTCAATTTGGCCGACTGCAGAACTGCCGCCGACAGACCGCGATGGCGCTGCAGCAACTGCAAGACCTGCAGGGTTTTGGTGCCGGGATCGAGTCCCTGGCGTTCATATCTAGAGATTTCGATGTTGTTGTTGGCGCTGTCGATATACAGATACAGCGGCAGCGCCGCCATCACCAAGCCCATGGCGCCGACCAGGGCCATGCGTTGCCATAGTTTCAGGTATTGAAAAAAGCGTGCCATGGAGTCTCCGGTTTTTTTTATTTTAATGAGCACTCGCCGCCAAAGACATCGAATTTGGGCCATAAACTGCCGCTTTTTTTGCATCCGAAAGTGTCCGTGCAGGCTCCTTTTTGCTGTTGCAGGCGCTCAGCCATGACGACGCAAACGGATTTGCGCACATCACGTGCAGACGCACGCCATCACACCGCCGGCGTAATGCGGCGGCGATGCGATCGATGGAGCTAGTCTCAGGTGGAAGCGATGGCGGTGAAATCCGCGTTGATCAGCTTGCGCGCAGCCAAGCCGCCGACAGTGGTATCGTGCTCGAAGAGCTGCTGGTCAGCCAACTTGAAGAAGGCAATCGACTTGCTCAGCTTCTCGGCTTGCGCGCTCATTTCTTCGGCGGTCGCGGCCAGCTGTTCGGAGCCCGCCGCATTCTGCTGCACCGTCATGCTGAGCTGCACCACCGCCGAATTGATCTGGCTGACGCCGGTCGCTTGCTCGGCACAGGAGCGCGCGATTTCCTGCACCAGCGCCGAGGTCTTTTGAATTTCCGGCACCAGGCTTTCCAGCAATACGCTGGACTGACCGGCCAGCTCCACACTCTTGGCGGCCACTTCACCGATTTCCTGCGCCGCGCCCTGGCTGCGTTCGGCCAGCTTGCGGATCTCGGCGGAAACCACGGCGAAGCCGCGGCTCTGGCCGCCCGAGTTGGCCGCTTCAATGGCGGCATTGAGCGACAGCAAGTTGGTCTGATAGGCGATGTCGTCAATCACTTCCACCATCTTGGCGATGCGCTTCATCGCCGCCACGGTGGAACGCACCGAGCTGCCGCCGTCGCTGGCGCCTTCGGCGACTTGGCCGGCCAGCGCATCGGTGACCCTGGCGTTGCGCGCATTCTGCGCAATCGAGGTCGACATTTCTTCCAGCGAAGCGCTGGTCATCTCGATGCCGGCCGCTTGTTCGCTGGCGCCTTGCGACAAGGCCTGGGCGGTGCTGCTGATCTCGCGCGAAGCATCGGCCAGTACGCCCGCGCCTTCCGACACATCGGCGACCACCAGCGACAGCTTCTGCATCATGTCCTTCATGTGATACACCAGGCTGGAGCGATCATTTTTGGCAAGCGCGATGGTCTGCGTGAAATCGCCCTGCGCGACCTTGCTCAAGGCTTCAATCACATCGACCGGCTCGCCGCCCAGCTGGCGCACCAGGCTGCGGCAGATCAGCCAGCCCGAACACGCCGCCAGCAGGGCAATCAGCAGCACGCCGCCGCCCAGCAGGTTGCGCAACTGACGTTGCGCGGCGATACGGCTGTCGATCAAGTCCTGCAAATGATCCGCGGCGACAAACGCCGTCTTGTATTGCTGATCGATGGCAGCGCTCATGGCCTGGTAGTACGCCATCGGCTCCATGCTGAGCTTGTCGGCGCCGGCAATCTGGTCGTGTGTGAGATTGAGCGAACTGCGACTGGCGTCGGTGGAGGCCGTCGTGCTCGCCCCCATCTGCGCCTTGAGCGCGGGCATGGCCTCATAGATTTTTTCAAAATAGCGCTGCGAAGTCCTGCCGTACAGGCGCGTGCTGGCGATCAGGCTGTGCAGGCCGACCCTGCCCTCGTCATCGATCTGGCCGGCGATCAGGTAACGCACGCCGGCGCCGCGCACCTGGCCCAGGTATTCGCTCAATTGCGGCAAATCGAAATACACCGCGTGCACCAGATAGTAGATGCCGGGATCGGGATCGAGACTCAGCAGATGGCGATCGGCCAATCTTTCATTGAGCAACAGCAGGTTCTGACATAGCTGGCTGTGGCGCTGGAAACTGTCGGCCAGCGTGATGCGATGTTCGCCGACGGACTTGCTCAGGTCGTTCCAATCGCTGCGAATTTTTTGCAACATGGGGGCATCAGCGGGATTGCTCTTTTGCAGCGCCTGTATCATCGCGTCCAGCGCCTGGGAGGCCTGGCGCACGGTCTGGTCGCGCTCCTCGCCCATTTGCCCGGACGCCAGGAAGGCTGTCGAAAAGCCGCGGTGCTGCTGCACCAGTTGCAATGCTTGCAATATTTTGCGACCGGGATCGATGCCGGTTTGTTCCAGCTGCGACGCGGCGATGCTCTGGTTGGCACTATCGACGTACAGGTAAAGTGGCGGCGCCACCAGCAACAAACCCAACACTCCCAGCAACACCATGCGTTGCCACAGCTTTACCCGCTGCAAAAAGCGCGTCATGAAACCCTCCTGTTTTTCTTGTTCCGGGACAGTCTATCAAATCGGCGGCATATCAGTGGATCGCCACCACACGCACCGACTGATCCCGGAGCAAGTTTCAGGCCGGTTCCACATTCACCACACGATAACCGACGCCGATTTCGGTCAGGATATATTTGGGCTGGGCCGAATCCTGTTCCAGCTTTTGCCGCAGCCTCTGCATGTAGATGCGCAGATAGTGGTGGTCTTCCGTGTGCGACGGTCCCCAGCCCGCCACCAGCAACTGGCGATGCGTGATCACACGGCCGGCGTCGCGCAGCAGCGTCGAGATCAGGCGATGCTCGATCTGGGTCAGGTGCACCGGCTCGCCGCCCTTGCTGGCGATGCGCGCCGGCAAGTCGATCAGCAGATCGCCCATGCGGAAGCGGCCGGTCGCGGCGCTGGCCTGGCTGCGTCGACGCAGTTGCGCACGGATGCGCGCCAGCAGTTCCGGCACGCCGAAAGGCTTGGTCAGATAGTCGTCTGCGCCGGCATCGAGGGCAGCCACTTTTTCGGCCTCTTGCGTGCGCGCCGACAAAATCACGATCGGCACATCGCTCCAGGAGCGGATGTCGGCGATGACTTGTTTGCCGTCCAGGTCCGGCAAGCCGAGGTCGACGATCACCAGATCGGGCTTGCGCGTGCCCGCCTCCACCATGCCTTCACGCGCCGTGCGCGCCTCATGGACGATGAAGCCTTCTTGCTCCAGCGCGCCGCGCACCAGCTTGCGGATGTGGGCGTCGTCCTCGACGAAAACAATATTGCCTGCGTGGTCCAACATAGGTGAACTCATTTCATTAATATACGCGAGTGCGAACGCGCTTGTTTGGGAGGTAGTGCAAGGCGCGTCGTCGCAGCCAAGGGTGGTTCCCTTGGCAAGCGGCGCAACGCAGCAATACACCCAAACAAGCCGTTCCCGAAGGGTTCTTACCAAAAAGGGCTCTGACCGCGTTGCACTCCTTGCGCGTAGCACCGCTACGCGACGCGTCGTACGCCTTGTCAGAGCCCTTTTTGGTAAGAGCGCATCTCACGTATTTAATGAAATGAGTTCTCATCCTCTTCCGGCAAGGCCGGCGGTTTATCCAACGGCAAAGTAAAGCAAACCCGCGCACCGCCATGTGCGCTTGCCGGCAACGCACGTATCGTGCCGCCATGCGCATCGACAATCGCACGGCAGATCGCCAGCCCGAGGCCGACCCCGGGTGTGCTCGACTCGGTGTCGCCGCGGGTGAATTTTTCGAACGCGCGCTCTTCCATGCCGGGCGGGAAACCGGGACCGCGGTCGATCACGCTGATTTCCATCATACCGCCGCCGGCCCTGGCCTCGACCACGATATCTTCGCCGGCCGGCGCATACTTGACGGCGTTCTCGATCAGGTTGGCGAACACGCGCTCAATCAGCACCGCATCGAAGCGCACCAGCGGCAAGTCGGCCGGCAGATGCGTCTCGACCCGCCGCTCGCCGAGCGTCTTGTTGAGCAGGCGCAAGGCCGTACCGACCACTTCTTCTATCGAATTCCATTGCCGGTTGAGCGTGATGCCGCCTGATTGCAGGCGCGCCATGTCGAGCAGGTTTTCCACCAGTCCGGACATGCGTTGCGACTGCTCGCTGATGGTCACCGCCATCTCGCGCTCGTCGGCGCCCAGCGAAGGTTGCCGCGCCAGCGCCTCGGCGCTGCCCACGAGCGAAGTCAGCGGCGTGCGCAAGTCATGCGAAATCGCCGACAGCAGCGAATTGCGCAACCGCTCCGACTCCATCGTCAGCAATGCATCCTGCGCCACTTCGGCGTAATGCAGGCGCTCGATCGCCATGGCGATTTGTGAACAAAAAATTTCCAGCATCTGGCGGTTCTCGGGCAAGGCCAGTTGCAAAGGATCCTCGGCCACAAAGGCCAGCACGCCGCGCGTGCGCATGGTGGCGTTGAGCGGCAGATACAAGGCCTGCGCCGCCGGCAAGGTAGCGGTGCCGCGACCGGCGGCCTGGTCGTTGTCGTAGACCCATTGCGCCACGCCCAGGTCGACTTGCGCCAGGGCATGCGCGTCATGCTCTTCCGGCGCCGCCACGCGCACGTGGTCGCTGCTGTCCGGCAGGCAGAACGCAGTCCTGGCGCCGAACACCGCACCCAGGTGCCGGCGACCGATTTCCAGGATCTGATCCAGCGTCAGCACCGCCGCCAATTCCTTGCCCAGCATGTACAGATTACCGGCGCGCGCTTCGCGCAACATCGCCACATTGGCCTGATGGCGCATGCGCGAAGCCAGCGAACTGATGAACAGCGACACCGCCAGCATCACCAGCAAGGTCACCAGGTATTGCGCATCCGAAACGCTGATGGAAAAACGCGGCGCCACAAAAAAGAAGTCGAACGCCAGCACGCTCAGGAAAGATGCCAGCGCCGACGCCGAGCGGCCGTAGCGCACCGCGACGATCATCACGCCGACCAGGTACAGCATGATCACGTTGGCCGGATGCAGATAGGCGATCAGCCACCACGCCAGCGCGGTGGTCACCGCACAACTGACGGCGGCCCACACGTAACCGCGCCGCCGACGCACGCGACCGCTATCGTCGCGTGGCGCTTCGCGCGATGTGGTCACGCTGTCGTCCGGCGCCGAGGCGACCGGACGCGCCACGGTATAGACGTCGATATCCTTGCCCACCGCGGCAATTTGTTCCGCCAGGCTCTTGCGCCACCAGCGCTTCCAGCGGCCGCCGTGCGCCTGCCCGATCACCAGCTTGCCGGCATTGCGACTGCGCGCAAACTGCACCAGCGCCCGCGCCACATCTTCGCCGGTGATGCTGGCAGTTTCAGCGCCCAACGACTGCGCCAGCTTGAGGTTCTTGAGTATGCGCTCGCGCCCGGCCAGCGTCACACGCGGCCAACTGGGCGCATCCACATGCACCGCCAGCCAGTCGGCCTGCAACTTGGCGGCCAGCCGGGCGGCAGCGCGTACCAGCTTGTCTTCATCGGCGCGCGCGCCGATGGCCACCACGATACGTTCCTTGGTTTGCCACAGCTGCACGATGGAGCGATCAGCGCGGTACTCGCGCATATCGGCATCGACGCGATCGGCAGTGCGACGCAAAGCAATCTCGCGCAACGCCAGCAAATTGCCCTTGCGGAAAAAATTGCGCCCGGCCTTCTCGGCCTGTTGCGGCAGGTAGACTTTGCCTTCCTTGAGTCGTTGCAACAGTTCATCGGGCGGCAGATCCACCAGCGTCACATCATCGGCTTCATCGAAGACGTGGTCGGGAATCGTCTCGTGCACCCGGATACCGGTGATCTGACCGACCACATCGTTAAGGCTTTCGATGTGCTGGACGTTGACGGTGGTGTAGACATGGATGCCGGCATGCAGCAGTTCTTCGATATCCTGCCAGCGCTTGGCATGGCGCGAGCCCGGCACATTGGAATGCGCCAATTCATCGACCAGGATCACGTGCGGCTTGCGTTCGAGCGCGGCGTCGAGGTCGAATTCGTAGAGCGTGCGGCCGCGGTATTCGGAAGCGCGCAAGGGCTGGCGCTCTATGCCTTCGAGCATGGCTTCGGTGTCGGCGCGGCCGTGCGTTTCGACGATGCCGGCGATGACTTCCTCGCCTTGTTCGCGCAGGCTTTGCGCGGCGGCGAGCATGGCGTAGGTTTTACCGACGCCGGCAGAAGAGCCGAAAAAAATCTTGAGGCGACCACGCGCCTGACGGTCTTCGTCGCGCATGACGCGGTCGAGCAGTTCGTCGGGGTCGGGGCGGGTGGGCATGGTGGGGGTATTGTAGTTTGAAATGGGGGTGTTTAGCGGGTTCGCGTGGTGTTTTGGTTGGCTGTGTTTTGTTCCGACTTAATTTTTTGTAGCTGGAGTCGCTCCTTCTTCGGACGACCTTGCCGGGGGTAGCCCGGCGGCTACTCACTTTTCTTGTCTCGCCAAGAAAAGTGAGCAAAAGAAGGCGACCGCGGGATCCGGCCCCTTCGGGGTCCCCAGTGCTGCGAAGCAAAAAATGGGGGGGAAAATAAACTCGCTGCGCTCAGACAAATTTTCCCTCTTTATCCATTTTTCGCATCGCATCACTGGCCAGCGCCAAGCGGTAACTGTCTCAGCGGCTCGCTTCGCATCGCGCTGCCCACGTTTCCCTGCAATTAATTAGTCCGTCGTCCCCGCGAACGCTGGGACCCAGTGACGTCAACGCATCGCTCAATCGACGATACAACGCTGGGTTCCAGCGTTCGCGGGAACGACGGAGTTAATGAGACCAGATAAAAAGAAACCATCGCGGTACCTGAGGGCGATGCGCAGCGAGCCCGTCTCGAAGTCCGCTTGCGAGTAGCCGGTGGCGACAGGTGCAAATCGGATGAAAAGGGAAAATTTGTCTGAGCGCAGCGAGTTTATTTTTCCTCCCGATTTGTACCTGCCGACACCGGGAACCTCGAAGGGGCTACGAACCAGCGGTCGCCTTTCTTTGCTCACTTTCTTTGGCGAAGCAAAGAAAGTGAGCGGCTGCCAGGCCGCCCCCGGCAACCCCGGCCCGTCCGGAGAAAGAAAGCCGAAGCTACCAAAAAGCAAAAGCAAGCAAACAAAAAACAATAAAACAGAACATCTTAAGTTTTGCTCAACGCATCCAACGCCAGATTCAACTTCAACACATTCACCCGCGGCTCCCCAAACAAGCCCCACTGCGGCGCCTCGGTCTGCGCCTTGACCAGCTCGCGCACCTTGTCCAGCGACAGGCCCCGTGCCTGCGCCACCCGCAGCACCTGGTACTCGGCAGCAGCAGGGCTGATCTGCGGATCCAGGCCGCTGGCCGACGAGGTCAACAGATCCACCGGGATCTCACGCGCCGCGCCCGGATTGGCCGCTTGCAGGGCTTCCGCCCGGCCCTTGGCCGCATCCACCAACGCCGGGTTCAGCGGGCCCAGGTTGCTGCCGCCAGATGCCATGCCGTTGTAGGGAAACGTGCCGGCGGCCGAAATGCGGCCCCAGAAGTATTTCGGTTCGGTGAAGTTCTGACCGATCAACTCCGAACCGACCGCCACGCCGTCGCGCACGATGACGCTGCCGTTGGCTTCCTTGGGAAAGAAGGCCTGGCCGACCAGGGTCACGACGGCAGGATAAAGACCACCCAGGATCACCGACATCAGGATGAACAGGGAAACGGCAGGACGTAAATAGGTTTTCATGTGAGACTCCTTGTACAGAATAAGACTAGGCCAGGCCAAACAGGCCGAGCAAGACGTCAATCAGCTTGATGCCCACGAACGGCACGATCAAACCACCCAGTCCGTAAATCAACAGATTGCGACGCAACAGCACGGCTGCGCCGAGTGCGCGGTAACGCACGCCACGTAAGGCCAGCGGGATCAGCACGACGATCACCAGCGCATTGAAAATCACGGCCGACAAGATCGCCGACGATGGATTGTTCAGGTGCATGATGTCCAGCGCCGCCAGTTGCGGATACGTCGTCGCAAACATCGCCGGGATGATGGCGAAGTACTTGGCGACGTCGTTGGCGATACTAAAGGTGGTCAGGCTGCCGCGCGTCATCAGCATTTGCTTGCCGATCTCGACGATCTCGATCAGCTTGGTCGGATTGGAATCCAGGTCGACCATGTTGCCGGCTTCCTTGGCCGCCTGCGTGCCGGTGTTCATGGCCACCGCGACGTCGGCCTGGGCCAGCGCCGGCGCGTCGTTGGTGCCGTCGCCGGTCATCGCCACCAGCTTGCCTTCGCTCTGGTGCTGACGAATCAGCGAGAGCTTGTTTTCCGGCGTGGCTTCGGCGAGGAAATCGTCGACCCCGGCTTCGGCGGCAATCGCCGCTGCCGTCAGGCGGTTGTCGCCGGTGATCATGATGGTCTTGATGCCCATGCGGCGCAGTTCCGAGAAACGCTCCTTGATGCCGCCCTTGACGATGTCCTTGAGCTCGATCACGCCGAGTACGCGAATCACGCCATCGGTGGTTTCAGCCACTACCAGCGGTGTGCTGCCGCGGCGCGCCACGATGTCGACGGCAGCAGCGACTTCCGCCGGCACCTGTTGACCAGCTTGTTCGGCCAGCTTGCGAATGGCGTCGGCAGCACCCTTGCGGATCTGGCGATTGCCGAGGTCAACGCCGGACAACCGGGTCTGTGCGGTGAATGGGATGAAGACTGCGCCCAGCGTCGCCATTTCGCGTTCACGCAGGTTGAAGCGCTTTTTCGCCAGCACCACAATGCTGCGGCCTTCCGGGGTTTCATCGGCCAGTGAAGCCAGTTGTGCGATGTCGGCCAGTTCTTGCTCGCTCACGCCGTTGGCCGGCAAGAAGGTCGAGGCCTGGCGATTGCCCAGCGTGATGGTGCCGGTCTTGTCGAGCAACAGCACGTCGACGTCGCCGGCCGCCTCCACTGCACGACCCGAGGTGGCGATCACATTGGCTTGCATCATGCGGCTCATGCCAGCCACGCCGATGGCAGACAACAGGCCGCCGATGGTGGTCGGGATCAGGCACACCAGCAAGGCGATCAGCGCGGTCACGGTGACGGGCGAGCCGCCATGTGCGACGTTGACGCTGAATACCGAGAACGGCAGCAAGGTCACGGTGACCAGCAAGAACACAATGGTCAGCGCCACTAACAACAGGGTCAGTGCGATTTCATTGGGCGTCTTTTGGCGCTTGGCGCTTTCTACCATCGCAATCATGCGGTCAAGGAAGGCTTCGCCCGGATTCACCGTGACGCGCACGATGACCCAGTCCGACAGCACCCGGGTGCCACCGGTGACGGCGGAAAAATCGCCGCCCGATTCGCGGATCACCGGCGCCGATTCGCCGGTGATGGCGCTTTCGTCAACGGTAGCCACGCCTTCCACCACTTCGCCGTCGGCCGGAACATAGTCGCCCGCCTCGATCAGCACGAAGTCGCCCTTGCGCAGGCTGGCGCCTTCCACCAGTTCACAGCGGTCGGCACGGTTGGCGCGTTGCAACTTCTTGGCCACCACGCTTTTCTTGGCGCTGCGCAGCGATGCCGCCTGCGCCTTGCTGCGCCCTTCCGCCAGTGCCTCGGCGAAATTGGCGAACAACACCGTGAACCACAGCCAGACCGCCACCGCGAGGATGAAGCCGGCCGGCGCTTCGCCTTGACCGTTCAGCGCCTGCAGGTACAACAGCGTGGTCAGGATGCTGCCGAGGTAGACCACGAACATCACCGGATTGCGCCACTGGGCGCGCGGCGACAGCTTGCGGAAGGAATCGATCATGGCCGGTTTGACGATAGCCGGATCGAACATCCATCTGGTCGCAGACTGGGCACCGGACGCTGCCGGTGCGGCGGCGGCTTGCACCGCAGTGGTAGCGGCGGGGACAACAACTTTTTTGGCAGGACTGTTTGCCATGTTTTTCTCCAATTCAGACATTAGTGAATCGCCATCATTTGCAGATGCTCGATCACCGGACCCAGCGCCAGCGCCGGGACATAAGTCAATGCGCCAACCAGGATCACCGCGCCGATCAACAGCGTGACGAACAGCGGACCATGGGTCGGCAAGGTGCCGGAAGTCGCCGCCAGGCGCTTCTTGCCGGCCAGCGAACCAGCCATGGCGAGCACCGGCACGATGATGCCGAAGCGACCCAGCCACATGGCGATGCCGGTCATGACGTTGTAGTAAGGCGTATTGGCGGACAAGCCGGCAAAGGCGCTGCCGTTGTTGTTGGCGGCCGAGCTGAAGGCGTACAGGATTTCCGAGAAGCCGTGCGCGCCGGGGTTGGCGATACCGGCCAGGCCGTTTTCCACCAGCACCGAAATCGCCGTCATCACCAGCACCAGTGCAGGCGTCATCAGGATCGCAATCGACATCATCTTCATGTCGAACACGCCGATCTTCTTGCCCAGGTATTCCGGCGTGCGACCGATCATCAGCCCGGCGATGAAGACCGCCAGCACCGCGAAGATCAACATGCCGTACAGGCCCGCGCCGACGCCGCCGTAGACCACTTCACCGAGCTGCATCTGCAGCATCGGCACCAGTCCGCCCAAGGGCGACAGCGAGTCATGCATGGCGTTGACGGCGCCGCACGAAGCTGCCGTCGTGATTGCGGCGAACAACGCAGAAGCGGTGATCCCGAAACGGGTTTCCTTGCCTTCCATCATGCCGCTGATACCGCCGCCCTGGGTGGCGTGCGCCACGCTCAGCGCCGGATTGGGCTGCTGCTCGAAGTACATCAGGGTCAGCGTCATCACGATGAACAGCAAGGTCATGGCCGCCAGGATGGCCCAGCCCTGACGACGGTCGCCGACCAGCATGCCGAAGCTGGTGCACAGCGCGGCGGGAATGATCAGGATCGCCAGCATCTGCACGAAGTTCGACAAGGGTGTCGGATTTTCGTAAGGGTGCGCCGAGTTGGCATTGAAGAAACCGCCGCCGTTGGTGCCGACCATCTTGATGGCTTCTTGCGACGCCACCGGGCCCATCGGCAAGGTTTGCTTGCTGGTCTTCATTTCATCGACGATAGGGTTACCCTTCTCATCTTTGAGCGGCTGGCCTTGCGGATCCAGGCGCGGCGTGGTGTAGACCGTGGTTTCCAGCGTCGATACTTCGACATAGGATTTGAAGTTCTGGATCACGCCCTGGCTCATCAAGACGACGGCGACCAGCAGCGACAGCGGCAGCAGCACGTACAGGCTGGAGCGCGTCATGTCGACCCAGAAGTTGCCGATGCTCTTGCTGCTGTGGCGCGCGAAGCCGCGGATCAGCGCGAACGCCACCGCAATGCCGGTAGCGGCCGAAGCGAAGTTTTGCACCGCCAGCGCCAGCATCTGGGTCAGGTAGCTCATCGTGCTTTCGCCGACATAGCCCTGCCAGTTGGTGTTGGTGACGAAGCTGACTGCGGTATTGAACGACGAGTCGGCGCTGACATTGGCCATGCCGGCCGGGTTCAGCGGCAGCCACAGTTGCAGGCGTTGCAGCGCGTAGACGAAGAACATGCCGACCACGTTGAACAGCAATAGCGCCAGCGCATATTGCTTCCAGCCCATGTCGGCATCGGCGCGGATGCCGCACAGACGGTAAAAGAAATGCTCGATGCCGCCGAACACGCGGTTGACGGCGGACTTGCCTTCCATCACGCGGGCGATGTACCAGCCCAGCGGCACCGACAGCACGAGCAGGACGACCAGGTAGATCGCCAGTTGAGTAATCGAGGCGTTCATGTCAGAAAGCCTCCGGCTTGATCAGGGCGTACACCAGGTACGCCAACAGGCCCACCGATACGGCCAGCCCCAGTATTTGCATGATGCTCATTGCATGTCCTCCAGCTTCTTGCACGCGACCACGAAGGCCCACATTGCGACGCTGCAGAGCAGCAGCCCGCCGATATATAGAAAATCCATGTCCTACTCCCTTTATTCAAACTTACGTAGCGAACGATATTGGGAAGGACGTTAAATCCAGATAAAACTATCGGTAGGGGGTATAAATTTTGTGTAAACAAAACGGCGAGGAGGATGGCGCCCTGTGACGGTGCGCCGGAAGAAAAACATGCTGGGCGTGCCCCGACTCTCACGCAGCGAGGCGCGCATCAGGGGGCAATGCGGGGGATGGATGGGAACGGGCGCGCCGCGACAGGCAATAGAAATACGGACGGTTCAGGCAAAACACACTGGAGAACCGATGTCGCCCTGACAAAAGTCTGGGCCCCGTGTCATCGCGGGGGCCGTCAAGACACTGGGCCCCCGCGTGCGCCGGGACGACAGGCCAGGAATAGTAGGTCTCAGGCAGCAGCGTTTGCGCGTCTCAAACGGCGGTGTTCTCTTCGCTACTCCACTCGACACGGTTCTTGCCGGCCTTCTTGGCCGCGTACATGGCCTTGTCGGCGTGCGCCACCAGGCTGTCCTGGGTGGTGTGCTGGCCCGGCTCGTAGATCGCCACGCCGATGCTGGTGGACATGTTGACGGCGCCGACCTTGAGCAAGAACGGCCGACGCATCGATACCAGGATTTTTTCGGCCACGCCGGTGGCGTCGGCAACGCCGTGCAGGCGCTCCAGGATCACGGTGAACTCGTCGCCGGCCAGGCGCGCCACCGTGTCGACGTCGCGCACCGAGTCGATCAAACGCTCGGCAAACTGCACCAGCAACTCGTCGCCGGCTTCATGGCCGTATTTGTCGTTGATGCTCTTGAAACCGTCAATATCCATGAACAGCAAGCCCATCTGTTGCGGCTCGCGGATCGCGCGCGCCATCGCTTCGGGCAGCTTTTGGGTGAACGCGCGGCGGTTCGGCAAGCCCGTCAGGATGTCGGTCAGCGCCATTTCCTGCAGCGAATTGCGGAAAGCCTGGCGGTCGGTGATATCGTGCAGGAAGGCGATGAACAGGTGGCCGGTGCGGCGCTGTACATACCCGACCGTCATTTCCACCGGCAACTCCTTGCCGTCGCGGCGCATGGCGTTGATCTCGATGCGGTTGTTGATGACCACGCCTTCGCCGGTGGCCAGGAAATGCTTCATGCCACGCCGGTGCAGCTCGCGCTGCTCGCTCGGCACGATCAGCTCGGCCAGTTCCTGGCCGTAGGCTTCCTTGCGCGACCAGCCCAGCAACTGCTCGGCCTGGCGGTTCCATTCCAGCACCATGCCGTCTTCGTCGATGGCGATGAAGGCGTCGTGGGCGTTTTCCAGAATCGCGCGCAGCTCGTTTTCACTTTCTTCCAGGCGGATCTGGTTCTCGCGCTGGTTGTCGAGCGACTGTTGCAGCGCGATGGCGGTTTCATGCAAGCGCCGGGTGCGGTCTTCCACACGCTGTTCCAACCCTTCGTTGAGCGAACGCACTTCACGCAGGTAGTTCTCTTCCCGCTGCACCATGGCCGACAGCGTCGACGACAGCAACTGGATTTCGTAATAGGTGCTGACGATCGGGATGTTGACGTCCTGGGCGCCGGTGGCGCGCCGCTCCAGCGCCGCGCTCAAGGCATTCATCGGCGCCACCATGCGACGCGTGAGGAAAAACGCCAGCGCCATCAACAGCAAGCCGACCAGGCAACCGACGAACAGCACCTGGCGCTCCAGTTCCTTGAAGCCGGACATGGCGACCTGTTCCGGCTGGCGCACCAGCACGGTCCATTTCATTTCAGTGTATTCGCTGTTGAGGCCGGTGCGTGCAAAACCGGTCAGGTAGGGCTCGCCGTCCTCGCCCTTCTCGCGCATCGAGCCCGAAGGCAGGCGCAGCGAGGCTTTGAAGCTGTCGGTGGCGATCTTCTTTTCTTCGAGCTCCTTGGGGCCGAGCAACACGGTGCCGTCGTCGCGCACGATCATGATCTCGACGTCGTAGCGGTCATTGGCGGGATTGAGCAGCTTCTTGGCCAGTTCGCGTGCCCAGGTCCAGCTCAGGTGCACGCCGAGCACGCCCTGGAATTGCCCCTCCGGGCCGGTGATCGGCGTGGCGATATCGACGAAGCGCCAGGGATCGCTCATGATCGGCAACTTCTTTTCCAGCAGCACAGCGGGATGGTAATCGCCGACGAAGAAGTCTTTTTGCGCCTTTTTGAACCAGGGTCGCTCGGCCACGCTCTGGCTTTCCAGCAAGCCGTTGGCGGCGGCCAGCACGGTGCCGTCCGGCTTGGCGAAACCTATCCAGGCGTAGTTCGGGACATTTTTTTGCAATTCGTTGAAGACATTGCGCATGCGCGCGGGGTCTTTGGCTTCACGGATGGACGGTCGCTGCGCCAGGATTTTGACATCGATATAGCGCTCTTCCATGCTGCGGTCCAGCGCATCCTGCATTTGCCAGGCCAGCTGGTTGAGGCGCGCTTCGGCCTCGCGGCGTGCATAACTGCGCGTAAATTGGTCAACCAAAATGAGCACCGACGTCGTCGTGATCAACACGGACAGCACCACGCCAATGGTGACCCATGAAGACAGACTCAACGTTGACGAGATTTTCTTTATGCTCAAGGAGACTCCAGCTGCTATTCGACATTCTTCCGGAGCAATGGCGCAATCAAGCGAATCTTGCCAGAGTGTCCCGGAAAGTTCGTTGTTTTTTATAAGGGACTGCGAAATATTAGCTGGTCAATTGCAGTTGGAGCAATAAATGATTTGTTGCCAAGCCATTCGATATTATTTTGACAACTTTTGTTTTTTCATCAATAAACTGCTGTCGCAGGCTGCACCACCCCGTCCGCCAGCGCCGCGCCGGGCGCTGCTCCGCAAATGAAAATCGCCCGGCACCGCGGGCGACTTTCAGGAAAACAACAGTCCGGCTTCAGACACCGGCGCAAATGCCGTCAGCGCGCGGATCGGTGGCGCCTTCGATGACCCCGCCCGGATGCACGCACACCGCGCCGGCGTGGCCCATCATGTCGGTGTAATCAGCGACGATTTCGACCTCATGGCCGGCGCGCTTGAGCGCATCAACCACATGTTCGGGCACCCGCCCTTCGACTTTCAGATTGGTCGAAGCCGCGCCCCAGGTGCGACCGAGCAGCCAGCGCGGCGCGCTGACCGCAGCCTGCATGTTTTGACCGAACAAAATGTGGCGGCTGAATACCGCGGCCTGGGTCTGCGGCTGGCCTTCGCCGCCCATGGTGCCGTATGCCAGCGTGCGGCCATCGTTCAGACGCGCCAGCGAAGGATTGAGCGTGTGGAACGGCAGCTTGCCCGGCTGCAACTGGTTGGCGCCGTCGTCCAGCGTGAAGCTGGCGCCGCGGTTTTGCCAGACCACGCCGGTGTCGGGCGTGACCACGCCGCTGCCGAACTCCCAGAAAATGCTTTGTATATAGCTGACTACCCGGCCCTGCGCATCGGCGGCGCCCATCCAGATGGTGTCGCCGGGTTTCGGCACATGCGGCCATGGCGCGGCGCGCTGCATGTCGATCTGCGCCGCCTCGCGATCCAAGGCCTCAGCCAGCAGCCAGTCAGCCGCGTCGACCGACATGTGGGCGGTATCGGTGACATGCTTGTTGCGCAAGATGAACGCCCGCTTGGTGGCTTCCACCAGGCCGTGGATATGCTCGAAGCCGTCGGCCTGCTGCACGCCGAGGCGATCGAACAAACCCAGGATCATCAAGGCCGACACGCCCTGCGTCGGTGGCGGCAGGTTATAGATGCAGCCCGACTTCATTTGCACCATCAGCGGCTTGACCACTTGCGCGCGGTAGGTCGCAAGATCGGCGGCGCGCAGCGGGCTGCCCGCCTGCTCCAGCCCGGCAGCAAATTGCTGCGCCAGCTCGCCGCGATAAAAATCGTCGAGGCCGGCTGCAGCCAGGCGCGACAGTGTCGCCGCCAGCGCCGGTTGTTGCAGAATGGCGCCCAACTGCGGCGCACCTTGCGCTGCATAAGTCGCGGCGAAGCCGGGCTGGTCTTTCAACTCATCCCACTTGTCGTGCGTCAGCTCCGCCTGCGAGCGCGTCACCGGCACGCCGGCCGTGGCGTGATGGATGGCGTCGGCCAGCAAACGCGAGACCGGCAAGCTCTTGCCCCAGCCCTTGGCGACATCCAATGCCGCCGCCCAGCCGCCGACGGCGCCGGCCACCGTCAGTGCCGCGCGCGGACCGCGTGTTGGAATTGCCGCGTCGCCATGCTGCGCATAAAAATCTTTGGTCGCCAGCACCGCCGACTGACCGCAGGCCTGCACCGCCACCGGCTCGCGACCGGGTACGCTGATGACCCAGAAACCATCGCCGCCGATGCCGTTCATGTGCGGATAGACGACCGCAATCGCCGCAGCTGCCGCCACCATGGCTTCGACCGCGTTGCCGCCGTCGCGCAATACGGCCGCGCCCGCTTGCGCGGCGAGGTGATGCGGTGCGGTGACCATGCCGCCGATGCAAGTCTTGCTATACAACATAGTTTCGGACTCCTGATGTTCTTTATCTAATTATCCATCCACGACACATGCGCCGCCACGATCCGCCAACCTTGCGGCAAGCGCAGCCAGGTGTGGCTCTGGCGACCGACGCGTGCTTCACCGGCTTTGCTGAATTCGGTGTTGGCGGTGGCGTAGTCGCGGCCATACGTGGTGATCACGGTCTGACGCAAGTCGCGTGCCAGATTCTTTGGCGAGCGGCTGTTGCGGAAAGCCTGAATGGTATCGTAACCGATCAGGTTTTCGGTGGCACCGTAACGCAAGGTGTGCGGACTGTTCCAGAACAGCTCGTCCAGGATGGCGAGGTCATTGTTGACCAACGCGTATTCGTAGCGCCCGAAAGCGGCCGTGACTTCGGCGACGACTTGCGGCAGGTTGATCTCATGTTCCATACTTTTCTCGGTGTCTTTTCAGTGTCCGCCCAGATAGGCTTTTGCCAGCGCATCGTTGGCGGCGATTTCTGCAGCACTGCCTTCGGCGACGACGCGACCGCCTTCGATCACATAGGCACGATCAGCCAATGCCAGCGCCAGCGCCGCCATCTGATCGACCAGCAGGATGGTCATGTCTTCGTCGCGCAAGGCATCCAGTGCGGCAAACAATTCTGCGATTACCTTCGGCGCGAGGCCAAGCGATGGTTCATCCAGCAACAGGATGCGCGGCCGCGACATCAGCCCGCGCGCCACCGCCAGCATTTGCTGCTCGCCGCCGGACAGCAGGCCAGCACGATGATACAGGCGCTCGCGCAGACGCGGGAAACGCGTCAACATTTCCTCGACGCGCGTATCCATGTCTTCCGGATACAGGAAAGCGCCGAGACGGATGTTGTCCAGCACGCTTAGCTCAGGGAACACCTGGCGCCCTTCCGGCACCAGCACCACGCCATGCTTGACGATCTCCTCGGCGCGCAGGTGCATCAAGTTGACGCCGCCGACGTGGATGCCGCCGCGCACCGGGCGATGCAAACCGGAGAGTGCGCGCATCAGCGTCGACTTGCCTGCACCGTTGGCGCCCAGCAGCGCCACCATCTCGCCCTGCTTCACTTGCAGATTGATACCATGCAAAACCGGCTCGGCGCCATAGCCGGCGACCAGCTCGCCCACTCCCAGTAATTCCTTGCCGGAGCGGCTGCCGCGGATGCGCGCTTCCGTGTGCATCGCTTCGCCCAGATAAGCCTGGCGCACCGCCGGGTTGTCCTGGATTTCTTGCGGCGTGCCGAGCGCCAGACGCTGGCCGGCGTCGAGCACCACGATGCGATGCGAGATGTCCATCACCAGCGCCATGTCGTGTTCCACCAGCACCACGCTGATGCCAGCAGCGGCGATACGCTGCAGCAGGCGCGCCAGTTTTTCCTTGTCTTCGCGCGACAAGCCGGCGGCCGGCTCGTCCAGCAGCAGGACCTCGGGATCGGTCGCCAGCGCACGCGCAATTTCCACCAGGCGGCGGTCGACGTGGGCCAGGTCGGCGCAGGCGATATCGAGCGCGCCCTGGTACCCGCAATACGCCAGCAACTGGCGGCTGCGTTCGCGGATGGCGGCGGCGTTGAAACGGCTGGCGTTGAGCAAGCCGCCGAGCCGGCCCTTGCCCACCGCCAGCGCAACATTGTCTTCCACCGTCAGCGTGCCGAACAACTGCGAGGTCTGGTAGGTGCGCGCAATGCCGTGGCGCGCGATGCGAAAAGCGGGCAAGCCGGCCAGCGCTACCCCCTGCAGCGAGAAGCCGCCCAGCGAGGGTTGATAGAAGCCGCTCAGCATGTTCAGCGCCGTGGTCTTGCCCGCGCCGTTCGGTCCGATCAGGCTGGTGACGGCCGCCGCCGGCACCTCGAAACTGAGGTCGCCGACCGCGCGCACGCCGCCGAAGATCATCGTCAAGCCGTCGGCGCGCAAGCGGCGGCGAGCGCGTTGCGGCAACACCGGCGTGTGCGGAACATCCGCGAAGGACGGTACGATGGCGACACTCGCGGCCGTCGTCTTGCGTCGCAGTTGTTGCGCCAACTGGCGCAACATGCCGATCACCCCGTCCGGCGCAATCCACAGCACCAGCAACAGCAAGCCGCCAAAAAACAGCAGGCGATAATCTTCCAGGCTGGACAGCAGTTCCGGCAACACGCCGACGATGACGGCGCCGATCAGCGGCCCCATGGTCGCGCCCGCGCCGCCCACCACCACCACCAGTACGAACAGGATGGATTGCATGAAGCCAAAAGTATCCGGCGTGACGAAGGTCGACAGCGGCGCGAACAGGCCGCCCGCCAGGCCGGCCAGCGACGCCGACACCGCGAAGGCCGCGGTCTTGATCACCAGCGGATTCAAACCGATGGATTCAGCCGCAGTCTCGCTGTCCTTGACCGCGCGCATCGCTGCTCCCCAGGTGCCGCGCGCCAGCCAGCAGAAAGCCACCAGCAGCACTGCGGCGCTGCCAATGGCCAGCAAGGCGATGCCGCGCTCGCCCGGCACGATACCGCCGAAGCCAGGCGCGGCGATGCTCATGATGCCGTTCTGGCCGCCGGTGAGTTCGCGCATTTCGATAATCGCGTGCTGCACGATGAAGCTGAACGCAATCGTGATCATCGCCAGGTACGGTCCCTTCACGCGCAAGGCCGGCAACGCCAGCAGGGCACCGAGCGCAGCAGCAAGCAAAGCCGCCAGCGGCCACGCTGCCCAGAAGCTGAAACCGAACTTGGTGGTCAGGATCGCCACCGTATAGGCGCCGATGGCGTAGAAGCCGATGTGGCCGAACGAAACTTGCCCGGTCAACCCGAGCAACACATTCAGGCCGATACCGACCACCGCCATCAGCGCAATGCCGGCCAGCACGAACACGTAGTAACTGTTGACGGTCAGCGCCAGGCAGCAGGCCGCGACGAAGGCGGCCAGCCCGGCCGCCAGTTGCAGCGGCGTCGCCAGGCCCAGCACGCGGCGTGGGACGGCAACGACTTTGCGGGCTGTCGCCAGCACCGGAGAAGGAGGAATGTTCATCATACTTTTTTCACCTGTGCGCGACCGAACAGGCCGTTGGGACGAATCGCCAGCACCACGATCACCAGCGCGAAGGTAATGATCTGGGTGTAGCCGGAACCGAGCGTGGAGGTAATCAGGGCCTCGGCGATGCCGAACAGCAGGCCGGCGATCATCACGCCCCAGGCACTGGTGATGCCGCCCAGGATGGCGACCGCGAAAGCCTTCAGGCCGAACAAGGTGCCCATGTCGGCATTGACATTGAACAGCGGCGCAATCAATACGCCGGCCACGCCCGCCAGCAGCGTCGACAAGGCGAACGCCACGGCGATGGCGCGCACGATGGGGATGCCCATCAGGCGTGCGGCGTCGCGGTTCTGCACCACCGCCAGCATGGCGATGCCCCAGCGCGTACGGCGCGAAATATGATGCAGCACGGCCGCTAGCAACAGACCTACCACAGGAATCAATAGTTGCAAGGGATACACGCCGAGACCGACCCCGCCCACTTCCAGCGACGACAAAGCCAGCGGCGACGGCAGGCTGCGCGGTTCCTTGCCGAAGGTGTGCATGACGACGTTGTCGAGCACAATGCCCAGCGCCACGGTCGACATCAGCCAGGCATTCGAGCCGCGATTGGCGAACGGCCGCACCGCCAGCACTTCCACCACCAGGCCGTACAGCGCGCAGAGCGCCAGCGCCAGCACGATGGCGAGCCACATCGGCCAAGCCAGCGTCTGTGCAAACGTAAAACACAAGACCGCGCCCAACATCATGGAACTGCCCTGCGCAAAATTGACCGTGCCCGAGACCGCGTAGGTAATATAAAAACCCAGCGCCATCAGGCCATACATACTGCCCAATCCCAGCCCGCTGATCAGTGCCGACAACAGCAACATCTTTTTCTCCCTGAATTTCTTTTAACGACTACTTCTACAATCTCTGACCCATAACTTAGGCTCGAAAACCGGTTCAGGATCCGTAGCGAGAGGCCGTCAGCCGGTAGCGGCCGGAGCGGAACTCAGTTGCGTAACCCTTGGAATGTACTTAAGTACATGAGGATTCTGAGCACCGCCCGATGCCAGATCACTGCCTCGCAGTAGGATCATGAGCCGGTTTGGGTCATGCCGACGGGGAGGATCTTGTTGTCGATGAATTGCGCCCACACATAATCATCGGCTTGCAGCGCGTCATGCACGGTCGGCGAAAACGGTTTGACGTACGTCTTGATCAGGCCTTCGTAACGATCGATCTTGTAGAAACCTTCGCGGATGGCGTCGCCGTTGGTGGAGCCGGCCTTGGCAATCGCCAGCGCCGCCAGTTGCATGCCGTCGTAGGCGTTGGCGACGCCGACTGCCGGCGTGATGTCATCCGGTCCCTTGATGTTCGGATACTTGGCTTTCAGATCCTTGACCACTTTTTCACCGACCGGCGACAGCTTGCCGAAGAAACTGAAAGTCTGCACGAAGTGGACATTCTTGGCGTTCGCTCCGGCCAGCTCGGTAAAGCGTCCCCCGGCCGGGCCCCAGTGCGACACCACCGGCACCTTCCAGCCCATGCGGTCGAGCGACTTCACCACCTGCGCCGAGGGACCGACGTTACCAACCAGGAACAAGGTATCGGCGCCGGCAGCTTTCAGACGCGTCAGTTGCGGCACGATATCGACGTCGCTGGCGTCGAACTTCTCGATGCCGGCCGGTTTCATCGACTTCTCGTTCAATGCAGCGACGATGCCTTTCTCGTTCGATTCGCCCCAAGGGTTGTTGACCAGGATCAGGCCGGCCTTGCTGGTCTTGAAGGTCTTTTGCGCATAGCTCAGCATGGCCTTGTCGACCAGTTCGTCCACCGCCGAAACGCGGAACGCGTAATTGGGATTGGCGCCGTTTTTGGTGACGCCGGTGCCGGCCGCCCATGGGCCCATGAACGGTACTTTCTCGGCATTGATGATGGGCACGATCGCCATCGATACCGGCGTATCGAGGCCACCGAAGATGAGCGCCACTTTTTCCTTGAAGATCAGTTCACGCGCCGCCACCACGCCCTTGGCCGGATTGCCTTCATCGTCGCGACGCACCAACTCCAGTTTGCGGCCGCCCAGCAGGCCGCCCTTGGCGTTGATCTCGTCGATGGCGACCGTCAGCCCGCGCGTGATCGCTTCACCCGATTGCGCCGATTGGCCGGACAAGGCCGTGACCAGGCCGATCTTGATGTTGTCGGCGGCCATCGCCAGCGGCGACAGGGTGGCGGCTGCCAGTGCGGCAATGGCGCTGGCGAGGATGATGCGGCGCTTGAAACGAATCATGGTGGCTCTCCCGGAACGTGATTAGTGAGGTGACTGTTGAGGATCTTGGTTTTGCGTGCTTCCCGGCATGACTTATGCAAGGGCTATGCCAACTGCCACAATAAATTTTAGTTTTTGCCGACAATATGTATTTAGTATTACAAGCAATAACTTCACTTTATTGATGCAAATATCCATCACATATTGAAATCAAGAATGCACAAACAACGTGCAGAAAGTGGAATGAGATGAATGAAATGATGCACAGCGAAACAGCAAACGCACCATCATCGACCAGCAACAATCATGGCAATGGCAATCGCTTCGGCGCCCTGCCCGTTCATGGCCGCTTCGGTTACTCCGCCATCACGCAGCGTCCGCATTACCGCTGGCCCAACGGCGCAGGCCTGGCGGTCTACCTCGGCTTCAACATCGAGCACTTCGCTTTTGGGGAAGGCCTGGGCGCACGGCTCGGTCCGGCAGGTTCGGAACCCGACGTGCTCAACTACGCATGGCGTGAATACGGCAACCGCGTCGGCGCCTGGCGCTGCCTTGAACTGTTCGACAGCCTCGGCTTGCCGGCCGGCGTGCTGGCCAACACAGCGCTCTACGACCATTGCCCGGAACTGATTGCCGCCTTCGTTGCGCGCGGCGACGAGCTGATCGGCCACGGCCATACCAATGCCCATCAGCAAGGCGTGCTCGACGAAGCCGCAGAACTGGCGCTGCTGCAACATTGCCGCGAGCGCATGCAGCAGCACAGCGGTCAGACACCGACCGGCTGGCTGTCGCCGTGGATTTCGGAAACCATCGCCACGCCCGATCTGCTGCTGGAAAGCGGCTATCGCTACAACCTCAACTGGTGCCACGACGACCAGCCGACGCACATGCAGACGCGCAGCGGCAAGACGCTGTGGTCGATTCCCTATCCGCAGGAGGTCAACGACATTCCGATGATTGTGGCGCGCCAGATGGACGGCAAGGATTTTGCCCAGCTCATCATCGACAACTTCGACGAAATGCTCGACCAGTCGCGCAAGCAGCCGCTGGTAATGGGCATCGCCCTGCATCCTTATCTGGTAGGCCAACCTTACCGCCTGCGCCATCTGCGCCGTGCGCTGGAACATATTGCGCAGGCGCGCGACAAGGGTGACGTCTGGTTCACCACGCCGGGGGCGATTTGCGAGCACGTCGACGGACTAGAAGTCCTGAAAGCAGAGCCGGCCGTGTCGCTGGTGCAGGGGTGATCGCATGAACGTATCTGCCACCACACAATCTGCTCAAGCCCACGAAGACTACGCCCGCGCCTGGGTGCCGCATGGTCACTTTGTCATCGCCGGTTCGCCGCAAGGGCCGCTAAGCGGCCTGCGCTTTGCCGTCAAGGACGTATTCGACGTCGCCGGCCATCCCACCGGTGCCGGCAACCCCACATGGCTGGCCACGCATCCGGTGCCGCATACCAGCAGCCCCATCGTCACGACCTTGCTGGCCGCCGGCGCCACGCTGGTCGGCAAGACCATCACCGACGAACTCGCCTACAGCATCCACGGCGACAATGTCCACTACGGCACACCGATCAATACGCGCGCACCGGATCGCGTCCCGGGCGGCTCGTCGAGCGGATCTGTCGCCGCAGTGGCCGCAGGCTTGTGCGACTTCGCGCTCGGCACCGACACCGGTGGCTCGACGCGCGTACCGGCCAGCTATTGCGGCGTGTGGGGCTTGCGCACCACGCACGGACTGCTTCCGCGCACGGCGATGGTGCCGCTACAACCGTCCTTCGATACCGCCACGTGGTTTGCGCAGGATGCGGACGTGTTTGAGCGCGTGGGCAAAGCTCTGCTACCGGCGTCCTCGCATGATTTCAAGCGTGCCCTGCTGCTGACCGAGGTACTGGCGCAGGCCGACGAAGTGTTCCACGACAAGATAGAAAAAGTATTCAGTGCTTTTGATGGTGCACGCACGCGCTGCACGCTGACGGACGCCGGGACGTTGGAAAGCTGGCGTCAGACTTATGTCACCGCCTCCGCCTATGAAGGCTGGCAAGTGCATGGAAAATGGATCTCGGAGAATCATCCCAGCTTCGGCCCCGCCGTTGCCTCACGCTGGCAGACCGCCGCCGGCATCAGCGCCGACGACGCCGCTCAAGCGATACAACGCCAACAAGACATTGCCAGACAAGTCAGCAATTTCCTCGGCCAGGACGGCGTCGCGATCATTCCGTCGGCGGCCAGCGTGGCCCCGCTGCTGACGGCTACCGGCGCGGAAGTTGATCAGATCCGCATGCGCACCTTCCGCATCACCTGCGTCGCTGGATTGGCGGGCCTGCCGCAGGTCAGTCTGCCGTTTGCTACAGACGCAGGGCTGCCGATCGGCGTATCATTGCTGGGCCCGGCAGGCAGCGACCTGGCGCTGATACGGCTGGCGACGGCCTTGTGGAAGCGCTTGCAGACATGACAGTGGTAACCAGTGTCCGCCAGCCCCTCGCAGAAAAATTCGCAGCATATTGCAGAAAACGATGACCGATATTTCTCTTCGCAGCACAGGTAAAAAAGCCGCAGCAAGGCCCAAGCCAACGTCCAAACCAGCGGCCCGCACCGGCCGTCCCAAGGTGCGTCATGACGCACTGGCGGATGCTTCTGCCAACGCGAATGGCGACGATGGCGACGACATCATCCAACGCATCTACCAGACCGTCTTCGCAAGCGTGATGAGCCAGCGCCTGACACCCGGCACCAAACTGCCGGAAGCTGCGCTGTGCGAACTGTTCGGCGTCGGCCGTACGGTGGTGCAAAAGGCGCTGCAAAAACTTGCGCACGAACACATCGTCGAACTGCGTCCCAACCGCGGCGCCATCGTCGCCATGCCAACGCCGGAAGAGACTCGCGAAATCTTCGAAGCACGCCGCTCACTGGAATCCGCCGTGCTGTCACTCGCCGTCAAGAACGCCACCAAGTCCGATCTCGCCAAGCTGCGCCGCCAGCTCAAGGAAGAACACGCCGCCATGCACGACTATGCCCAGACCGATTGGGCACGGCTGGCATCAGCCTTCCACCTGCGTGTGGCGGAACTATCGCGCAATCCCATCCTGCAACGCTATTTGAGCGAACTGATCTCGCGCTGCTCGCTGATCGTGGCCTTGCACGAACCATCGGGCTACGCCGCCTGCGAACATGACGAACACACCAGCATCGTCGACTTCATCGAAAAAGGCGACGCCGCAGGCGCCATCGCCGCCATGGAAGAACACTTGCTGGTGCTGGAACAACGCATCCATCTGGTCAGCGAAAAGTCGGCAAACAGCCTGGCGCGCATGCTGGGCATGGAGTAGCAATCTGCCGTTGAATAAAAAAGGCCGGGCCATTTTCATGGACCGGCCTTTATTTTTGTCTCCTGCTTCCCTGCTACTTTAAAACTCCAGTGTCGGCACCTTAGGCGTCAAGGCTTCGCGCGCTTCCGCCACGATTTCAAACGACCGCAAACGCGCCGCGTGATCATAGATCTGCGCGGTGATCATCAATTCATCCGCGCCGGTGTCGTCGATGAAGTTTTGCAAGCCTTCGCGCACGGTTTCGGGCGAGCCGACGATGGCGCAGGACAGGGAGCGCTCGACATGAGATTTCTCTTCCGGACGCCAGTAGTCTTCCATGGTCTCGCGCGGTGGATTCAATTGGCCCGGCACACCGCGCACCAGATTGACAAACTGCTGTTGCAACGAGGTGAACAAGCGCTCGCCTTCGCGATCCGTATCGGCGGCGAAGACGTTCAGCCCGAGCATAACGTGCGGACGCGCCAGCGCTTCGGACGGCTTGAAGCGGCTGCGATAAATCTCGATGGCCGATTTCATGAATCCCGGCGCAAAGTGCGAAGCGAAGGCAAACGGCAAACCCAGTTCCGCCGCCAGCTGCGCGCTGAACATGCTGGAGCCGAGCAGCCACAGCGGCACGTTCAGGCCATAGCCCGGCACGGCGCGCACGGACTGATACGGCGAAGATTGCTTGAAGTATTCCTGCAACTCAACGACGTCTTGCGGAAAGGTATCGGCACTGTCGCCAAGATGGCGGCGCAAGGCGCGCGCGGTGCGTTGGTCAGAACCCGGCGCGCGGCCCAGGCCAAGATCGATACGTCCCGGATAGAGCGACTCCAGGGTACCGAACTGTTCGGCAATCACCAGCGGCGAATGGTTGGGCAGCATGATGCCGCCGGCGCCGACGCGGATGGTCTTGGTGTTGGCCGCGATATGCGAGATCACCACCGAGGTCGCTGCGCTGGCGATACCGGTCATGTTGTGATGCTCTGCCAGCCAGTAGCGGTTGTAGCCGAGGGCCTCCGCTTTCTGTGCCAGCTCCTTGCTGTTGTGAAAAGCTTGCGCGGCGGTGCTGCCCTGATTGATCGGCGACAGGTCGAGTACGGAAAACGGAATCATGCTGTGTCCTTGCTGACGCCCGAGCCGGGCGACTGAAATGCGCTATAAAAAACGCTACAAAAATAGTTACACGATCTGAACTATGCGATCTGAACCACGAGCTTGCCGAAGTTCTTGCCTTCCAGCAGCCCCATGAAGGCTTGCGGTACATTCTCCAGACCTTGCACCACGTCTTCGCGATACTTGATCTTGCCGGCTGCAACCCAGGCGCTCATGTCCTTGAAGAACTCGGCGAAATAACCGGCGCGCTGGTAGTAATCGAAAATGATGAAGCCCTGCATGCGGATGCGCTTGGTCAGCAGGTTGCGCGGCAGCGTGGCGAGCAAGGCAGCATTCGGTGCGACGCCGCTGTATTGCGCGATCAGGCCGCACAGCGGTACACGTGCATGCACATTGAGCAAAGGCAGCACGGCTTCGAACACTTTGCCGCCGACGTTTTCGAAATAGACGTCGATGCCTTGCGGGCAGGCGTCCTTGAGTTGTTGCGGCAAGTCGTCGCTGCGGTGATCGATGCAGGCGTCGAAGCCGAGTTCTTCCACGGCGTAGCGGCATTTTTCGGCGCCGCCGGCGATGCCGATCACACGGCAGCCCTTGAGCTTGGCGATCTGCCCGACCACGGAACCGACCGCACCGGTTGCTGCCGCAACCACGACGGTCTCACCTTCTTTTGGCTGACCAATGTCGAGCAAGCCCGCGTAGGCGGTGAAACCCGGCATGCCGAACAGGCCGAGCGCATAAGATGGACGCGGCATGTTCTTGTCCAGCTTGGTGGCACCGGTGCCGTCGGACAAAGCGTAGTCTTGCCAGCCGGTATAGGCCATCACCAGATCGCCTTCCTGATAATCCGGATGCTGCGACGCCACCACGCGCGACACGGTGCCGCCGGTCATGACGCCGCCGATTTCGACACAGGGTGCATACGACGGTGCGTCGCTCATGCGGCCGCGCATGTAAGGATCAAGTGAGAGATAGTCCGCGCGCAGCAGGAACTGCCCCGCCGCCGGTGCCGGTACGGCGACTTCTTCAATGCGGAAATTCTCGGGTGTCGGCGCGGCGGCAGGACGCGACGCCAGGACGATGCGACGATTGACAGTAGAAGACTGAGTGTTGGATTGCGGCATGATGCTTTCCTTTGGAAAAAGTGAGTCCCTGCCGACCACGATGTCAGCAGTGCTTGCGTTCAAATTTCAATGGGCGATGCGATTGACTTTATGGTGCAACCAGCACGCGCCGGGTGACATCCATCGCGCCTTCGAGTGCGTCGCGACCTTTGCTCAGCTTGCTGATCAAACTCGCGCCCAGCCACAGCTGATACAGCATCTGCGCCGTCTTGGCCGGTTCCAGCGCGGTATGCAAGGAGCCTTCATCGATGCCCTCCTGAATCAGGCCGGCAATGCGCGCCATGAAAGCTTGTGTGCCTTCATACAGGGCGACGCGCATGTCATCAGAAAGATCCGCCACTTCTGCGCTGAGCTTGACCACCAGGCATTTGTGCTCGGTCATCTCGCAACATTGCGTCTCTAACCAGTGACCCCAATAGGTCAGCAGCCGGTCACGGGCACTCATATCGCCGGGGGAAAAAATCTTGTCGAGCACTTGCAGGTATTCGCTCACGTATTGCTCGATCAATTCCTTGCCATAGCCTTCCTTGGAACCGAAGTAATGGTAGAACGAACCTTTCGGAATGTCGGCAGCTGCCAGCAGCTCGCTCAAGCCCACGCCGGTAAAGCCTTTCTTGGCGATGAGGCCCCTGCCTGCAAGCAGGATGGCGAGTTTGGTTTCAGCGTAGGTATCTCTCATGATCTGCCTATTTTACCTAAAATTAGACCAGTCGTCTAAAGATCGAAAAAAACGGTATTTTTTCCATCTTCAAAAATAGCAAGAAGCTGATTCAAGCGCCAGCCCCATTCTCAAGAAGCCGGTCGCGACCGACAATGACATCACCTTATTCCTCAATGAAAGATCGTTATGTCCGCCACCTCTCTGAAAGCACAGCAAGTCGTCGTTATCGGCGGCACTTCCGGCATCGGCCGCGAAGTCGCCAAGGCGGCTGCACAACGCGGCGCCATCGTGACCGTCATCGGCCGCTCGGCCAAGGCCAGCGGCGACATTCGCGCCGCGGTTGCCGATGTTACAGACAGCGCCGCGCTGGCCACTGCCTTCGCCGCCATCGGCAAGATTGATCATCTGGTGCTGACCGCCGGCGCGCGGGTGGGCTCGCCCAAGCTGGCTGAGCTCAAGCGTGAAGAACTGCAGCTTGCCTTCAACGTCAAGCTGTTTGGCTCACTGTTTGCGATTCAGGCGGCACTGCCTTACCTGACGCCGAATGCTTCCGTGACCTTGACCTCCGGTCTATTGTCGCGCAAGTTCGGCGCCGGCGGTTTGCTCAAGAGCACGCTGAACGCTGCGGTGGAAGCGACGGCAAAAAATCTCGCGAAAGAACTGGCGCCGCGCCGCGTGAATGTCGTCAGCCCCGGCGTAATCGATACAGAACTGTGGGGCGAAGCCGGCGCCGAATCGCGCGTGGCGGCGATGGCCCGCATTGGCCAGAGTTTGCCGGTGGGCCGCGTCGGCACACCGCAGGACGTGGCGCAGGCCTATCTGCTAGCCATGGAAAACGGCTTCGTCAGCGGCGCCGTGATTGATGTCGAAGGCGGAGGATTACTGTAATGAGCAACACTGCCCCCTGAAAGACGCGACCTTGTTTTCGCCAATGCAATATGGCCGATCCGGAAATCGTTGACACCATCTTGCATGCCGCCGGCGAACTGGAGAAACTCAACGTCGCCTACATCCATTTGTCGGAAGCCGACTGGGACGATGCGCCGACGATACCCGAAGACTTCCCCCACAAACTGCGCGCCGCTTACTCGGGCCGCATCGTGGTGGCTGGACGCTATGACAAGGATCGTGCCGGCAAGATACTCGCCGACGGCCTGGCCGACCTGGTCGCCTTCGGTCGTCCTTGCGTGACCAATCCGGATTTGCCAAAACGCCTGCAGCACAACCTGGCGCTGGCCGATCTCGACGGTGCGACCCTGTTCGGCGGCGATGGCAGTGACGATACCGACTATGCGCCGCTCGCCGGCTGCGACTAAAGCGCGATGCCCAGTTGGTCGAGGGCGGCGGCCTGGGCGGCGAAGCGCTCTTGCAGCAAATCCAGCAACAGCTTGATGCGCGGTGGCTGATGCTGGTTGCGATGGTACAGCGCATGCAGCGGTACCGGCGCCGATAATTTCTCCGGCAGCACGATGCGCAAACGCCCGGCGCGCACGTCTTCGACGATGTCGAGCGCGGACTTGCAGGCATAGCCGCGCCCCTGCACCGCCCATTTGCGCAGGATCTCGCCGTCGTTAGTCTCGTGATAGTGATCGAGCTGGATGGATTCAAGACGCTTGCCGCTCTGGAACTGCCACACATTCATCGGCCCGGCTGATGTCGTCAGCACCAGTGCGGGCCGCTGCTCAAGTTGCCGCAATTCCGTCAACGCACCGAAATGATCGTCGCAAGCCGGCGCCACGCAAATCACGCGGCGGTTCGGCGCCAATGTCCGCGCCACCATGCTGCTGTCGGCCAGCTTGCCGTAACGGATGGCGACGTCGACATCGTCGAGCACCAGATTGGCGTGCGAGTCAGTCAAGGACAACACGAAACGCACATCCGGATAGTGCTGCGAAAATGCAAACAGATAGTCCTGCAGCAGATTGCGCCCCAGGTCGGACGGCGCCGAGATGCGCACCGTGCCTTGCACCAGTTGTTTGCCGGCTTGCAGCTGGCGCTCGGCTTCAGTGATGGCGTCGATGGCTTGCTGGCAATAATACTGATACAGCTTGCCCTCTTCGGTCAGGCGCAACTGGCGCGTGGTGCGTTCGAACAGTTTGACGCCGAGCGACTGCTCCAGCCTTTGCATGGCCGCACTGGATGCCGCCGGCGACAAGCCGACCTTGCGCCCGGCCGCAGAGAAGCTGCCGGCCGATGCGGCGCTCAACAACAGACGCATGTCGCTCAGACGATCCATGGCAAAAACAAGAAGTGACTGAAGCTCACGATTATTGCATCAAGCGCCACTCAGCGTCGCGGCTTCAGGAAGATCGGCCACGCGATCAGCGCGCCGACTGCGCCGGCCAGCCACACTGCCGGCCACGACTGCCAGGCCAGCAACAGCGGCACCGCCTGCGCCGCCAGGAAGAACACCAGGAACACGCAAGTGTTGCCCAGGCCCAGCGCGGTGCCGACCTGGCGCGCACCGGCCAGCGTCGCCAGCTCGGTGTAGGCCACGCCATGCCAGGCCGACGCGCAGATGCCGCCGGCCACCAGCATCAACACCACCACATTCAGTACCCATTGCGGCCAGACTGGCGGAGCCAGCGCCGCCGATACACCCAAGACGATGAACAGCACGACGCTGAGCGCACTGCAAGTGCGCAGGTAGGCGCGCCGATTGCCATGACGGTCGGTCCAGCGGCCGCTCCAGACGCGCATCACTGCGGCGCCAATCTGGATCGCCGCCATCGTCGCGCTGATCAGCGCCAGGCCGGCATGGCCGACATCGTGCAGGAAGATGGTGGCGAAGGTCAGCACCGAGACTTGCGGAAAGCACAGGATGCCGATCGCCATCGCCACGCGCCAGACCTGGATATCGCGCAGCGCGCTGTGCTCCTGCACCGGCGCGGCGACGCCGCTGACGGCAGCGGCCGGCGGCTCGTGCAACCAGCGCCACGCCATCACCGCACTGAGCGCGCAAAACACCGCCAGCAAACCGTACACCGCGGCAAAACCATAGGTGGCCGCCAGGGTCGGCAACACCATCGCGCCGATGCCGCCGCCGACCGGCACCGCGGTCTGGCGTATGCTCATCGCCAGACCGCGTTCGCCCTCGCGAAACCAGCCCATCACCGCGCGGCCGCTGGAGCCGTTGACGCTGCCGCCGAGCAAGCCGACCGTCAGCAAACCCAGCGCCAGCCACAGCATGTGCGCAATGCCGTCGGCGCCGGGCGCGGCAAACATGGCCAGCGTCGCCAGCGCCAACGCGGTCGAGATCAGGCCGCACAACAGGACTTTGCGATCACCCCAGCGATCGGTCAGCACGCCCCAGGGCAATTCGCTGACGGCGACACCGAGTCCCAGCGAACCCAGCACCAGGCCGAGCTGGGTATTGTCGAGTCGATAATCGGCGCGCATGAAAATCGCCGTCACCGGAATCCCGGCAAACGCGGCGGAAAAGCTGGCGTTGGCGAGTACGCCGATGCCCAGGATTTTCCAGCGATGGCCGTCCTGGCGCAAGGCGCTGGTGGCGGCTGCGGGCTGCGCTACTGAGTTCATGATACGACTCCAAGGTGATTTGACAGCCACAGTGTGCCGTGCCACCATCTGTCCGAAATGACATAAAAACCTCGTTTTTGGACAAATTGTTTTTTGAGTCGCCCCTTCCCCCCAGGACCCGCCATGCGCAAGATCGGCTTTTTACTTTTCCTCGATTGCAGCCTGCTCGACTTCACCGGCCCGCTGACCGCCTTCGACGTCGCCAATCGCCTCAGTGCCGGCGCCACTGCGCCCTATCAACTACGCGTGATGTCGGAGCAAGGCGGCATGCTGGAGAGCGCCTCCGGCACCGCCGTCATCACCCATCCGCTGGACCGTAGCGCGTTCGACACCCTGATCATCGCCGGCGGCGCCGGCCCGCGTGAAGGCGTGTTGTCCGACACCTTGCTGGACTACACCCGCCACGCTGCCGGCAAGGCGCGCCGCGTCGCCAGCGTGTGCACCGGCGCCTTCGTGCTGGCCGCCGCCGGACTGCTCGACGGCAAGCGCGCCACTACCCACTGGCGCATGGCCGCACGCCTGCAGCGCATGCACCCATCGGTGCAAGTCGACAGCGACAAGATTTTCATCAAGGACGGCAAGGTCTGGACCTCGGCCGGCATCTCCGCCGGCATCGACCTGGCGTTGGCGTTGATTGAAGAAGATCTCGGGGTGGAACTGGCGCGCGCGGTGGCGCGTGAGCTGGTGGTGTATCACCGTCGCCCGGGCGGGCAATCGCAGTTTTCCAATTTGCTGGAAATGGACCCGCCCTCAAGCCGCATCCGCGAAGCGCTGAGCTATGCGCGCAACCACCTGCATGAATCGCTGAGTGCGGACAGGCTGGCCGAAATCGCCTGCCTGAGCCGCCGCCAATTCGACCGCGCCTTCAGCGCCGAGACCGGCCAGACGCCGGCCAAGGCAATAGAGAAATTACGCGCCGAAGCCGCGCGTCCACGGGTGGAAGCCGGCGAAGAATCGCTGGAAAACATCGCCCGCGCAGTCGGCTTCGACGACCCCGAGCGCATGCGCCGCGCGTTTCTACGCGTGTTCGGCTACCCGCCGCAAGCGATCCGGCGCGCGCAGCGGCAGCAGGAGGCTTTATATCTTTGAGAATGGATAGATTGTTCGTGCGCGCGATGCAGTAGCGACGCGTTAGCGAGCGGCGTCACGGCACTGGGTCCCAGCGTGCGCGAAGACGACGGACCAATGGATTGCAGAGGAAGGTGTAGCCGAGCGATGTCGAAGGCGAGCCAGTCACGAAGTCCGCTTGCGAGTAGCCGGTGGCGGCAGGTGCACATCGGATAAAGAGGGAAAATTTGTCTGAGCGCAGCGAGTTTATTTTTCCTCCCGATTTGCGCCTGTCGACGCCGGGAACCCTGAAGGGGCTACGAACCAGCGGTCGCCTTTCTTTGCTTACTTTCTTTGGCGAAGCAAAGAAAGTGAGCGGCTGCCGGGCCGCCCCGGCAAACCAAAGTCGTCCAAAGAAAGAAAAGAATGAACTACGGATGAACTGAACAACGAAAAGAATCAAGCACTAACCAACCTCAAGCGCGTAATCTCCGAAGGAGCCAACAAGCGCTTCGGCGGCCCCCAATACCCGGTACCGCGACTCGTATACACCCACAAATTCTTCAAACGATTCAAGCCCGCTACATAAGGCTGCTGCAAAGGCACGAAAAAATTCCACGGAAAGAATTGCCCGCCGTGCGTATGTCCCGACAACTGCAAATCAAACCCCGCATCCGCCGCCGCCGCAGCCGAACGCGGCTGATGCGCCAGCAAGACCTTGGCCGCGCTCACCGGCGCATTGAGAATTGCCGCGTGCGGATCGCTGCGATGCAGCTCATCGAAATGATGCGCGGTGAAATCGGTCACCCCCGCCAGCACCAGCGGCGCGCCGCCATGGTTGAGCACCACGTGCTCGTTCATCAATACGGTCAGCCCGAGCCGGCGTATTTCTTCGATCCAGGCGTGCGCGTTGGAATAGTACTCATGATTGCCGGTGACGAAATAAGCGCCGTGACGCGCACGCAATTGCGCCAGCGGCGCCGTGTGTTCGGACAATTGCTGCACGCTGCCGTCGACCAGATCGCCGGTGATGGCGACCATATCGGCCTGTAGTGAATTGACCTTGTCGACGATGGCGTTCAGGTAATTGCGCTTGATGGTGGGGCCGACGTGGATGTCGCTGATCTGCACGATGGTGAAGCCGTGCAGCGCATGCGGCAGATTGGCGATCGGCACCTCGACCTCGACCACCGCCGCCAGCCGGCGCGCGTTGGCGTAACCGACCACGGTCAGCAGCAAGGCGCAACCGGGTACGGCCCAGGCACTGCTCTCGACGACATCCGGCGTCACCGCGCCCAACAGCGGCAGCAGCAACAGACCGATCTCGCGCACGATGGTCAGCAGCAGCAAGGATGAAAACAAGCCCATGACCAGCATGCCGATCCAGGCCAGCCGATCCGACAAGGGTTGCTGCTTGATGCCGCGCGCCAGCAAACCGGCCGGGATCAGGAAATAGGATAACACCAGCAAAGCTGCGCCCAAGGCTTGCCAGGCGGCATCGAGGCCGAGCGCCGGCAAGATGCGCCAGCCGATCCACGCATGCAGGGCGCCCAGCACGGAAAGCACAAAAACAATGGTGAAGCGTGACGGCATGGAACCTCGCGTAGGTTGGGGAAAGTTGGTCTTGGCGTGCATGTTGGTATGCATACACGCTTTTCAATGGCGCGGCGCTGTCATTTTCGACGTCGTCAGGAGCAGGCCAGGACAAAATCGCCGCAGATACGCACAAATGCGCGCAAACAGCCGCCGGCAAGATAGCCACATATGGGCATAATAGAGGGCATTCTCTTACTACCGCCTTTCTCCATGACCACCATTACCGGCCCGGCTTTCCAGTTTGTCGACGAAATCGACGCTTCCCAGCTCGGCAGCATCGGCGGTTACAGCGACTTGCGCACCCGTACCCGGCCGTTGCTGGTCAAGGGCGCCTTGCATCTGTGGCCGGCGCAGCAGCACTGGTCGTTCGAGCAAATGGCGGCGCTGCGCTATCGCGACGGTTCCGAGCCGGTAATCAAGTTCCAGAACGGCCTGGTCGAACAAGGCCTGACGCGTGCGCGGCCGGATATGCCGATCAGCCCCTACCTGCGCGAGCTGGCCGCCATCGCCGCACAGCCGCTCAGCGAAGACGTCGGCCTGCTGCCCCTGCGGCGCCGGCGCGCATTGCTGGCGGCGCCCGCCGCGCCTTTCCACCTGGACTGGTCCTACATGCAATCCTTCACGCCGGACCGCATGTATCTGGCCCAGTGGAATATCCTCGACGAGTTCCCGGCGCTGCGGCGCGATTTTGCGATCAAGGATTTGTGGCCGGGCTGGCGCTGGACCTGGGAATACGTCTTCGTCGGGCCGGCGCATACGGTCACCGGCTTGCATAACGACTTCCCGCACAACTGGTTTTGCCAGCTGCGCGGCACCAAGGAATTCATCCTGTTCCCGCCCGACCAGACGCCGCACATGCGCATCGCCGACAAGTACGACTGGGGCGCGACGCTGAGCGACATCAACATCGCGCGCCTGCCGCAACAGCCGGAGCAACTGGCGTCCTTTGAACAGACGCGCGGCCTGTATGCACGCGTCGAAGCCGGCGATGCGCTGTTCATTCCCAAGCGCACCTGGCACGCGGTGGTGGCGTTGGAGCCGTCGATCAGCCTCGGCGTATTCGGGCTCACGGTGCCGGAAATCCTGATTGACGGCGGCATCAGTTCGGTCAAGAACCTGCTGCACAAAATGCATCTGTATCGCTGGGGCAATTGCACTTGCCACCAGCACGCAGCGCCGCTTCAGAACCGATAGAGCTCGGCCGGATTGTCCACCAGGATGCGCTGGCGCGTCGCGGCCGACGGCGCCCACGACGGCAACAACTCCAGCAAATCGGAATTGGACGGCTGCGGGCTGCGTCCCGGATGCGGCCAGTTGCTGGCCCACAGGCAACGCTCCGGATAGGCCTGCGCGAAGGTCCTCGCCAGCGCGCCGACATCGTCATAAGACGGCGCGCCGGTCTGTGAAGTCTCATACGGCGCCGACAGCTTGATCCAGCAACGGCCGCTGTCAAGCAGGCGCAGCAAGCTTTGCATGGCCGGCGCGTCGGGTGCCACCGGCGTGAGGAATTTGCCGTTGTGGTCGATCACGACGCGGCAAGGCAACGACTTCAGCCGCGCCTCGTGTTGTGCGAAGTCGCGCCCGTCGATCTGCAAATTGATGTTCCAGCCCAGCGGCGCGATCATCGCCGCCAGCGACGCCAGCATGTCCCAGCGCATCACGCTGCCGCTGTTCGGAATCAGCATGAAACGCACGCCGCGCACGCCGGCCTCATCCATTGCGGCCAGCGCTTGCTCGCCGATATCCGGCGGCACCACCACGATGCCGCGTGCCAGACCTTGCGCTTGCGCCAGTGCGTCGAGCGTGCAGCGATTGTCAAAAGCATAGCCGGTCGGCTGCACCACTACCGCGCGCGTCAGGCCCAACGCCTGTTGTTCGCGCCGATAGTCTGACCACAAGGCTTGCGGCGGCGTAGAGAGCGCCGTGGGCGCAAGCGAAAAACGCGCGTAGTCGTAGATGTGGATGTGGCAATCGCAGGCGCCTGCTGGCAGGCTTGCGCTGATCGTCATGACGCGTCTCCGAATGATGGACAGTTTTTTATTCTGGTGCCTGCAAACGTTGCAGCCGCGTCGCCTGCTCGGCATTGACCGCGCCTTGCGGCAGGCGGCCGGCGATGATGGCGTCGACCTGATTGACGGTGTCCATGGCCTGGTGCTCGGCCGCCTGCGGCGTCAGGCCGCCGATATGCGGCGTGGCGATCACGCACGGATGACGCGCCAGCAGCGGCGACGGCATCTGGTCGGGCGCCATGCCGACGTCGACCGCGCAGGCGGCAATCACGCCCCGCTCAAGCGCCTGCAACAGCGCAGCTTCATCCACCAGTTCGCCGCGCGAGGCATTGATGAAAAAAGCGGACGCCTGCATCTTCGCAAACGCGGCGGCGTTGAACAGATGCGCGGTCTCCGCCGTCGCCGGCGCCAGGCAGACGACATAGTCGGATTGCGCCAGCAAGGCGTCGAAGCCCACCGCAAGGTGGGTCGACTCGCTGATGACGGCATAAGGATCGGCCACCAGGATCTTCATACCCAGCGCCTGCGCGATGCGGCACAGGTATTGACCGATCACGCCGTAGCCGACCACGCCCAGGGTGGCCCCGCGCAGCTCGCGCCCCATCCTGACGGCCGGCACGATGCCGTTGCGATAGGCCATGGCGGCATCGCTGATGTTGCGACTGAGGTCGAACATCGCCGCCAGCACCCACTCCGCCACCGAGGCGGCAAAGCCCGGCGTCGCATGCGTGACCAACACGCCGTTGCGACTGGCGGCGGCGACGTCGATGGTGCGGATGTCGACTGCACCGCGGCAATAGGCCACCAGTTGCGGCAAGTTGTCGAACAGGTCGGCGGTGGCGGCGGGAATGCGCGGCGCCACGATGATGTCGCAGCCGGCCGCTTCACGCACCAGATCGGCCGGCGTCAGCGGCGTTTCGCTTTGATTCAGATGGACTTCACCCAAGGCCTGCAAGCGCGCCAACGGCGCGACGCCATAGTAATTGGCGCGCGTTTGCGGCGAATAGGCCAGATAGATTTTTGCCATGTCTCTGAGCGGTGGAAGGTGCAAGATCGCACCATATTAATTTGAAAGCCGTTCTTAGCGCAGCTTGATTTCCACGTAGCGATTGCCCGGCTCCGGTACGCCCTTGCGTTCCGGCACGCGCGGTTCGCGCGAGCCCTTGCCGATCACTTCGATGCTGATCAGATCGACTTTAGCACGGATCAATTCACGTTCGATCAGCTTGGCGCGGCGGATCGAAAGCGTGTCGTTGAAGGCGTCGTTGCCGATGTTGTCGGCGTGGCCGATCACCAGGAATTCACCCGCTGGGAATTGCTTGAACTCTTCAATCGCCTGGTCCAGGAATTTGCGCGCAGCGGGCGTGAGGCGATCACGTCCGAGCTCAAACAGCAAGACGTAAGTGCGCGGCCGCAACGGCAGGTTTTGCATCACCGGCGCGTAGCGCGCTTCGACTTCCGCCTCGCTCAGCGTCAGCGTCTTGCCGGCTTTGCCGGCCTGGGTTTCCACCGAGGCGTAGGGCGTCGTCAGCGGCGTCTCGCCGCCATTGGTCTTGACCACGATACTGCTGGCCGAGCCGTCCGCCTGCGGCAACAGCACAAAGCGCTCTTTCGGCCCGGCGCACCCGGCCAAGGCGATCAGCAGCGAGCTCCAGCCGCACAGCGCAAGCAGCTTACTCACTGGCGACATCCACGATGAAGTCGGTGCCGCGAATGCCGATGGTGGCCGTCGGCGTCAAGACTTGCTGGCGTTCCGGCGCGCGTTTGCCGATCAGCCCGGTGACGTAGCGCAGGGTGCCCTTGACCACACGCAGGGCGACATTGCCTTCGCCTGAGCTTTCGTTGAAGTTGTATTGTTCGAGCACAAAGCTGCTCTTGGGGCCGAGCGACACCAGGGTATCGTCGCGCAGGGTGATGCCGATGGCGGCGCCTTCGGACGTCAGGACGCGGTCGCCGGAAAACAGTCGATCGCCCACATGCAGGGCCAGCGCCGCGTTGGCCGCCTGTGGTGCGCCGCCCTGACCAGCCGCTTGTGCGTGTTGTTGATTGTCGCCCTGGCGTTGCACCTGCACGTCGCCGCGCACCACCTTGACGATGCCGGCCTGGACGTCATCCTGCACATCGGCATGTGCGGCGCCGGCGATACTGCCCAGCGCGATAGCGGCGGTCAATGCCAATCCCCGTGACCGCTGATGTAAAACGGCTTCCTGACGCATGATGTCTGCCTTTTATTGTTGCTCTCGAGTTGGACCGCCCGCAACGGCCCCCGGACCGTCTGATATCGCGGAATATTATAGCGCCGATATTTCCACAAAGAAGGATTGCCGATGACTAATAACCGCCATGGTCGTGCATTTGCGGCGATTTTTGTAGAAAATCAGCGCAAATTCCCTGCCTACCCTGTCAATCTCCGCGCGAGAAGAGGATAATGGAGGGTCAAGCTGATTTACTCAGGTTGGCCGCCCTGGATTGCTGATCGCTCCTCAGAACCTGCTCAAAGCCTTACTGTGACGCCATGATCTGGCGTCTCGCGGCAGACTTTAAACAGGTTCCCAGATCCCCTCGCGCGCGGTCGCCATCATTACTGGAAGTACATATTTTGACTACGACAAGAAGCAAACGCTGGAACGGCAATATCGACACCCTGAAAGCCGCCTACCTGGGAGGCGTCATCAGTCAGATGGACACTTACGGCGAGCGCGTGCAGTTCGCGCTGGTCACGTCCGGCAACGGTCCGCGCTATCAGTTGACCAATACCGCCGGCAAGAAAATGGCGTTCGACGGCAACCATCACCTGCACCATCCTGAAGAAGGCGAATTCGCCCCCGGCAACGCCACCGGCATATTCACGCTGGAGCAGATCAAGCTGGCCAAGGCCGGCGGCCTCAAGACCACTCGCACGCTCAGCACTGGCGGCGTCAAGCGCGCCAGCACCACGCGTGCGCCAAGCGCGGCAACCCGCGCCAAGGACCTGGTCGACAGCGACAAGTACGAATATTTCAAGGCCAACCGCGCCACCCTGCCGGACACCATTGGCGAGCACTCCGATGAAATCACCACGCTGATGCGCGGCGGCATGCCGGCCGAACAAGCCTTCGGCGAAATCATCAAAAAGTATTTCTAAGCAGATTGGTCTGCAATGAAAAACGGGAGCCTCTGGCTCCCGTTTTTCATTGGCGCGCGCTGCGGCGTGACTAGTACACTTCCGGCACCACGATTTCGCTGGCGACTTCGCGGCGGAAGTAATCGTCGTGACGCACGCGGTCCGGCAGCGAGATCGGCGCATGTTCGACTTCGCCATACGGCATCTGGCTCAGCAAGTGATGGATGCAATTGAGGCGCGCCTTTTTCTTGTCGACCGCCTGCACCACCCACCATGGCGCTTCGGCGATGTGGGTGCGTTCCAGCATGATTTCCTTGGCCTTGGTGTAGTCTTCCCAGCGACGGCGCGACTCCAGGTCCATCGGGCTCAACTTCCATTGCTTCAAGGGATCGTGGATGCGGCTCAGGAAGCGCATGTGCTGCTCTTCATCGGTGATCGAGAACCAGTATTTGATCAGTTGAATGCCGGAGCGCGCCAGCATGCGTTCAAACTCGGGCGCGGTGCGGAAGAATTCTTCATACTGGTCGTCGGTGCAAAACCCCATCACGCGTTCGACGCCGGCGCGGTTGTACCAGCTGCGGTCGAACAGCACGATCTCGCCGGCTGCCGGCAGATGCGAAACATAACGCTGGAAATACCATTGCGTGCGTTCGCGGTCGTTCGGCGCCGGCAACGCGGCGACGCGGCAGACGCGCGGATTGAGGCGCTGCGTGATGCGCTTGATGACGCCGCCCTTGCCTGCGGCATCGCGGCCTTCGAACAGGATCACCACCTTGTGGCCGGTAGCGACCACCCAGTCCTGCAGCTTGACCAATTCGGCCTGCAGGCGGAACAGCTCGCGGAAGTACAGGCGGCGCTCGGCCTTGTCCTGTTCGCTCTGGGAATCAACGCCGGCGGCCAGTTGTTCTATCGTGCGGTCTTCAATTTCCAGTTCCAGCTCTTCATCGTAGCTGTCGGCCAATTCGCGGTGAATACGTCGCACCAGTTCTTCGTCGTTCATTTTCTCTCCATCGGATCTGAACCGGCGGCAAAAGCCGGCGCCCGGTTTGTGGGTCAGGGTAGCTGTGCAACATACAGGAGGAATATGACCCTCGAATGACAGGACGGCAACGACTAGGGTGCGCGCGCCTTGGTTTTCCCGGCCGGTTGGGCGTCTTGCCGCAACTGCCATTGCTGCAGGGCCAGGCGATAGCGTTCCAGCGCATCCTGGTAAATATCGAAGATGCAGGGATCGCAGCCGCTCTGGCAGCAATCCTCCAACGCCGGCTCGCGCGGTGGCGTGGGTGGCGGATCGTTGGTGGCAATCGAGAGGGACATGGTGGAAAAAGCGTTCGGGCGGTAACGGAGGAATTCTTTAATTATAGGATCAGCGCCACGAATTTCCCTACAACAACATCAAACCAGAATCGGGCGTCGCGCCGGCCCGGTTTGATGCTTGTCGCTACAGGGCTGTTGCAGTGTGGATAATTTGCCCCCAGAGAACAAACTACCGGGAATTTCACACATATTTCAAGTAGCATGGAAGACGCAGACACTCGCCATTTCAGCTGCGTGCAAAACCAACGCTCACAGCTGCCGGCAGACAATAATCACAACGCCCGTTATGACCGTAATACGACCACTGAAAAATTCAAGCTCCGGAGACAAGGGAGGCCGATCTCCGATCATGTTCAGGGCGAAGATTTTCTTCTTTGTCGTTTGCCTGTCGCTGCTGTCCATCGACGGCTGGCAGGCATGGAAGGCCCACACCGAGCAACTGCGCGATAGCGAGACCACCATCACCAACATGGCGCGCGCACTGGCGCAGCACGGCGACGATACGCTCAAGGCCGCCGACCTGATCCTCAGCGGCGTCATTGAACTGATGCAATTCGACGGTCTCACCGAGACCATGAAACCGCGCCTGCATGCCTTGCTGAAATCACGTGTGAACGAGCTGCCGCAACTGGCCGGCTTGTTCGTCCTCAACGCCGATGGCAATGCGGTGGTCGACTCCAACGAAGTCTTGTTCAGCGACAATGCCAGCGACCGCAATTATTTCCAATACCATCGCGACCATCAAAACCTCGCGCCCTATGTCGGACCGCTGGTCAAGAACCCTGCCGGCGCCTGGCGCCTGACGGTATCGCGCCGCGTCAACAATCCCGACGGCAGCTTCGGCGGCGTGGTGCTGGCGGCAATCGACATCGACTACTTCCGCAACTTCTACAACACCTTCAACATCGGCGACAACGGCCTGATCATCCTCGGACTCAACAACGGGACCTTGCTGGTGCGCCGCCCCTTCTTCGACAAATATGTCGGTTCCAACCTGAACAATGTACCGATCTTCCGCGACTACGTTACCAAGAACCACGACGGCACGCATATCGCGCCCTCCACCGTGGACGGCAAGGACAGGATCAATGCCTACCGCCATTTCAATCAATTCCCTCTGTTCATCGCGGTTGCCTTGTCCAAAGAAGAAACCCTGGACGGCTGGCTTGAAGACACCTTGCACCATACCGCCGCCATCCTGATCCTGATCTTGATCCTGGCGGTGCTGGGCAGCTGGTTGCTGCGGCAAATCAAGCTGCGCCTGGAAACCCAGGAGCAGTTGCTGATCGCGCGCGACAACCTCGACCAGCTCAACAAACACCTGCAAAACCTGGCGCTGGAAGACGGCCTCACCGGCCTGGCCAATCGCCGCCATTTCGATATCGCGCTCAGCGAAGAATTTGCGCGCGCCCTGCGCAACAAGGAGACGCTCGCCCTGATCATGATCGACGTCGACTGGTTCAAGCAATACAACGACATTTATGGCCACCGTGCCGGTGACGACTGCCTGCGCCGCATCACGGCGCTGATCAAGGACGTGCCGCAGCGCACCGGCGACATGGCGGCACGCTATGGCGGAGAAGAAATGGTGGTCTTGTTGCCGCAGACCTCGCTGGAATCGGCCGCCGTGATCGCCGAACGCCTGCGCGCCGACATCGTCGCGCTCGACATCCAACACGCCGCCAGCCCACTGACCATCGTCACCATCAGCTGCGGTATCGCGGTGATCCGGCCGACGCTGCAAAGCGATATCCCCGAGCAATTGGTGGAAGAAGCCGACCGCGCGCTCTACATCGCCAAGGCCAAGGGCCGCAACTGCATCGCCCGCAACGACGAAGCCAGGAACGACACGGTCTGACCATGAATCAAGAACATTTGCTCAAACTGGTCAGCATGGAAATGCCTTATGGCAAATACCAGGGCCGGCTGCTGGCCGACCTGCCGGGACATTATCTGGGATGGTTTGCACGCGAAGGATTTCCGCGCGGCGAGTTGGGAAGTTTGCTCGCGCTGATGTACGAACTCGATCACAACGCCTTGCGCCAGCTGCTTGATCCGCTGCGCAAGGACGCCGCCAATCTCAGGCGCTAGCACGCGCCCGAGAGCGGCCGCTCAAGGCACGATGGTGGTGAACAGGTACACCGCGAAAATCACCAGGTGCACCATGCCCTGCATCACCGTGGTACGGCCGGTGCTCAGCGAAAAAGCGGCGACGATGAACGACAGCATCAGCAACACGGTCGACTTGATGTCGAGTCCCAGCGACAGGGTCCAGCCGGTCGCCAGCGACACCACCGCCACCGCCGGGATGGTCAGGCCGATACTTGCCAGCGCCGAACCGATCGCCAGGTTGAGGCTGGTCTGCAGGCGATTGGCGCGCGCCGCGCGCACCGCCGCCAGGCCTTCCGGCAACAGCACGATGGCGGCAATCACGATACCGACCACCGACTTCGGCGCGCCGAGGCCGTCGAGCGCGACTTCCAGCGTCGGCGCCAATGCCTTGGCCAGCAACACCACTGCGCCGAGACAAAGCAGCAGCAATACGGCGCTGGTGATGGCGACCTTGTTGGAGGGCGGTTCCGCGTGCGCCTCTTCATTGCCCGCCGCATTTTCCGGCAGGAAGTAATCGCGATGGCGCACCGTCTGCACCAGCACGAAGGTGCCGTACAAGACCAGTGAAATCACCGCGATGAAAGCCAGTTGGCTGGGGCTGTAAAACGGTCCGATGCGCGACAGCGTGTAATTCGGCAAGACCAGCGTCAACACCGCAATCGCCGCCAGCGTCGCCAGCGAAGCGCTGACGCCATGCTGGCCGAAGGATTGCTCACGGTGTTGGCTGGCGCCGACCAAGAGACAGATGCCGACGATGCCGTTGAGGATGATCATGATGGCGGCGAACACGGTGTCGCGCGCCAGACCGGTGGTGGCCTCGCCGCCGGCCAGCATCAGCGAGACGATCAGCGCGACTTCAATCAGCGTCACCGCCAGCGCCAGCACCAGCGTGCCGAATGGCTCGCCGACCTTGTGCGCCACCACTTCGGCGTGATACACCGCCGCCAGCACGCTCGCCATCAGGCCCACCACCAGCAAGACGGTAAACCAGGCGCCGGGTTGCAAGCCGTTGATGGCGTACACCAGCCAGGCAACGATGGGGGAAGCGATGGACCACAGCGGCAGCGACGGGGAAGTTTTCATGTAGGGCGATCTATCGTTGTCAAAACGGTGGATACAAAAAGAAAGCAAAGCGCGAGGAATGATAACCGATGCGCGACGACATTCCCGGGATGACGCCATCCCGACCGCAGCCAGAACGATTCAGCCTATTTAGATGGCCAGGCCGTGAGGACTTCGGCGCCGTTGGCGGTTACCGCAATCATGTGCTCCCACTGCGCCGACAAAGAGCCGTCGCGCGTCACCACCGTCCAGCCATCGGCCAGTTGCTGCACGCCGCGTGCGCCGAGGTTGACCATCGGCTCGATGGTGAAGGTCATGCCTTCCCTGAGCAACAGGCCGGAATTGCGGGTGCCGTAATGCAGCACCTGCGGCTCTTCGTGGTAGACCTGGCCGATGCCGTGGCCGCAATACTCGCGCACCACCGAATAGCCGGCGCCTTCAGCCAGCGTCTGGATCGCGTGGCCGACGTCGCCCAGTCGCGCGCCGGGGCGGACCACGGCGATGCCGGCCAGCATCGCATCCAGCGTCACCTGCACCAGGCGCTGCGCATCGGCCGACGGCGTACCGGCAAAATACATGCGGCTGGTGTCGCCATGCCAGCCGTCCTTGATGACGGTGACGTCGATGTTGATGATGTCGCCGTCCTTCAACACCACCTTGGGGCTGGGGATGCCGTGGCAGACCACGCTATTGACCGAGGTGCACAAGGTCTTGGGAAAACCGTGGTAGCCGACATTGGCCGGCGTCGCCTTTTGCACCTTGCGGATGTAATCGTGGCAGCGCCGGTCGAGCTCTTCGGTGCTCACGCCGGGCACCACATATTCGCCGATCATCTCCAGCACCTCTGCGGCCAGCGCTCCGGCAACACGCATCATGGCGATCTGTTTTTCAGTTTTGATGGAGACTGCCACGACGATCCTTGGTTGAAATGAATGTCGCTATTATCCCCGATCAGGGCGATCGCGCGCAGGATGCCAGCAATGGCGTCTGCCTCTGCGCCATCTCTCGCGTCTTCTCCCCCGTCACTAGTTGCTTTTCCGCTATCAGGAAATGACTGATACCGAAGAGTATGTCCGTCCCATAAGCTGGCATTACATCGGGCATAGCGGATTCACCTGCATGGCGTTGGCGTCTTTATCGGTTCCCGCGCTGTGCCGGCTCCCTGCCTGATGGCCAGACATTTCTTTCGCTGCGACAAGCAGCGGAACGGCCAGTCGGCATTACCCGGCTCCACCCCAAGTCGTCCCTCGTCCGCCAGGAGAATAATATGAAGTGGTTTTACGATCTCAAGATCTCGCGCAAGCTGATTTCGGTCTTTTTCATCATCGTCGCGCTGGAAGCGGCGCTAGGTGCATTCGCCATCAGTGAACTGAACCGGGTCAACCAGGCCTCTACCGATATCGCCACCAACTGGCTGCCGAGCATCCGTACCTTGTCGCAGCTCAAGCTGTCGCTGTCGCGCATCCGCAGTTTCGAATTGCAACACATCCTGGCCAGCACGCCGCAAGAATTTGAAGAGATAGAAAAAAATGCCGACAAGCAAATCGCCGCGCTGAATGCGCAACAAAAGGATTACCTGACGCAAATCAGCGAACCGGAAGAAAGAGCCATCTATCCCGAGGTCGACAAGGGCATCACGGTATTCCTGGCCGAACACAAGAAAATTATCGACATCTCGCGCAGCAGCAAGAACGAGGATGCGCGCACGCTGCTCAAGGGCGAGTCGACCAAGGTCTATCGCTTGCTGCTTGACCAGGTCGAGAAGCTGGTTGAAGTCAATGAAAAAGGCGCCGTTGCCTCCAATACCAGCGCCGATACCACCTATGTCAGCGCCCGCTTCTGGATCATTGCGATGCTGGCGCTGTGCATGGCCGCGGCCATGACGCTGGCCGTATGGATCTCGCGTGTGATCTCCAAACCGCTCACGGCGGCCGTTGAAGTGGCGCAACGCGTTGCCGGCGGTGACCTGACCGCCGACATCCAGCCGGGCGGCAAGGATGAAACCGGCCAGTTGCTGCAAGCACTCAAGGGCATGAACGACAACCTGCTGAAGATCGTCGGCGAAGTACGCTCGGGCACCGACACGATTGCCACTGCCTCCAACGAAATCGCCAGCGGCAACATGGACTTGTCTTCGCGCACCGAACAACAAGCCGGCTCGCTGGAAGAAACCGCTTCGGCCATGGAAGAACTCACTTCGACCGTCAAGCAAAATGCCGACAATGCGCGCCAGGCCAACCAACTGGCGGTGTCGGCTTCGGCAGTCGCAGTCCAGGGCGGCGCCGTGGTCGGCCAGGTGGTCGACACCATGGGTTCGATCAACGACTCGTCGCGCAAGATTGTCGACATCATCAGCGTGATCGACGGCATCGCCTTCCAGACCAATATCCTGGCCTTGAACGCCGCGGTGGAAGCAGCCCGTGCCGGCGAGCAAGGCCGCGGCTTTGCGGTGGTGGCCTCTGAAGTGCGCAGCCTGGCCCAGCGTTCGGCCAGCGCCGCCAAGGAAATCAAGATCCTGATCGACGACTCGGTGGCCAAGGTTGATGCCGGCAGCAAGCTGGTGGAGCAAGCCGGCACCACCATGGATGATGTGGTCAACAGCGTCAAACGCGTGACCGACATCGTCAGCGAGATCAGCGCCGCCAGCCAGGAACAAAGCCAGGGCATCGAGCAGATCAACATCGCCATCACGCAGATGGATGAGGTGACGCAGCAGAACGCCGCACTGGTGGAGCAAGCCGCCGCCGCCGCGCAGTCCATGCAGGAACAAGCCGGCCGCCTGTCGGAAGTGGTGGGCGTGTTCAAGCTCGACGAGCGCAGCGCAGTAAGCAAACCAGCCGTCGCCGCGATGCCACAACGCACCATCGATATCACGCCGGCGGCACGCACCGTCAAGACAGCGGCGCCCTTGCGCGTCGTCAAGGACAGCAAGCGGCCGGCACTCAAACCACCAGTTGTCGCCAATGACGATCCCGGTTCCTGGGAACAATTTTGAGACATCGCCCTATCGCACACCTACATTAACAACGAGGCCCCCATGGATGCATTTCAAAAAGAAATTGATGAACGAACCAACCTGACCAGCAGCAACAAATTCGAGCTGCTGTTGTTCCGCCTCGGCAGCGCCAGCGGCGACAGCTCCGGCGAACTGTTCGGCATCAACGTGTTCAAGATCCGCGAGATCGTGCCGATGATGCCAATCACCACGGCGGCCGGCACCAAGTCGCCGATGCTGGGCATGGTCAACATTCGCGGCCAGGTGATTTCGGTGATCGACTTGCCGGCCGTCACCGGTTGCATACCCAAGACCGGCCTGAACATTTTGCTGATCACCGAATACGCACGCAACACGCAAGCCTTCGCGGTCGAATCCGTGGAAGAAATCGTGCGCCTGGACTGGAGCCAGGTATTGTCGGCCGAGGCCAGCGCCGGCGGCGACCTGGTCACCAGCATCGCGCGACTGGACTCGGATGTCGATGGCAGCCGCCTGGTGCAGGTGCTGGATGTGGAACAGATCCTGGACATGACGACGCCGGTCAGGCAAGGCCTCGACCAGGGCCATCACGACACGCTCAAGGGCCTGATCAAACCGGGTGCGATTGTGCTGGCGGCGGACGACTCCAAGGTGGCGCGCGCGATGATAGAACATGGTTTGGCGACGCTCGGCATTCCCTACATCATGACCAAGAGCGGCAAGGAAGCCTGGGAGAAATTGCAGTCGCTGGGCAGCGAAGCACAGCGCGAAGGCAAGCAGATCGCCGACAAGGTGGCGCTTATGCTGACCGACCTGGAGATGCCGGAAATGGACGGTTTCACGCTCACCCGCAACATCAAGAGCGACCAGCGTTACAAGAGCATTCCGGTAGTGATCCACTCCTCGCTGTCGGGCTCGGCCAATGAAGATCACGTCAAGAGCGTCGGCGCCAACGGCTATGTCGCCAAGTTCGCCATCGAAGAGCTGGCGGCGACGCTGAAGAAGACGCTGCTGCACTGAAATTGCACGCTGCAACATGTTCCCTGCATGGACATTTTTCCACATCCCATGCAGGGAATAGGGAAATTCCCGATACCGCACCAACGTCTCTTTCCTTATCATTCAATCATCAGCAATACCCCTGCCGACGCCGACGCTGATGCCTGTGCGGCGCCGGTGCACATGTACTAATTCGCGAGTCGCCTCATGATGAAATTCCTAGCCGATCTATTGCAACAAGACATGTTCGTCGCCGTGGCGGCTTACCTCAGCGTCGGCATCGTGTTCCTGGCCTTCTTTTACTATCGTGAACGAAAATGGGAAAACGACCTGGCGCAATATCAGATCACTGAAAAGGCCAGGATCGTCAGCAATGTACAGCTCAGGAACAATGTTTATCCGCTCAATCGCAGGGCGGATGACAAGCCGCTTTCCGCTGCGTCAATGGACGATGAAATGCAGGTAGTCGAAGGTGAGACCATCGATCCGGTGGCCGAGGCGTCTGTTGCCGAGAGCACCAAAAACATGAAGAAAAACTGACGTGGACCGTCGCAACAGCGGCCTCACGCGAGCAGAGAATCAGCTCTCGACGCGATCGCGGCCGCCGGCCTTGGCGCGATAGAGCGCCTGGTCGGCAATACCGATCAACGCAGAAGAGGTAGCGTCGCGCTTGACCGGCTGGAAGCAACCTATGCCCAGGCTGATGGTCACGATGCCATCTGGGTTGGCGGCATGCGGGATAGCCTGGCGACGCACTTCCAGCCGGATCTGCTCGGCGATGGCGCGGGCTCCCGCCACATCGCAATTGGGCAAGATCATGACAAACTCTTCCCCGCCGTAACGCGCTGCCAGATCGCCCGGACGCCGCTCGCCGGACAAGATGGCCTGGCCGATCTGACGCAGGCACTCATCGCCGGACAAGTGGCCATACATATCGTTGTACAGTTTGAAATGATCGACGTCGATCATGATCAGCGCGAGGCTCTCGCCCGCGCGCTCGGCGCGGTTCAATTCGCGTGCCAGCATGCCGTCGAAATGGCGTCGATTGGCCAGCCCGGTCAGGCCGTCCTGCATAGCCAGGCGCGCCAAGGTATGGTTCAATTCTTCCACTTGGGCGCGCGCCTGGTTGGCTTCCCCTTCCGCAATCGCACGCTGGTCGATCTGGCCTACCATGCGCCGTCCCATCACAGCAAAAGCCGTCACCAGTATCAATACGCCGGCCATATGCATATAGGCGTCGGCGCGCCATTCGGCGAGCACCTCGTCAATCGACAGCGCCACCGAGACAAACATCGGATACGTCTGCAGATGGGTATAGCCGTTGACGCGCAGCACGCCGTCTTGCGACGACTTGATGAGCGCCACGCCACTGGCGTTCCTGGAGGCATAGTCTCGGTAGAGCGCGGCCGACGCCATGCTCTTGCCGATCGAATCTTCGCGCAAGGGCCGGCGGAATGCCATGGTGCCGTCGTTCAACGCCAGCAGTATCGCCCCGGCCTTGCCGATATTGAAACTGGCGTAGAAATGCTGGAAATACGCCATATCTATCGTGGCCAGCACCACTCCGCCGAAACTGCCGTCAGCCTTGTTGATGCGGCGCGTAATGGTGGCGATCCATTTGCCGCTGGAGCGACTTTTGATCGGCGGACCGATATGGGACCCGGCGTCGGCATGATCGCGGTGATACACGAAGTAGCCGCGATCGGCGTTATTGAGGCTGTGATCGAGCGTCGCTTGCGAATTGACCAGCCAGCGACCTTCCTCGTCGTAGACAAACAAGCCGTTGAGTTGCGGCAGTTCCTTGACGCGCAACACCAGTAAATCGTGCAAGCGATCGATGGCTGCCGGACCGGTACCGTCGACGCGAATGCGCTCCTGCAAACCGACCAGCAAGGTATCGGCTTGCTTGAACGTATCGTCGGCATGCTGCGCCAAGGCGCGCGCCATGTTCGACACCGAGACGCCGGCTTCACGTTCTTGTATGACGTGCGCCTGCCAGGTGCGCCAGGCATCCAGTCCGATCAGTGACACGCAGGCCAGCAGCACGAACGCTGAGGCCAGCAATGCCGTGGAAGAACGCTTGTATCGGGCCATAGGTCTCCGTCTTTATCTTGCCGGCAATCGGCGGGCATAAAGAGCATATGAAGCGAAGCTGCAAGCAAGCCAGTGTGGTTCCGGGTCGGTAGTCGCGCAGCACACCGAGTGAACTGTCGACGAAGCCGGATTATTTTTTTCATTTATAACATTCTTGCCGTTGAACGCCTAGGACTGCATCGCCCGCCCCGGGCAAGATAAAATGACGCCATCTTGTTGTGCGCACAGCACGCGGCCTTCTAACGGAGCATTTCCTTGTACCGACCATTTCCCCTGTCAAAGCGGCTGAACGATACCCATACCGGCGTCCATGGCCATGACTGAGCGCATCGACTGTGTGGTGATCGGCGCCGGCGTGGTGGGCCTGGCGATTGCGCGCGAATTTGCAAGCGCCGGGCGCGAGGTGGTGATCGTGGAAGCCGACAACAGCATCGGCAACGGCATCAGTTCGCGTAACAGCGAAGTCATCCATGCCGGCATCTATTACCGTCCCGGCTCGCTCAAGGCGACGCTGTGCGTGCAAGGACGCGCCTTGCTCTACCGCTATTGTGAAGAACGCCATATCGCCCATCAGCGCTGCGGCAAGCTGCTGGTTGCCACCAGTGCGGAACAGGCCGAGCGCATGCAGGCCATCGCGGCGCATGCGGCGCACAACGGCGTGCACGACTTGTGCGCCATTGACGCCACCCACGCCAGGGAACTGGAGCCGGCGCTGGAATGCGTCGGCGCGCTGTTGTCGCCCTCCACCGGCATCGTCGACAGCCACGGCCTGATGCAGCAATTGCTGGCCGACGCCGAAGCCGACGGCGCCATGCTGGCGTTGCAAAGCGAAGTGGTCGGCGCACGCCGCGACGCCAGTGGCATCGTACTGGACGTGCTCACCGCCGCTGGCGAGCAGATGAGCCTGAGCACCGGACTGGTGATCAATGCCGCCGGTCTGGCGGCGCCGCGGCTGGCGCGCCTGTTTGAAGGGTTGGCAGCGCAACAGGTGCCGAGAGCCTATTTCGCCAAGGGCAATTATTTTTCACTGAGCGGCAAAACACCGTTTTCGCGCCTGATTTATCCCTTGCCCGAAGACGGCGGCCTGGGCGTGCACCTGACGCTGGACCTGGCCGGCCAGGCACGCTTCGGCCCCGACGTCGAGTGGCTGGAAACCAGCGACGACCGCGCGCTCGACTACGCCGTCGACCCGCGTCGTGGCGAGCGTTTTTATGCCGCGATCCGGCGCTATTGGCCGGCCTTGCCAGACGCTGCCCTGCAAGCCAGCTATGCCGGCGTGCGTCCCAAACTGACCGGCACCAGCAAGGAGGAAGACTTCCTCATCAGCGGTCCCGCCCAGCACGGCTATGCAGGACTGATCAACCTGTTCGGCATCGAATCGCCGGGCCTCACTTCGTCGCTGGCGATTGCCCGGCACGTATTCCTGCAAAGCCAGCCCGGCTAGGCGCGCCGACCTTATCTGAGCGCGCGATGACTGGCGGCAACATCGCGCTTTTCCGACACCGGTTTGCAAGCGCATTTGACTTTTAAGACGACTGGTCATATTATTCGACCATGCCCAAGCCAAACACACGTGACCAGATCTTCGACGCCGCTCTCAAGTTGCTTTCCGAGCGCGGCTTCAACGCCTGCAGCGTGCAAGACATCACGGCCGAAGCCGGCGTACCGAAAGGCTCGTTTTACAATCACTTCGACAGCAAGGAAGCCCTGGGGGCGGAAATTGTCGGTCACTACGCCAATCGCAGCAAACTGCGCGAAATTCTGACGGATGACGACATCCCGGCGCTGGAGCGTCTGCGCCGCTACTTCGTTGCGCTCAACGAAAGAATGATCGATCGCGGTTGCCGGCATGGCTGCATGATCGGCAACATGAGCGCCGAGATGTCGGACCAAAGCGATCTGATCCGCCAACAGTTGGTCAAGATTTATGAAAGCTGGTCGGGCAAACTTGAATACGCCGTCGCTGCCGGTCAGCAGGAAGGCAGCATCCCGACGCAGATGAGCGCCAAGGCATTGGCCGGTTTTCTGCTCAACGCCTGGGAAGGCACGGTCTTGCGTGTACGCGTGGAACGCAACCACAACGCCTTCGATCAATTCATGGAATTGGCGTTTGAAAAGATTCTGAAGTAACAGCACCAGCTGCAGATTCTGCGGCAAGCCGCCTAGAACGAGGCGGCATTTTTTTACCCCGGCTTAAGACGACCGGTCATTTCAAATCATACTTTGTGAGAACATCATGCGCACCTCTTCTCTCTCCCCGACTGCCCCCTCCGCCAGCAACGCGCCGCTGTACTGGCTTGCGCTCGGCACCTTCGCCGTCGGCGCGGAAGGTTTCATGATCGCCGGCATCCTGCCGACAGTCGCCCACGACCTGGGTGTCAGCGTGGCGGTCGCCGGCCAACTGGTGGTGGCCTTCACGGCAGCCTATGCCATCAGCTCGCCGGTCCTGACCGCCCTCACCGGCGCGCTCAGCCGGCGCGGCTTGCTGATCGCCGCCATGACCGCATTCACGCTGGCCAATTTGCTGGCCTGGCAGGCCAGCGGTTACTGGTCCTTGATGACCGCGCGCATCTTGCTGGCCTTCGCCGCCGGCTTGTATGTGCCGAATGCGATGGCGCTGGCCGGTGCGCTGGTGGCGCCGGAACGGCGCGGCAGCGCGCTAGCGCTGGTCAGCGGCGGTATCACCGTGGCAGTGGCGCTGGCCGCACCGCTGGGCACCGTGATCGCCGACAAGCTCAGTTGGCGCATGACCTTCGCCGGCGTAGCGTTGCTGGCAGCGCTGGCGACCATAGGACTGGCGCGCGGACTGCCGCGCGGCATCGGCGCCAATTTGCCGGTTGCCAGCCTGCGCGAACGCATGCTGGCGGCGCGCGACCCGGCCGTGCTGCGTGCCTTGTTGACCACACTGCTGTGGGCCACCGGTGCCTACGCCATGTACACCTATTTCGCGCTGTACTTGAACCAGGTCACCGGCATCCACGGCACCCACGTCGGCTATGTCTTGTTCGCCTGGGGCATCGCGGCTGCCATCGGCGTGATGGCCGGCGGCAAGATGGCAGACCGTATCGGCTTCCATCGTGTGACCGGTCCGGCATTGGGCTTCCTGATCGGGTCCTTCCTGACACTGCTTGCCATCGCCTACTTGTTGCCGCCGAATCTGGCCGTGCTGCCGGTGTTCGTATCGGTGATCGTCTGGGGCGTTTCAGGCTGGGCATTTTATCCGGCGCAGCAGACCAATCTGATCCACATCGCCGGCATCAAGCTGGCACCGATCGTACTGTCGTTGAACGCCTCGTTCATGTATTTGGGATTTTCGCTCGGCGCCAGCGCCGGTGCGATCACGGTCGCAGACGGCTCAGCGCGCAACCTGGGTCTGGTAGCAGCAGCTTTTGTACTAGCCGCATTGCTGATGAAGCGCAACGCTGCACGCCATACGGCAATTCGCGCTTCAGCGACTTCGGTATCAGGCTGATTGCGACGTTCCGGCCAATGCGCGGCAGTGACAAAACCAGTCTTCGGACTGGTTTTTTGTTTTATTGCACCGGAAAGCGAAGACCGGCCAGTTCAAATCATGCTCAAAGAAAAGTGTTTCAGGAACAATGCGTGGCTGTCTGCGCCAATCAAACTCATTTGCTATCGCACCAATTGCCCTGATATTACCGTCCTGTTTTTTTTATTGAAAACAGCACTACGCAGTAACATGAACAAGGGCCTGATGTCATTGCGTTCGGGCGGGCTTACCGGTGACTAGAACGCATTTATGAATTGGTTTTCACTCAACAATCAATCCTCACGATGACTACCGATGAGAAAATTCTTGATTTTTATCGTAGCTTGCCTCTCGCATCTGTCAGTCGCTACGGCCGCTGACCCACCTATCCAAATAGTAACGATAGGTTTTGCAGGTGCGGTCGGCGCGATGTATCCCAGCAACCTGAGTTTTAGTATCCGGGACGCAGCACAACTGGCAATTGACGAAGCAAACGACCGCAAAATTCAGATTGCCGGAAAATTGATTCAATTCAAGCTTCTCGTTGCGGATGACCAAGCCGACGTGAACTTTGCCAAAATCGCAGCAAATTCCCTCGTTGCCGCACATGTGGTTGGAGTAATCGGTCACAACACGACCGATACGAGTATCGCTGCGGCGAAAATTTACAATGAAGCAGGCATCCCGATGATCACGCCGACGTCTACCGGTCGCGCACTGATCAAGTTAGGTTATAGGACGACGTTTCAACTCTTGGGAGATAGCGACGTGACTGTCGGCTATTTAACCGACATCGCTCTCGACACAATGAATGGGAAGAGAATTGCAATCATCGACAACGGCAATACGCTGGCAAATAGTCTGGCAGATACCTTTACAAAAAGAGTACACGGACGCCAAGGCCTGGTAGTAGCCAGGGAATCGACTGGCGGCAAGACATCTGATTTCAATGGACCGCTCAAAGGCATAGAAGGAAAAAATGTTGACGTTGTCTTTTTTACAGGCACCGGCCCCCAAGCCATCGCCTTTGCAGAAAGCTATAAACGCGGCGGCATTCAAGCGAAGCTGTTATTGACTGGCGCGGCAGTTAACTCCGAATTTCCACGGACGGGAAATTATCCGGATGATGTATATCTTCTTCTGCACGGAGCACCAATGGAAAAATATGCAGGCTATCCAGAATTTGCGAAAAACTACAAACGAAGATTTAGCAGCACGATAAATGCATACACCATCTTTTCCTACGATGCGACCAACATGTTGATTGAAGCATTCAGGCGCGCCAACTCGCTTGATCCTCAAAAAGCGGTGGATGAATTGCACAGCATGCAGTACACAGGGCTGTCAGGGACGATTTCATTTCTTCCGGATGGTACCCAAAACAAGCCGCCCTATACCCTGTATCGTAGCCTCAAGCAAATCTGGCATCCCATAAAAGAATTTAAATCCAGATAACGTCAATATGGCTTGTTTTTGACTTCGTGTTGACTCGCAATGGCGCTGTTCGATTTCTTCAAGAACAAACCACCCCGCAAGGAAAAGTGGAAATTATTGATTTGCAATCTGCGCCGGTGATGCAGATCGTTCTCTCGCATGATTTTGGCGACTCGCTTGTCATTGATGAGATGGCCTCGTGCCCTGAGCTCCAGAGTGACGCGCCATAGCCGTAACCAGGAAACACATCATGGATATCGTCGATCAACTGCGCCAACATCCGAGCTTCATTTAACTCTGAATTTTTCCTGATGCAAGAATGCGGGACATCGCGGCTAACTCTGTAGCCGTATTGAAGAAGCCGCCTGAAGACAGGCGGTTTCTTTTCCGAGCACGGCTCAATTCACGACTTCAGTACAACCTACCCTGGACCAGGGCGAGTAAATTGCCTGTCCACTTTCCGTCTGCGCTTGTTCGGCAACCAGACGTTTGAGCTTCTGATTCTCGTCCTCTAGAGACTTCAAGCGCCGGGCCTCTGAAACATCCATGCCGCCGAACTTGCTACGCCAATTATAAAAAGTGACGTCTGATATGCGGTGCTTACGGCATAAATCAGCCACCTGCATTCCTGCATCGGCTTCCTTCAAGACGCCAATAATCTGCTCTTCCGTAAATCTCGATTTCTTCCTGACTAGCTCTCCATCAGCACAGTCACTAACTTTACATTGGGATACTTGGGCGGGGGAAGGTCAAGGCATCTGACGTTTAAAATGTACTGATATTATTTTAGCCGAGAGGAATTTTTTTCTAAGAACTTGAAGATACTGACCATGGATTCAAGTTGATGAGCCTCATGCTGAAGCGATTGTGCCGCCGCTGCGGCTTCTTCCACTAACGCTGCATTTTGCTGCGTTACGTTATCAATTTGGATAATCGCTTGATTGACTTGTTCTATACCCGTTGTTTGCTCGTGGCTTGATGCACTGATTTCTCCCACTATGCTTGAGACGCGTTGGATACTGGTAACTACGTCATCCATTGTCGCACCTGCCTGCTGGACTAACTTGTTTCCTTTTTCCACGGTATCGACTGAGTTATCGATAAGTTGCTTGATTTCTTTTGCGGCAACGGCCGAACGTTGAGCTAGGTTGCGTACCTCACTGGCTACCACCGCAAAACCTCTTCCGCCTTCACCAGCGCGGGCAGCCTCCACAGCCGCATTTAACGCAAGAATATTCGTTTGGAAGGCTATGCCGTCAATGACGCTGATGATGTCAACTACTTTCTTCGCGGATGTTTCAATCTGGGTCATCGTTTCCACGACATCCTTGACCAATCTACCGCCTTCGGTGGCAACTTGCGTTGCTGATAACGCCAGCGAATTCGCCTGGTCTGCATTGCCGGCATTTTGCCTAACGACCGACGTTAGCTCTTCCATTGCTGAGGCGGTTTCTTCCAATGAACTCGCTTGCTCTTCGGTTCGTGATGATAGGTCCATGTTTCCGTTGGCGATTTCAGTTGTAGCGATAGATATCCGATTTGCACTTGATCTGATACCCGAGACCATCTCGATTAAACGCACTTGCATCGTTTTCATCGAAAATAGCAAGCTGCTACGATCACTCATCGTGGTACTTACATCGTGGGAGAAATCACCATCTGAGATTCGCTGCGATACTGTGACGGCATAAAGTGGTTCCCCGCCGAGCAAAATCATCACATTGCGTATCAGCCAGTAAGCAGTAACTAAGCCGATCAGCGCCGCCACACTACCTAGGGCTATGCTTAGCATCAACATCCGCTTACTGAACACATCCATGTCATCTCTACTTTTATCGACGTCTGCATTTTTAGTCTTAATCAACGTTAGTATCTGCTCTCGAATTCTTCTCCAAGCGGGAGTTTCCTCAGTTGTCAGTGCCTTAATCGCTTTCTCTGGATCAGAATTGGCTAGTTCGACGATCTTTTTCTGCAGCAATAATTGTTGTTGATTCAGTGTGCCAATCTCTCCAAGTTTCTGAAAATAGGGGGCATTGTCTTTGGCCAATTCAGTGCTCGTGGAAAGTGCCTCACTGAATCCTTTACGCGAATCGTCTAGATTTTTATATGCAGCTTGGTTTTTTGGATCGAGAACGATATTGCGGAGCGCTTGCCCCATCTGCAATCCATTTGTGTAAAGCATCGTAACTGCGTTTAGGGTTGCTTGATCACGAGCCAGAAAAACATCGAACCGATCTCGGATATTCAGCATGCTCGAAATAGCTACACAAAGTGCAGAAATGAAAGACACGCAAACCAATATCATGCCAATTGTCATTCTTGTTTTTAGCTTCATTTTCTTTCCTTGCCAGATGACAATTCACTTCAAGAAATCAGGGAAGGCAAATGCTGAGATACTAGGTATATGGACGTTATCGGTAGTGACGGGACCCTACTTTAGGTAATCAAAAAAATAAACTCAGTGAACTGACTATCCCTGGGAAACAGGGCGAATGGCGCCGATCCTGCTAAATGGATTGTAGTTGACGGTACATCCGTGATTCTTGTTTGATCGTGAAGACTTGGACTGATCCGCAACGGAACGCCGGCCCATTTTGAGAGTTAGTTTTCGGCGTTAAATTTTTGGGGTCGATGCCAAGAGCCGTATCCGGCCTTCAAACTCGCGGGGTGTCAGGTCATTGAGAGCAGAGTGAGGACGACTCTCTTTGTAGTCCTGGCGCCAGGCCTCGATGATCGCTCGAATGAACGAGCTTCTTCGGTGCTGAAGAATGCTTGTCTCAGCTTCAAGCTGCCCGGAGAAAATAAAATATTAACTAGATGAGGGTGTCACGCTGATCACCAGCACATCAGGAACAAACTCCGCTGTCGCCACATATCATTCATCAGTGACTCAGGATCCGGCGAGCTTCGGAACAAACAACGGTGGCAAATGGAGCAGCTATGTGTGCTACCCAACCGTCGGTGTCTAACCATCCGGGTAAAGTCGTTCTGCCGCACGCCCCTAAGGAAGGATGACCGTTATGAACGGCGTTAATGGAAAGACCGCCGTGATCACTGGAGGCGCTTCTAGCTTATCCCCCTTCCTAGGGCAAAGTGTCGCGGTTGGCGAAGATGCTTGCCATTTCCACCGCGTTCTCGGTTCCCCAGGTGCACAGTGGGACGATCGCGTCGGCCAAGCTACGACCAAGCGGGGTCAGCGCGTAGTCTACGCGCGGCGGCACCTCCTTGTAGTCGGTCCGCGCCAGCACGCGATCAGCCTCCAAATCCTTCAACTGCTGGATTAGCACTTTGTTGCTGACGTCCGGGATCAAACGCTTGAGCTCGCTGTAGCGCTTCGAGCCGTCGCGCAGGAAAAACAGGATCAGCGGCTTCCACTTGCCGGAGATGACGCGGAGCGTAGCGTTTAAGCCGCAGCCGGTATCGCAGATTTCAGAGAGCGTCGTCATATTTTCATGGTTACCAAAAAGTGCATACTTGTCCTAATGTAACCAGAACTCCATACTTGTGCAACCCCAACAAAGGAACCATGACATGACCAGACTTAATGGAAAGACCGCCGTGATCACCGGCGGGGCGACCGGTATCGGCCGCGCGGCAGCAAAGCGCTTCATCGAGGAGGGCGCTTTCGTTTTCATCTTCGGCCGCAGGCAGGAAGCGCTCGACGCCGCCGTAGCCGACCTCGGGCCCAGGGCCCGTGCGGTGAAAGGCTCGGTCTCGGATGAGGCCGACCTCGACCGCCTTTACGCGGCGGTGAAAGCCGAGCGCGGAACCCTCGACATCGTCTTCGCCAATGCCGGGGCGGGAAGCCCACTTGCGCTCGGCAAGATCACCGCCGAGCACATTGACGAAACCTTCGACACCAATGTGAAGGGTACGATCTTCACGGTCCAGAAGGCGCTGCCGCTGATGGGCCAGGGTGGTTCGATCATCCTGACCGGATCTAGCGCGGGCACCACGGGTGCCCCGGCATTCAGCGCCTACAGCGCGAGCAAGGCAGCAGTACGCAACCTCGCGCGGACCTGGGCCGAGGACCTGAAGGGCACCGGCATCCGGGTAAACGTGCTGTCGCCTGGGGCGACTGCGACCGAACTTGCGAAGGAAGCACTAGGCGAGGAGGGCCAGAAGGCCTACGGCGCGATGACTCCGCTCCAGCGCATGGCAGATCCGGCGGAGATCGCTGCGGCGGCTGCCTTTCTCGCGTCGTCGGACAGCAGCTTCATGACCGCTAGCGAGGTCGCCGTTGACGGCGGCCTCGCGCAACTCTGATGTGCTTCGCCCTATCGCGCTCCATTCGATATGCGGCGCCCTAGGGCGTGCTAAACCCAAGGAGAACATATGAGCTACGCAATTATCGGCTTCGGCAATATCGGCCAGGCCCTGGCCAAGGCCTTTGCCCGCAAGGGCATCGAAGTGTCCGTTGCAACCACGCGCGACCCGGAAAGCTTTGCATCCGCCGCGGCCGGGATCGGGCCGGAGATCATTCCCACGACACTGGCGGAAGCCGTCAAGGCAGACATCATCTTTTTGGCGGTCCGTTTCGAGTCGCACCGGGATGTCGCGAAGGCGCTGCCGACCTGGAAGGGAAAGACCATCATCGATGTGACCAATGCCTACGGCGTGTCCCCTGAGGAACTGGAAGGACAGCCTTCTTGCAAGGTCGTCGCGCAAGCCTTCACTGGTGGAAAACTGGTTAAGGGCTTCAACCATCTGGTCGCTGCCGTCCTTGATCAAGATCCGGCCGTACATGGTGGTAGGAGAGTCGTGTTCCTGGCGAGCGACGATGATGTTGCCGCAGCGGAGATTGGTGCGCTTGCGGAAAATCTCGGTTTCGCGCCAGTCAAACTTGGCGGGCTTTCGGAAGGAGGATTGCTTGTGCAGGCGCATGGAAAGAGCTGGGGTCAACTGATCTTTCAGGACTTAGTCAAATTCGACGAATGAACACGATATCCCCACCAGTAGGAACACGACGCTCTCGATTGGATCGGGAGCGATCCTACCTGAGGGAAATGGAGAAAATGCTATGAAAACTGACAAAAACGTCCAGACCGTAAAGAACTTCTTTGCTGCAATCGGCCGTGGCGACAAGGAGGGGCTGCTGGCGCTGGTCGCCGAAGACATCGAGTGGATCATTCCGGGCGAGGACTGGCCGCTGGCTGGAACGCACCGCGGGCGCGACGGGGTGGCGGATGCGTTTCAGAAGGCTTCCGAAGAAGTGCCGTTTTCTTATCCGGGCCCCCTCGAATATGTAGCGCAGGGAGACCGGGTTCTGGCCATCGGCTTTGCCAAGGGGAAGATCAAAGCCACGAACAAGGCGTTTGAGGACCATTTCGTTTTCGCCATTACGGTCCGGGACGACAAGCTGACAAACATCCGTGAGTACATCGACACGCAGGCGCTGGCGCGGGCTGCGCAGATGGACGCGTCCGGGCCGGCGTAGTGCTCGCCATCTGTGACTATCGTTTCGGGGGGCAACGGTAGATGAGCCGTCCCTCTCCCACACACCCCGCCTGCTCGTCGAATGCCCAACCGTAAAGGATATCCCGATGTATGACCAATCCAAGATGGCAGAGTTGATCCGGTTCGCGAGAGTCGATACGGGTTCCACCGTCATCGACGTTTACCCAGGCGACGGCGACTGGACTCGTCTCTTTTCCGACATTGTGGGTCCCGAAGGACGGGTCTACAGCTTCGTGCCGGCCGAAATCGCCGAGGTGAAGAAGGACCAGCTCGGCCGCATGCAGACGCTCGCGAAGGAGCCGGGCCGAGAGAATGTTGAAGCCGTCTCGGCGGACCTTGTGGCGATGCCTGAGGTTACGCAAGCAGCGGATGTTTTGTGGCTGCACCTGTTCTACCACGATCTCCACACCGCGCTGATTCAGACCAGGGGCGCGACGGCGGCCCACTTCAATCGCGCCGTCTACGAACGACTGAAGCCCGGCGGGTTCTACGTCATCGTAGACCACACCGCCACCGTCGGGACGGGGACGAGCGACACCCAGTCGCTGCATCGGATTGAACCTGCATCCGTTCGCGAGGAGGTGGAGGCAGCCGGTTTCGTGCTGGACGCGGAAAGCACTATGCTAGCGAACAAGGGCGATCTGCACTCGATCAAGGCGTTCGATCCCTTGATCAAGGGCGAGACCGATCGCTTCGCCTATCGGTTCGTGAAGCCCTGACAGGTCCCGGTGCCGGCTTCATGTCGACCTCCCCAGATTCCTTGCAATGGCGCGCATGGATTGGCCGGCAACTATCGAGCGGAAAATCTCTTCTCGTTCTGCCAAGGACAGTGCGGTGGTGGCGCGTGTCCGTTGCGGTGGTCTGATGCCAGCACTTACTGCCAGGATATTCGAAACGGAGGAATGATTACGGTCAAACAGCTGCGCGATCTGCTGGAGGGACTCTCCCCTCCTCCAGCGATCCCACATCACTGCCTTCTGGCTATCGGTATAGATGATCCTTGTTCGGCGCCCCATTGCAACACTCCTGCTATTCGCATAGCCGCTGAGGGGAACAACAGGGGTCGATGACGTCATTGAAAACGTCACCTCAGTCATAGAGAGTTTTCGGTTGCTGGATCCGGCTACGCTCCAGAGACCAACGTCGTGAATTTTCTGTGTTCAGAAATCATCAGGAAAATGTCACTCAATGCAAACAAAACTCCTCGCAGTCGAGTGGAATTTCCTCAATGTTTGTCGGCTTTAAAATACACATACCCGTTAGAAACAAGGAGCTATAAATATAAATTCTTAAGTGAATTGCGGAACAGAAGATGTTAGCCGCACGTTGGTCGGATTGGTGACTACGGATACAGACCGCTCCAGCTTGAACACGCTCACTGCATGCGCTAAATTGCTGGCTTGATTTTTAAGAGACTCTGTAGCCGCGGCAGCCTCTTCTACAAGGGCTGCATTTTGCTGCGTGACAGTATCCATTTCCGCTATCGCTTGATTGACCTGTTCAATGCCGGCCTCTTGTTCGCCGCTCGCGGAGGTAATCTCCCCCATGATGTCCGTCACACGCCGAACACTGGCAACGATCTCTTCCATGGTCGCTCCTGCCTCCTGTACCAGCTTACTACCTATGTCTACTCTCTCTACCGAATCGCCGATCAACACCTTAATTTCCTTTGCAGCAGTCGCAGAGCGCTGAGCGAGATTGCGCACTTCCGAAGCAACCACGGCAAATCCACGCCCTTGCTCTCCTGCTCGAGCAGCTTCGACTGCAGCATTCAGCGCCAAAATATTGGTCTGGAACGCGATGCCATCAATGACGGAAATAATATCGACAATTTTCTTGGCGGACTCATTGATCTCGCCCATCGTTTCCACAACGCGAGAGACAATGGCCCCGCCTTTCGATGCAACGTCAGAGGCGGAGGTCGCGAGATGATTGGCTTGCCGCGCACTGTCGGAATTACGTTTGACAGTCGAAGTAATTTCTTCCATTGCGGCAGCAGTCTGCTCCAACGAACTTGCTTGTTCTTCCGTACGGGCCGATAGATCCAGGTTGCCCCCAGCGATTTGTACAGAAGCCGTGGCAATCGTATCGCTACCGGAGCGCACGTGGCCAACCACCGTCTTCAGCCCATCATTCATTTCCTTCAAGGCTTGAAGAAGATCACCTGTTTCATCTTTTCTGGTAACCACAATATGGCTGGACAGGTCGCCGGCAGCTACAGTTTTGGCGATCCTGACCGCTTCATGCATTGGCAGCGTAATGGACCGCGTTGCGAGAATGGCGAAGATTGTCGCCAGAATTGCGACGAACACACCAATGCTGATCCCTACCATTTTCCCCGTACTAATGGAGGTCGCAATGTTTTGACCCGTCGTGCCCGCATTTTCATGCGCGATGGCAAGCAAGCCAGAAAATGCAGACGCCAGCACCTTGTCGGCACCGCTAATTGCCCCGTCTATTTCGGTGACTGATGCACCGCCAGATTTCAACGACTGCGCTTTAGACATCGCGTCACGGTACAGGCGCTCTCCAGTAGTGAGCTTGTCTAAAAACTCTTGTTCTTTGGCGTTCTCGATACCCAGCCGCTTGTAATCCGACACCAGCTTTGAAATAGCGTCCATGTCGGTAAGGAAGTGCTTGTCGTATTCCTTGCCTCTGAGCACATAATTCTTAAAATTCTGAATGCCGTCCCCCAGCTTGATGTAGCCCTGAGTCGCATATTCTTGCTTCAACATGACGGTGTCTGAGAAGCTATTCCAGTGGTGGCCAATTTTTCCCAAAGTCATCAGTGAAGCCAGCGTCAAAATGCCGGTGAGCAATGTCACCAGTATGAATGCGCCACCAAGCCGAGTGCCGATTTTCATATCCATTCCCAAGAGTGGTTGATTGCTATCAGAATCACGCAAGATCGATGTGATCGGACTTTATATTGAACGACAGTTCTATCGCTGTGAAGCAGAGTTCGGAAATACGATGAAGATTTTAGAAAATCAGCGTGCAACGTACGCTTTGGAAGGCATAAAACAAAAGCAGGAAACAGCGTCGGGGAGCAAAGACTTACTCTCGCGCTCTGGCAATCAGATCACGTGCCAAGTTTTTTACCTGGACTGCTTCGTCAAGATTCGAATTCAAATACGAATCTTCGACGCGGTGGCTCAGCGTGCCCAGCGCCTCGCTGAGCTGAGTGATATTGGAAACAAATCGAAGTAATTCCTCACGCAGCGCGAGCTGAACTTCCTTTTCTGTCGCCATTTCCTCCCCCATTACTTAATGCAGTAATAACGGCAATCTAACAGATACTATTAAGAATGTTAACTGGGATTTTCCTGACTTCCTAAAAGCAAAAGTCAATGTAGCGTCGGGGGATATGCAGAAAAATTCCGTGGTGAAATTTGTTGTTTTCCGCCGAAGAGATGTAGTTTGTCGACGTTTTAAATACACATTTTTCTCGCTTGCGTGGGTGCAGTTTGCATCGTTAGCGCTTGATCGCACTACGCCCCCATCAACTGCCATACGCCCATTTGGCAATCTGCCCGAAAAAGAGGCCACATATTTGGCGCGGACGTTTGACAAAGCAATACGGGATTCGCGATGGCTTGAGCCGGAGAAGGGTAAAACAACAACACCCTCAAGTGTGAGATTTAAGCGTTGCCTTCTAGAAATAGATGGATTGAACGGGAAGTGCCGAGTTAAGTGACAAAAGTTCAGACGTAAATGAATTCCGACAGCTTGGAGATGATTAAATCAAGCCTGCTCTTGAAAAAGCCCCACTCCGCCCCTATACTTAGCACTCGTTAGGGGAGAGTGCTAACAACTCCTCCTGGCCTACCCGCTTTTTCCGTTGTGGCACGGATTTCTTGCTGCAGGGCTTAAGTACACTTTGCAGCCAAAGCCGCAATTTATTTATAACTTATTGAATTTTAAGGAGTTTTCATGAGTCTTCGTCCTTTGCACGATCGCGTTATCGTCAAGCGTCTCGATCAAGAAACCAAGACCGCATCCGGTATCGTTCTGCCAGACGCCGCAACTGAAAAGCCAGATCAAGGCGAAATCTTGGCTGTCGGCAACGGCAAGATCCTGGAAGACGGCAAGGTCCGTGCGCTGGCAGTCAAAGTCGGCGACCGCGTTCTGTTCGGCAAATACTCCGGCCAAGCCGTGAAGATCGACGGCCAGGAACTGCTGGTCATGCGTGAAGAAGACTTGTTCGCCGTCGTCGAAAAATAATCGACGTCCCCTGCTTCGGCCCGACGTCAAACGTCAGGCGCCGGCAGCGAACAATTCTGATCGAAGCTGATCAAGCCAATTCAAACGAATTTTTGGAGAATCCAACATGGCAGCAAAACAAGTAATTTTCGGCGATGACGCACGTGCAAAAATCGTCAACGGCGTCAACATCCTGGCAAATGCAGTGAAGGTCACACTGGGTCCTAAGGGCCGCAATGTGGTCCTGGAGCGCAGCTTCGGCGCCCCAACCGTCACCAAGGACGGCGTTTCGGTTGCGAAAGAAATCGAACTGAAAGACAAGCTGGAAAACATGGGCGCGCAACTGGTTAAAGAAGTTGCTTCCAAGACTTCCGACAACGCAGGCGACGGTACTACTACCGCAACCGTGCTGGCACAAGCGATCGTTCGCGAAGGCTTCAAGTACGTTGCAGCCGGTTTCAACCCAACTGACCTGAAGCGCGGCATCGACAAGGCTGTCACCGCCATCGTCGCTGAAGTCAAGCTGCTGGCAAAGCCAACCACAACCAGCAAGGAAATCGCCCAAGTCGGTTCGATCTCCGCCAACTCCGATTCCGATATCGGCGACATCATTGCCAAGGCGATGGACAAAGTCGGTAAAGAAGGCGTCATCACCGTGGAAGACGGCAAGTCGCTGGAAAACGAACTGGACATCGTCGAAGGTATGCAATTCGACCGCGGCTACCTGTCGCCTTACTTCATCAACAACCAAGAAAAGCAAGTTGTTGCTCTGGAAAACCCATTCGTCCTGCTGTTCGACAAGAAGGTTTCGAACATCCGTGACCTGCTGCCTATCCTGGAACAAGTCGCCAAGGCCGGCCGTCCACTGCTGATCATCGCTGAAGATGTCGAAGGCGAAGCACTGGCAACGCTGGTGGTGAACAACATCCGTGGCATCCTGAAGACTGCAGCTGTCAAGGCTCCTGGCTTCGGCGACCGTCGCAAGGCCATGCTGGAAGACATCGCTATCCTGACCGGTGGCCAAGTGATCGCTGAAGAAGTCGGCCTGACTCTGGAAAAAGCCACTCTGGCTGAACTGGGCCAAGCCAAGCGTATCGAAATCGGCAAGGAAAACACCACCATCATCGACGGTAACGGCGAAGCCATCGCTATCGAAGCACGCGTCAAGCAAATCCGCGCGCAAATCGAAGAAGCGACTTCCGACTACGATCGCGAAAAACTGCAAGAACGCGTTGCCAAGCTGGCAGGCGGCGTTGCACTGATCAAGGTTGGCGCAGCTACTGAAGTCGAAATGAAGGAAAAGAAAGCACGCGTTGAAGATGCTCTGCACGCAACCCGCGCTGCGGTTGAAGAAGGCGTTGTGCCAGGCGGTGGCGTTGCCCTGCTGCGCGCTCGCGCTAACGTCAAGAACCTGAAGGGCGACAATCCTGATCAGGAAGCCGGCATCAAGATCGTTCTGCGCGCTGTCGAAGAGCCACTGCGTCAGATCGTATTCAATGCAGGCGACGAACCTTCGGTCGTGATCAACGCTGTGTTGGCTGGTACAGGCAACTACGGTTACAACGCTGCCAACGGTACTTACGGCGATCTGGTTGAACTGGGTGTTCTGGATCCAGCAAAGGTGACCCGTTCGGCACTGCAAAACGCCGCTTCGGTTGCCGGTCTGATCCTGACTACCGATGCCATGATCGCTGAACTGCCGGACGACAAGTCGGGCGGCGGTATGCCAGGCGGCATGGGTGGTATGGGCGGCATGGGCGGTATGGACGGCATGATGTAATTCGGCTGCGCCTGCATTCGCGAATGTGGACGCACCGGAAAGCACAGACCTTTCCCCACCGGCGGTATGCGGTACAAAAAAAGCCCCGAGCAATCGGGGCTTTTTTCATTGCAGCGCGTCTTTCCTCCTCAGCGATACAGGCCCTTCCCTTGCAACCAGTTGTTGATCACCTCGGCGATCTGCTGGTTGTTCTTCTCCATCATCATCATGTGACCGTTGCCGTGGATGCCGATCTCGGGCAGGTTGATGACTTCCGGATGAGCGCCTGCCCCGCGCAGCGTTTCATAGAACTTCAGGTTGTTGGCCTTGATGGTCGGCCAGCGTGCGTCCTGTGCGATGAAGTCGCCATAAATCGACACCAGCGGCATGTCCTTCAAGGTATCCGCCAGTTGCGGATCGCCTTGCGCCGACGGCTCCACCAGCACCAGCGCCTTGATCTTGTCGGGGCGCGCCTGGGCCGCACGGTAGCCGAACTGCCCGGCTTGCGAATGCGCCAGCACGACACAAGGACAGACCTTGTCGACCAACGCAATATACGCCTTCAGGATCGCCGCGTCGGTGGTGGTCCAGCGCGGCACGATCTGTTTGGTGAAATTGTCGTAGCCTGCCACCGGGAACTGACTGCCGGGCAGCAGTTTGGCCTTGGCTGGATCCTTGTTGTAAGAGCCGGGTCCTGCGCCGATGCGAAAACGCTCAAACGGATCGCCTTTGGTGACGAATACCGGATCGCTGCTGAAAATGTCGGGATACATGGCCCAACCGGCGCGGCCGCGCTCCACCGCATCGGCGTTATAGACCGCCCAGCCATGGCGCACGAACCAGTTCAGCCAGCCTTCGCGGCCGTCGGGCGTGGTCTCGTATTCGGCGCCGGTCAGTGCTCCGCCGTGCCACAACAGCAAGGGCAATTGTCCGCGCTGTTGGGCCGGGATGAAATACTGCACATAGGCCTGCTCGACCTGGTAAGTGCCGTTGGGATTGACCTTCACCGGCGCGCCACCGGGCGTGAGCAGCATTTCCCTGACCGGCTTGCCGCTGACCTCGGCTTCGCGGCCACCGACGAAAAAGGAACCCATCGCCTGCAAGCGGATCTCGTCGGTGGTGCTGCAAGCGCTGAGCACGCCCGCGACCAGGACACAGCCGGCCAGTCGTCTGCCATGACGGCGCAGCAACAGGCTTGAACCTCGGAATATTTGCGTCATTGTGTCTCCTCAATTGAATGGATATGTCATTGAAAAAGGCTTCGTCGATCGACGAAGCCTTTTTCTTTTTATAGTGATGATCCCTCGCCGAACAGTGAACCCTGATTAGGATCGGCTTGCCGGCGCCGGCGCGCTGGCGGCACGCCGGTACCCGGTTTGTTGTGCAAAGCATGCGCGCCTTCCAGCGTGAGCAGCAATTCCTTGGCCTTGAGGCCGCCGGCAAACCCGGTCAGTTCACCCGAGGCGCCGATCACGCGATGACATGGCGCCACGATGGAAATCGGATTCTTGCCGTTGGCCGCCCCCACCGCGCGCACTGCCTTGATGTCGCCAAGCTGGCGCGCAATGTCGCCGTAACTGCGGGTCTCGCCGAATGGAATCGTCAACAGCGCGGCCCACACCCGCTTCTGGAAATCGGTGCCGCTGAAATCCAACTCCAGCGCGAAGGATTGGCGCCGGCCGGCGAAATATTCGTTCAACTGCCGCTCGGTGTCGAGCAAGACCGCGCTGGCCGCATCTTCGCGCATTTCGCCCAGGCGCACGCGCGTGGGCTTGTCGTTTTCCCACAAGATCGCCGCCAACCGCTCGCCACGGGCCACCAACGTCAACCGGCCCAACGGCGAATCCATGGTTTTGCATACGTAAGACATGCCTGCACTCCTTCTCGACAGCGTGGTGATCTCCGCTCCGTATCTTAGAGGCAATTACGCAAGGCTGCAGGCGTGATGCGGGGAAACATTGGCAAGTTTGAACGATGTCAGTTGCGGGAGCAAAAAACAGCGACCATCGCGGGTGCGTCCATTTTCATTATTTGCCCCACAAAAGCGCATGGTTATGCCTTTTTCTCATTAGGGAATATGCAAAATGTAGTTCCGCCTGTAACGAAATCCTCATAAAATCACGCTTCTATATAAAAAATATAGGCAGCAGGTGGCCCACGAAGCCGGTCTGCTGCCTTTTTCATTGCAACATGATCGAAAGCAATATGATTGAAATACGGGGGGTAACCCAACGCTTCCAGAGCGGCAGCGGCGCGGTTGACGCGGTTCGCAACGTCGACCTGTCCATCCGCAAGGGAGAAGTCTTCGGCATCATCGGCCGCAGCGGCGCCGGCAAAAGTACGCTGGTGCGCACCATCAACCTGCTCAATCGCCCGACCTCAGGCAACATCATCCTCGACGGCAAGGACATGACCACGCTGTCGGCGGATGACTTGCGCGAAGCGCGCCGCCACATCGGCATGATTTTCCAGCATTTCAACCTGCTGTCTTCGCGCACGGTGTATGACAACATCGCCCTGCCGCTGGAGCTGGCCGGCTTGTCCAAGGCCGACATCGCCAGGAAGGTCGAGCCGCTGCTGGAACTGGTCGGCCTGACCGCCTTGCGCGACCGCTATCCGGCCAATATCTCGGGCGGCCAGAAACAGCGCGTCGGCATCGCCCGCGCACTGGCCAACGAACCCAAGGTCTTGCTGTCGGATGAAGCCACTTCGGCGCTCGATCCGGAAACCACGCGCGCCATCCTTGAGCTGCTGCGCAAGATCAACAAGGAACTGGGCCTGACCATCGTCCTCATCACGCATCAGATGGAAGTCATCAAGGTGATCTGCGACCGCGTCGCCGTGATGGAAGCCGGCGAAGTGATCGAACAAGGCGAAGTGCTGGACGTGTTCCGCGAACCCAAGCATGAAGTCACGCGTGCCCTGATCGGCGACGTCATCGCGCACGAATTGCCCAAGGGCGTGCTGGCGCGCCTGCGTGCGCGCCTGGCCAATGCCGAAGCCGAGAACGACCCGACCAAGGGCACCGACCACCTGTTCCGCTTTGCCTTCACCGGCTCGGGCGTGGATCAGCCGCATCTGTCGGAAGCGGTGCGCCGCTACAACCTGGACTTCAACATCCTGCACGGCCAGATCGATGAAATCCAAGGGCAAGCCTTCGGCTCGCTGGCGATCCTCGCCAACGGCACGCCTGACAACATTACCAATGCAATGAATTACCTGCGTGCGCAAGGCGTCGTGGTGGAGGAACTGAACCATGTCATCTGAAATGATTGATCTCTTCGTCAGCTCGTTCGGCGAAACGCTGATGATGGTGGGCATCTCCGGCTTGCTGGGCGCCGTGTTCGGCGTGCCGCTGGGCATTGCACTGCACCTGACCGAGCGCCAGGGCATCTTGCCCAATCTCGCGTTCAACCGCGTCGCCGGCCTGCTGGTCAATGCGGTGCGTTCGACCCCGTTCATCATTTTGCTGGTGGCGGTGATTCCGTTCACACGCTTCTTCGTCGGCACGTCCATCGGCACTGCCGCTGCGATCGTACCGCTGACCATCGCCTCGGCGCCGTTCATTGCGCGCCTGGTGGAAACCGCGCTGCGCGAAGTCGACCACGGCCTGGTCGAAGCCGCGCAAGCCATGGGCGCCACCACCTGGCAAATCATTTACAAGGTCTTGGTGCCGGAAGCGTTTGCTGGTATCGTCGCGGGTCTTACGATCACCTTCGTCAGCCTGGTCGGCTATTCCGCCATGGCGGGCGCAATCGGCGGCGGCGGCCTGGGCGACCTCGGCATCCGTTACGGCTATCAGCGCTTCCTGCCGGAAGTCATGCTGGCAGTGGTGCTGATTCTGATCGTATTTGTACAACTGGTGCAAACGCTGGGGGATGTCCTGGTGCGGCGTCTTAGCCACCGCTAGGACGTTAAAAATATAAGCAGCTATCCGCTGCCATCTTTGAAGAATGAAAGGGAAACAATGAATCGTCGTCAATTAATCCAGTTTTTCGCAGGTTTGGGCGCAACACTTACCCTTGCCAGCCTGGTGTCCGCTCCTGCCCTGGCGCAAGACAAGCCGATCAAGATCGGCGCTACCGGTGGTCCACACGCTGAAATCCTGGAACAAGTGAAGAAGCTCGCCGAGAAAGACGGCCTGAAGCTGCAAATCGTTGAATTCAGCGACTACATCCAACCGAATGCGGCATTGGCTGCCGGCGACCTGGATGCCAACAGCTACCAGCACCAACCCTACCTGGATGCGCAAGTCAAAGATCGCGGCTACAAGCTGGTCAGCGTCGGCACCACCATCACGTTCCCGATGGGCATCTACTCGAAGAAGATCAAATCCCTGAAAGACTTGAAGAACGGCGCCCGCATCGGCGTACCTAACGATCCCACCAACGGCGGCCGCGCCCTGCTGCTGCTGCAAGCGCAAGGCGTGATCAAGCTGAAGCCGGATGCCGGCCTGAAGGCAACGCCGCTGGACGTGATCGACAATCCCAAGAAGGTCAAGATCGTTGAACTGGATGCCGCCCAATTGCCGCGCTCGCTGGATGACTTCGACGCCGCCGCCATCAACGGCAACTTCGCTGAATCCGCCGGCCTGTCGCCTACCAAGGATGGCATCGCCATTGAAGCCGCCAAGGGTCCTTACGTCAACGTGATCGCTGTGCGCGTCGAAGACAAGGACAAGCCATGGGTAGCCAAGCTGATCAAGGCTTACCACAGCCCCGAAATCAAGAAGTTCGTGATCGAAAAGTACAAGAACTCGGTCGTGACTTCCTGGTAATCAGGACAGTAAGAACAGCCACCTGCAGGGGCTAAGCCCCTTCAGTTCAGTTGAAAACGCCGCGCCGGATTGATTCGGAGCGGCGTTTTTTTATGGCTGGGCGTAGTCGCAAAGCGCCATTAACGCCAGTGTCCCGGCTGCTCGCGATCGAACTTGTCTTCCGCTTCGCGCAGGTGGCGGATAAGGATGTGCGAAATCACATTGGTGCCGACACCACCCAGAAACGCCGGCAGCAAATACAACGATAGCGACATTTCGGAAGTAAAAAAACCGTCATCGAGCGACGACAGCGAACTGCGTGCCAGCCACGCCAGTTTTTTGAGCAAGACAATATCGATCCCCGCCAGCACCAGCAAGAGCATGCCGAACAACAACACGATGGAGCGCGCCAGCGCCTTTTTCAACAGCATGGTGCTGAAGATCGCCGTCGGCAATACCAGCGAAAAGAAGATCAGAAGATAAAACTCGAGCTTGAGAAAAACGCTATCAGCCATGGTTACCTCATGTGCGGCGTAGTGCATCTCTCAATGTAGAAGCGAAGGCAACTGCAAAGCGCATTTTTTACAACTGATTACTGCCGCCCGGGTTCGGATACATCGCTGGGGGAAGCAGAAAAATAGCGCGCCACGGGCGACGCAAAAAACGCTATGGACACCAGCGTTTCCGTCAAGCAAAAAACAAAGCATAAAAAGCAGCGCTGATATCAGCAATAAGTTGTCACAAAAATAATATATTGCCAGAGAGACATCTTCAACTCCCCTCCGGAAAGGAAAAACTCATGAACAAGTTTCAGCGTGTCTTTCTGTTCGCCGTTTGCTTATGGCTATTGGCCCTCCCCGCAGCAGTAGCCGAAGACACGCAAACCCTACTGATCGGCTACTCCGCCCCCCTCGCCTGGCGCCTGCCGACCAACTCCCTGTTGGCGATACAACAAGCGATCCTGGAGGCCAACGCAAGGAATCATCGCATCAATGGCAAGAAACTGCAGTTCCAACTGGTCACCGAAGACGATAAATCAGACCCGAGAGTGGCGCAGTTCGTCGCAAAATCATTGGTCAAGGCCGGCGTGATGGCCGTGATCGGGCATTGGAGCAGCGACACCACACTGGCCGCGGCGCCTATCTATGCCGACGCCAACGTGCTGCAATTCAACCCCACCGCAACAGCGGCGGAAATCACGCAACAGGGGTATCAGAGCAATTTTCAAATGGTGGGCAATGACGACAGCAACGCACAGTGCCTGGTCGACTATGTGATGCATGTCATGCAGGCCAAACGGATTGCCCTGATCGACGACGGCAGCATTTTCGGCAAAAACCTGGCGCAGGCCTATGCAGAAAAACTCAACGCATTGCATGGCAATGTCGTCATCACGGAATCGGTCAGCAGCAAGACCTCGGATTTCAATGCCCCGCTCAAGCGTATCAAGAACGCCGATGTCGATGTCATCCTGTTTTGCGGCACACTGACACACAGCGGCGATCTGGCGCGCGCCATGAAGCGCTTGCAAGTGCCGGGCAAATTATTCCTGCCGGGCGGCGCCACCAGCAAAGTCTTCCTCGATCTGGTGGCGGGCGCCGATATGAGCACGCTGCTGACGATAGAGCCAGCTTTGCTCAAGGGAAAATCTCCGAGCTGGAAGCAGTTCCAGGCAAACTATCAGAAAGGACCGAACTGGGACGTTTCACCCTTTAGCATGATGGCGTATGACGCGATCGGGCTGATCGTCAAAGGCATACAGCACAGCAACTCCACCGATCCGAAAAAAATCGCCGAAGCGCTGCACAAGATCAGTTTTGAAGGCTTATCCGGGAGGATCGCTTTCGAGGCCAATGGCGAACGCATCAATCCGCTTTATACAGTCTATGGCTATGACTCCGGCCAATGGCTTGCACTTAAAACCTATGGCAACTGAGGCCATCGCAAGCCGACGCGGCAGAAAAAATTCCGTCGGCAATGGATGCGACGATTCCATGGTGTGGCTTGTGCGAATTGCTTGATCCGCTTACAAGCGCCGACCTTTCGCAGGCGTGCGGCAGGTTGCACGAATTCCCCGCGACACCCTGGCCACCACCCTTTCTGGCAGCAACGCATCTCGCAAATTTATTATTAACAGACCCAAGAAGTGGCGATTTCGCGCCTACAAATTCTGAGGGTGATTTCATCTTTATCAACGACCTGCTAGCATTCTCCCTGCGCAACTCGTGCACATCCTGCAGATGCCAACACAGGGGCATTGGGTGCCATGCATCTTTTTTTACATTCAGCCATATCACTACGCGCTAAGCGTCCATAACAGGTTAGGGGAGTCTGCCAATGCAGCTTATTATTTCTGCCGGTTGCATCCTGATGATTGTCTTATGGGGAATTTTGTCTCCGGCATCATTGAGTGTGTTTTTCAACACCGCACTGACTGGTATTACCAAAAATTTTGGCTGGCTTTATTTATGGATTGTATTGGGTCTGGTCTTGTTTGCTTTTTTTCTGGCAGTGAGTCGCTACGGCGACCTCAAACTGGGCAACGAAGACGATGAGCCCGAGTTTTCCATGTTGGCATGGTTCTCGATGTTGTTTGCTGCGGGCATGGGGATTGGTTTGGTGTTCTGGGGAGTCGCAGAACCAATTTCTCACTATACGATTGCGCCTCCTGGAGTGCAGTCCGGTTCCGCCGAGGCCGCCAACGCGGGTATGCGTTATGCATTCTTCCATTGGGGACTCCACCCGTGGGCTGTATATAGTGTGGTGGCGCTGGTAATCGCCTTCTTTCAATATCGGCGTCAAGGTACCGCGCTTATTAGTGAGTCGATCGATAGTCTGCCCTGGGCATCGATTCGACGGATGTCCGGACTCTTCAATGTATTGGCAGTGATTGCAACCGCCTTCGGCGTAGCGGCATCGCTGGGAATGGGGGCTCTGCAGATTAATAGCGGCCTGTACACCGTGTTCGGCCTCTCGGTAAACAATACCTCTCAAGTAGTCATCATCTTGGTAACGACATCGCTCTTTATCACCTCTGCCGTCACCGGCGTAACCAAAGGCATCAAAATACTATCAAGCCTCAACATGATCGTTGCACTCGTGTTGGCGCTGTTTATTTTTACAATTGGTCCTACTGTCGCGATCATCGACACATTAACAAACACGTTGGGTTCTTATCTGAGCGAATTCATCAGAATGAGTCTGCGTATGACTCCTTTTCGCGAGAGTCAATGGGTAGGCGGCTGGACGATCTTTTACTGGGCCTGGTGGATTTCCTGGTCGCCATTTGTTGGTGTATTCATTGCTCGGGTATCGCGTGGGCGCACTATCCGCGAATTTATTATCGGCACCGTTGTTGCCCCTTCACTCGCAGCATTTATTTGGTTTTCCGTGTTTGGTGGAACCGCGCTATATATGGAGATTTGGCAACACGTACCGATCGCAGCGGCGGTCAAACTTGATCCATCCACTGCGCTGTTCACGATGTTCAATGCGATGCCATTTGGTCTGTTCATGTCCATCATTGCAACGCTACTCGTACTCGTGTTTTTTGTGACATCGGGAGACTCCGCCATGCTGGTGCTGGGGATCATGAGCACAGGTGGCAATCTTGATCCATCAGCCAAGGTCAAAACCATCTGGGGCGTCTTAATTGCAGGGATTGCAATTTCGCTGTTGCTGGCTGGGGGGTTAAAAGCCGTGCAAACGGCGACGATTGTATTCGCATTGCCCTTCACGATCGTGATTCTCTTGATGGTCATTGCGCTATGGCGAGCTATCCGTGAGGATTGGCATAAGCGGGAACGCCAAGAACGTGAATTGCTCCGTCGTTTAAAGAAAATGACGGCACATGAAACGACAAAGCCAAGCTAAATTAATCGGGTAATCTCCGGGTTGTGCCCCGGCCATTGCCGCCCTCTTTTATCAAGAGAGGTAAATGCTGTTGTCAATATTTTCTGCCAATCCCGGCGGCGTGCCGAAGGTGCCGGAAGCAGTCGCGACCGGACTCGGCAGCAAGACTGAGCGTCGTGAGCAACGTCAAGATAACAGGCACTAGGCGTCGCGCTCGCTTTCGTCGGCTTGCTCGGCTTCTTCCTCGGCCAGTTGCGCCAGCTCGAGTGCGCGCGCGGCGTCGTATTCCGCCAGCAACTGCGCGCGTGTCTGCGGCGTCTCCAGCGTGATGCGGCCGAGCGCGCCGGTGCGGTAATCCTGCAGGAAGGTGTGCGCCGCCTTTTCGTAGTCGAAATCGCCGCCCTTGAGGCGGAAGCCGCGCTTGGAGGCGACCCCTTCAACCACCGCCACGCCGTCCATGCCTTCGGTCTTGAAACCGTAGCGCGCCGTCAGTAGTTGCGGATAGCGCTTGAGCAATTCATCGGCCAGGAAGGTGGCGACTTCTTCTTCGATCAGCGCATTGCTGCCGACTGCATGGCTGGCGGCCAGCATCAGACCATCACTCGGGTGCATGATCTTCGGCCACAACATGCCGGGCGTATCAATCAGCACCATGTTGTTGCCCAGGTAGAGCCGTTGCTGCGTCTTGGTCACGGCCGGCTCGTCGCCGACGGCGGCCACGCGCTTCTTGAGCAAGGCATTCATCAGCGTCGATTTGCCGACATTGGGGATGCCCATGATCATCATGCGCAAGGGCTTCAAGGGCGTGCCGCGGTGCGAGGCCAGCGCCAGCGCCAGCTTGGGCACCTTGGCGACGTCACTGGGCTTCTTGCAGCTCAAGGCGACGGCATTGACGTTTTTCTGGCTGTTGTAATGATTGATCCAGGACTGCGTGACGGCCGGATCGGCCAGATCGGCCTTGTTGAGGATCTTCAGGCAAGGCCGCTGGCGGAACAGGCGGATCTGCTCGATCATGGGATTGCAGCTGGCCTGCGGCAGGCGCGCATCGAGCACCTCGATGACCAGGTCGACCTTTTCCATTGCTTCCGCCGCCTTCTTGCGGGCGGCGTTCATGTGACCTGGGAACCATTGAATAGACATGCGGAATTCTTCTTTTTTGCAAATAAGCCGCTATTTTACGGCCTGCGGCCTATTTGCTTCCAAAAAGAACGCTGCGTCGACGCTTATTCACCTGCCGGCGCAACGGCGGCAGTGCTCGCCGCCGAGCGCGTATTGACGTAACGCAATACCAGCACCAGCGCCAATACATAGACGATGGCGATCACACCATAAGCCAACACGATGCGCGTAGTCCAGCCGACAAACGTATGCAGGATCGCGCCCATCAATGCCACGCCAACCAGTGCACCGATCTGGCGATTGGCATTGAGCGCGGCGGCGGCGCTGTTGGCGTGGCGCTTGCCGGCCACTTGCATGACCGCAGTCGTCATCGCCGGAATCGCCGTGCTGATGCCGAGATTGGCCAGCGCACCGGCCACTGCCAGCATCCAGTAAGGCGTCTCGGGCGTCAGCGCCATCAGCAGCGCAGAGAAAATCGCGCCGACGGTCAAACCCAGGCGCAGCGGCAAACGCGGCCCCCAATGCGCGGTCATACGGCCCGAACTCAGATTGCCGATGAAAATCACCGCCATCATCGGCAGCATTTGCAAACCGGTCTGCAAGGCATCGGCGCCACGCGCCTGCTGCAGGAACAGCGCCAGGAAAAAAAATTGGCCGTACACGCCGAAATTGATCAGAAAACCGATGCCGTTGGCGGCCGCGAACTGCGGTGTGGCGAACAAGGCGCGCGGCAACAGCGGCGCCGATCCGCTGCGCTCACGCTGCACCAGCGTGCCCAGCGCCAGCAGCACCACGATCACGGCGCTGACGATGGGCATCGAGCTCCAGCCGTAGACCGGCCCCTGGATCAGCACAAAACTCAACGCCGCGAGCATCAGCACGCCGAGGAAATGGCTGGTGATGGTCAAGGCGCGCGCATGCTTCTCCACCGCCGGAATCATCTTGACCGCCAGGAACAGGCCGAGCAGGCCGACCGGTACATTGATCAAGAACACGCTACGCCAGCCGAAGGAATGGATCAGGATGCCACCCACCAGCGGGCCGACTGCCGCCGCGCCGCCGACGGTGGCCGACCACACGCCCAGCATGCGCGCACGCACGCGGTCGTCTTCATAGACATGGGTCAGCAGGCTCAGTGAACTCGGCATGAAGAAGGCCGCGCCCAAACCTTGCAACAGGCGCGCCGCCACCAGCATGTTGCCGTTGGGCGCCGCACCGCACAGCAACGATGCCACCACGAACAACACCAGCCCCAACAAATAGATATTCTTGGCGCCGTAACGATCCGCCAGTGCACCGCCCACCAGCAGCATGGCGGCGAAGCTCAGGGTATAGCCATCGACGATCCAGACCAGCATGCTGAGCGGTGTGGCCAGGCTTTTCTCTATCGAAGACAAACCGACATTGACCACGGTGACGTCAAGCATCGCCATGACGAAGCCGATGGCCAGCGTCACCAGCGGCAACAGGCCGGCAGGCGCAGCCTGCTGCCTGGCCACTGCCGGAACGACAGCAGACACGGTCTGCGAGGAGCAAGGAGTTGACATAGGGCACATCTCTTTCTGTGGCGCCGGCCTCAAATCAAGGCAACTGAGACCAGCGGGAATACGAGTAAGGATGCCATTCTATGCTTCTTGCACGATGCAATAAATAAGCATAAGCTCATGACTATGATGCAAAAATGCATCAGAACCCACCTCTTCACTGATCAGGAAAAGCACCATGGACTGGGACAATGCCCGTATTTTCCTGGCGATCCAGCGCGCCGGCACGCTGCGCGGCGCTGCCGAACAATTGCAGATCGACCAGGCCACCGTGGGCCGTCGACTCAACGCGATGGAAAAGTCGCTGGGCGCGCGCCTGTTCCTGCGTACGCCGGCCGGCTATGTTGCCACCCCGGCAGGAGACCTGGCGATTGCCGCCGTTGAAAAAATGGAACAGGCTGCCGACCAATTGCAGCGCCAGATGCAAGGCATCGATGAACGCCTGTGCGGCGTCGTGCGCGTGGCCGCCACCGACACCATGGCCAAGCATGTACTGATGCCGGCCATGCAAGAATTGGCGGCCGAACATCCGGCCATCCGTGTGGTGCTGACCACCTCGACGCAAGTCTCCAACCTGACCCGGCGCGAAGCCGATCTGGCTGTGCGCAGCCTGCGCCCGACCAGTCCTGACCTGATCTCGCGCCACCTGAAGCGCCTGGCGGTCGGCCTGTATGCCTCCAAGGCGTATCTGAAAAAGCGCGGCGTGCCGCAACCGGGCACGGCGCTGGCGGGACATGACGTGGTGATTTATCAACGCGCGATTTCCGCCTCGCAAACCGAATCGATCTGCGGCGAATCGACCGCCAACGCACGCGTGGCGATGGAAGTCAGCTCGGGCCTGATGCTGATCGAAGCAGTAGCAGCGGGCATCGGCATCGGCGAGTTGCCCACCCATATGGGAGACGCCTCGCCGCAACTGGTGCGCTTGTGGCCGCAACGTTTTGAGCCTTACGACATGTGGCTGGTGCTGCACGACGACCTCAACCGCACCGCCCGCGTACGCGCCGTGGCCGACGCCATCGTCACCGCTTACGACAAGCTCAAGACTGATTAGAGCTACGCCGAAACGCATCGGCCCCGTCGGGGCAAGCAGGAATATCCCGCACATATCGAAACACAAATGCAGTCTGCTGCAGGTACATGCAGGCCGTCGTGAATTACGGTCGTAGGGCCTCGTTTGACCGGTAGTAGAAATCCCTTCTCATCGCTCACAGCTGGTTTTTATTTGAAAACAATCGTTTCCTCTGTGAGAATGAAAAAATCGAGATTCAGACCCACTCTCCTTGAAGACGTTTGTGCCAAGTCGGCATGCCAGCATGTATCGCAACGGCGCGTCAAACAGTAGGCACAGTATCTTGATGATGACATTCATCCTGTGACTATAGAGTGCAAAGGTTGCCTAATTTCCCCGCCCGGGAGTACTAGCGTTTTTTTCGATCTATACAGCCTATTTTTCAGTACGACAGTCTAATTTGAGGGATGGTTTTTAACTATTATGCAATTTCAATGATTTTTGACAGCATAGTTATAGTCAACTTATTTCTTTATACGTATCTTCGCGGGTCTGTTTTTTTACCCTCAAGGAACATCAAGAAATGTTGGTATCAACATCCAAGGCTGCAATCCCTAGCACAACATTACGACGTACGTACGTTTCAACTCTCCCCCATATTCGCAAGCTCACTGCCGCAGTAGCATTATCGATGGCGGGTATGGCGCAAGCCGTTTCGGTTAATGATCATACCGCCAGCGACGCTGGGGGTATGGCGAACTACTGGGACAGTAGCAACCAGATGCAAAGCGTCGTATCGCTTTATTGGCAAAGTAACGGTAGCGGCTGCACAGGTACGCTGATCAATTCACGCACGGTGCTGACTGCCGCGCATTGCGTTGTTAACAATGACAACGTGATTAATAATACGGATCTGCCGACACAAATCCGTTTCTCGCCCGATGCTTCGATATCAAATATCAACGACCGTGCAATCAGCGGTATCGTAGCCCATCCCCTTTTCAAGACTGAAAACAACAATACCGCTGGCGGCGATCTCGCCCTGATTTCGCTTGCCACGCCAGTCACGACCGTACCGGTGATTCGGCTCATACGCCCTAGTGACCCTCAACCGATAGTAGGTTCGTTGGTCACGATTGCAGGTTACGGCTATGCCAGCAATGGCTCAGGCAACGATATTGTGACGGATAACAAGCGCCGTATTGCGCAAACCAACATCGGTAGCACCCACAAGGCGGAAGCAAGCGACGTCTTCGCAGTCTACCAAGCCCAGTTTCGCGATCCGAATTCTCCCGCCTCGCCCGACAAATTCGGACTCAGCACCCTTGGCGTACCGGTGCCATCCAAGCAGGGCAGTAACGGTGCAGGCGACAGTGGTGGTCCGCTGTTTCTGGTGATGCCCGATGGCAGTTTGATGCAAATCGGCACGGTCATGGGTACGCCCGATGAGCGAGATGGCGGTTATGGCATTACAACCGTATGGACATCCACAGTCTGGTACACCAACTGGCTCGACGCCAATAATCCTTTGCGTAATACATCGGTAGCAAGCGGCAATCATGTCTGGAGTGATGCGCTCGCATGGACCGACACCCAGGGACGACACAGTATTCCCAACAACGCCGATGGAAGCTTCAGCGGACGCGGCCAGAGCGGACGTTACTATCAGGTTAAATTGAACAGTCCCGGTACGCTCACGGTCGATATAGATCCAACGACTGATAGCTTGACTGTCGCCGGCACCGGCACTGTGCTATCGGTGCCGAACAGTCGTACCTTGAACGTATTAACCGATACCCAGTTGCAAAACGGGAAAATCACATTGACAGGCGTGCTCAACACGACAAGCTTTAGCATGTCCGGTGGTCAGCTGACGGGCACCGGACGTCTCACAGCAAGCAATGGCGCAACTGTCACTAGTGGCGTCATTGCTCCCGGAACGTCCACAGCGATAGGCACCTTGTCCATCGCGGGCAACTACATGCAAAGCGCTGGCACGACATTTGTCGTGCGCGCCGATGGCGCGACGTCAGATCGGTTGGCCGTGACAGGCACCGCGACGCTGCTAGGCGGCACCCTGCTTGCCATGTCAGGCGGCAGCTTCCGGCCAGACACGAATTACAACTTTCTCACGACGTCCAATGGCCTTAGCGGCAACTTCTCGCGCGTTGGTACCGATATGATATTTCTTGACCCCATGGTCAAGACGAGTGCGACGGACGCAAGCCTTTCCGTGACACGTAATGCGACCCCGTTTTCCACTGCTGCCAGCGCCAATAGCACTGGTGTCGCACGCGCAATCGATACCCTTGGCTGGAACAGCGCTCTCTACGCCAACATCGCCAATAGCAACACAATACAGGCGACGCACAAGCTCACGCTGCTGTCCGGCGAATCATTCGCCAGCACGACCAGCGTCCTGATGGATCAGACCCACAACTTACGCAATACTTTAGTCATGCGCACGCGACGAGGTGTAGACCCAAAGACGGCGCTTGTTTCCACTACGGCTTTGACGGACGAGGTCGGTGATCATTGGCGCAATCCATTGATGATGCGTACGCAATATATCCCGGACGGAGACCGGGCAGAGACACTGGCCGACAAAAGTAGGACTAGTCGAGGGAGCGACGAAAGCACCGCTGTTGTATCACCTGCCGCCTGGGCGCAGGTCTCTGGCAGTTGGGGGAAACTTGCCAGTAACAATGGCATGGCTTCTGCCAATACGTCCAGTAGAGGCATCATGGCGGGTATCGAGAGACAATTCGATAATCGTTGGTTCGGCGGTGTCGCGGCAAGCTTCAATCACAGTGATATAGGCATAAACGATAGGCAGGCCTCTGGCAAAACCGATAGTTACGGCATTGCGCTTTACGGTGGCACCAGTACAGGGCAGTGGCAATTCCGTGCCGGCACCAGCTATACGCAGCATCACATTGATTCGCGTCGCGCATTGGCTTTCCATGGCTATGCCGACACACTAACTACTTCCTACCATGCACATACGACACAGGTTTTCGGTGAAATCGGCTACGCCACGAACGTTGACAGCATCAACCTTGAACCCTTCTTCAATCTCGCATTCGCTAGTACGTCATTAGGTGCCTTCCAAGAAAACGGCGGAGAAGCTGCGCTCGCCGGGCGAGCCAATACGCAAAACCAGACCTTCAGCACGACTGGTTTGCGCGCTGCTTCACATGTTGACTTGTCAAGCGGAAGTAAGCTGACATTGACCGGTGCGCTTGGTTGGCAACATGCCATCGGCAATACCACGCCTTCATCGCAATTGACGCTGCTGGCTGGAGGATCATCATTCTCCGTGAGCGGCACACCGATTGCTCGTGATAGCCTGAATCTCGAAACGGGCATTATCATGGCGATTGGAAAATCTTCGCAGCTCTCCCTGACTTATTCCTCACTATGGGCCAAGTACGCGCAGGATCAAACGCTACAAGCACAATGGCGTATGCAATTCTGATCACCCACTAACTCGGTTGGCAGTATTCGTATCCGCAATAAAAGAGCCGCTCTTCGTAAAGAAGATCGGCTTTTCAACATTTGGAAGCCGTATGTCAGTGCATCCAAGTCATCCGCAAGCATGAAAATTGTGAGCACGATCTCCCATTGAGGCTGCAAACTGCGGGAATTTCGATGCCACGCACAACGCTGCTCAATCTCAGCGCTTACACCATGACGCATCAGCCTCAGCAATGTCCTGGTTGTAATGCGACTCGATACAGATTGATGACACAGTAAGTCTAGCGCGTCAGTCGAGATCAGCCAGTACCTTGAGATGCGCCACCACGCTGCGGCCCAGGGCCGACAGGTTGTAGCCGCCTTCGAGGCAACTCACGATACGGCCGCGCGCATATTGCCGCGCCACCTCCATGATCTGCCTGGTCATCCAGGCATAGTCGGCTTCGACCAGCGCCATTTGTCCCATGTCGTCCTCGCGATGAGCGTCGAAACCGGCCGAGATGAAGATCATCTGCGGCTGGTGTGCATGCAGCGCCGGCAACCATTTATCGGTCACCAGCTTGCGCACCACGTCGCCCGCCGTATAGGCCGGCAACGGTTCATTGAGGATATGCGGCTCGGCCGGATCGGCGCCGCTGAACGGATAAAACGGATGCTGGAAGAAACTCACCATCAACACGCTCGGATCATGCTTGAACGCCGCCTCGGTGCCATTGCCGTGATGCACGTCGAAGTCGACGATGGCGACGCGTTCCAAGCCATGCACGTCGATTGCATGACGGGCCGCGATAGCGACGTTGTTAAACAGGCAAAAACCCATGGGCATGGTCGGCGTAGCGTGATGACCGGGCGGACGCACCGAACAAAAAGCGTTTTCCAGCTCGCCGGCAATCACCGCATCGGTTGCCGCCACGGCGGCGCCGGCGGCACGCAAGGCAGCGTTCCAGCTGTGGAGGTTGAGCGAGGTGTCGCCGTCGAGTGGATAGTGGGCGGCGCCGCTCTCGGCCAGCGCCGCGACATTGTCGCGGATCAGCGCGATGGCGTTGTCGGTGTGGATGCGTTCGAGATCGGCCAGCTCGGCCAGCGGCGCTTCGCGCCTTTCGATGAACTGATCGATACGACTACTGATCAGTTGATCTTCGATGGCTTGCAGGCGCAAGGGCGTCTCGGGATGCGATGCGCCCATTTCATGGCGCTGGCAGTCTGAATGCGTATAGAAAGCGGTAGTCATTGTTGTCTTTGATATCAGCTGTCGCCGGTCTCGCTCGGTGTTGTCTCGATCTGGTGCGGCGCCCGTCTCGGGAAGCGCTGCAGACCCTAGGGCCTGTTAACAATTAATTTGGGGGATGCGTTTCAGTCGGAAAGCGTGCTGGCAAGGCGCGTGGTGTAGCAGGTGGTGGGCCTACCTGCAAGCCATGCAACGCGGCCAGCGCGCTTTCTGACTGAAACCCTGCGGGAACGGCTGCAGGCGTCGCCTGCCGTTGTTGCAGCTCCACGGGGTTGCAACTTCGGTAGCACCGCTACGTCGCGTCGCTGCGCCTAGACAGTCAACGCCTGCCGCGCGTTCGCACTCCCCAATTAATTGCTAACAGGCCCTAGTGTACATCCACGCGGCGGGCGCGGGACGGCGCGCCCAGTCGATCATGTATACTGGCCGACTTGTCTGTCAGCCAGCTTACGAGCAGCGGCGCGACCGTGCATTCCGATTTCCCTGAAGTTCTCTGACCTTGCGCTTATCCATGTCGATGAAACATAGCTTCCGTCTGCCCTCCCTGCTTGGCCTGTTCGCACTCTCCCTGGCTTGCATGACACCCGCCGCCGTCTACGCAGAATCAACCGGCGCCCAGCAAAAAAGCAAGGCTGCCAAAGCTGCCAAACAAAAAGCCAAGAAGAAAGCTGCGGAAGCCGAAGACGGCGAATTCGCCAACTTCAGCCAGTGGAAAGAAGTCAACGCCTTCATCGATGAAATGGTCGAACGCAATGGTTTCGACAAAGCTGCGCTGCAAGCCGTCTTCAGCAAGGCGCGCTACCTCGACACGGCAATCCAGCTGATCAAACCGGCGCCCAGCGGCAAGCCGAAGAACTGGCAAGCCTACCGCGCCCGCTTCGTCGAACCCAAGCGCATCAACGCCGGCGTCGATTTCTGGAATGAACATGAACTGGCGCTGGCGCGCGCCGAAGCGCAATACGGCGTGCCGGCCGAAATCATCGTCGGCATCATCGGCGTGGAAACGGTCTACGGCCGCAACACCGGCAACTTCCGCGTAATGGACGCCATCACCACGCTGACCTTCGATTACCCCAAGACGGCCAACCGCGACGCCCGCATGGCCTTCTTCCGCGGCGAACTCGAAAGCACGCTGCTGTTTGCACGCGAATCCAACATCGATCCGTTCTCGCTGCTGGGCTCTTACGCCGGCGCCATCGGCTGGCCGCAATTCATGCCGAGCAGCATCCGCCAATATGCCGTCGACTTCGACGGCAACGGCAAGATCGACCTGCGCGCTTCGCCCGTAGACGCCATCGGCAGCGTTGCCAACTTCCTCAAGATCCACGGCTGGCAACGCGGCGAACCGACCGTTTTCCCGGCCACCGTGACCGATCCGGCGCAGGCTGAAAACCTGATCAACCAGGGGCTGGAAGCCAAGTTCACGCCGGATGAACTGAAAGCCGCCGGCGTTATCGCAGGCACCGAATTGCCGGCCGGCCTGCGCTATGGCGTGGTCGATCTGCAAAACGGCGCGGCGCCGACCGAACACTGGCTGGCAACCAACAACTTCTTCGCCATCACGCAATACAACCGCAGCTATTTCTACGCCATGTCAGTGATCGACCTGGCGCGCGCCGTACGCACCGCGCGCGGGCAATAAACCGCCGGCATCCTCTTCAAGTATCGCCGTCAATAAAGTAAAGCACTACCGATGAAACGTTTTTCGCCCCTCGCCATTTCCCTGACACTGGCCAGCGCACCCGCGATCCTCGCTGGCAACGCCCGCGCGCAAGAAGCCGGCGATGCCGGCACCCTGCCGACCATCAACGTCAGCGCCGAAGGCGCGCCCGCGGACATCTATCGCGCACGCTCGTCCAGCATCGCCGGTTTCGGCGACACGCCGCTGCTCGACACGCCGGCCTCGGTCACGGTGGTCACTCAGGACCAACTCAAGGATCAACAAGCACGCTTGCTCAGCGACGTCATCAAGAACGATGCCAGCATCGGCGAAAACTATGCCCCGGTCGGCTATTACGAAAACATCGGCGTGCGGGGATTTCCGCTGGATCTGGCGAGCGGTTATCGCATCAACGGCCTGTCGGTGGTCGGCGAGCAGAACATCGCGCTGGAAAACAAGGAACAAGTCGAAATCATCAAAGGCCTGTCCGGCCTGCAAGGCGGCGTCGTCAATGCCGGCGGCCTGGTCAATTACGTGACCAAGCGTCCGGCCGATGTGCGTTCCATCGTACTCGGCACCGACTCCAACGGCTCGCGCTATGTCGCCACCGACCTCGGTACCCTGTTCGGCGATCGCAAGCAATTCGGCCTGCGTGTGAACGCGGCGCATGAAGACATCAATTCCTATGTCAACAACAGCAACGGCTATCGCGACTTTGCCTCGGTAGCGACGAATTGGGACATCACGTCCACGGCGCATTTGCAGTTCAATATCGAATATCAGAAGAAAGCGCAGAAGTCGGTCGCCGGCTATCAACTGCTGGGCGGCAAAACCGTGCCGACCAACGTCTCGCCGAGCACCATGCTGTCGCCGCAATCGTGGGTGCAGCCGGTGCGCATCGATTCACTCAACATGAATACGCGCTTTGATGTCGAACTCAACGCCGACTGGCGCGCCTACGTCAACGTCGGCCGCAGCCGTGCCGTTATCGACGACTATCTGGCCTTCCCGTACGGCAGCAATGTGGCGACCAGTTTCTCGCCGACGTTTGCCGCCAACGGCGACTTTGACGTCTACGACTATCGGAGTCCCGACGATACCCGCCGCAATGATGAAGGTCAGGCGGTATTGCAAGGCGACTTCAACACCGGCTTCGCCAAACATGATCTGACCGTCGGCCTGAGCATGTCGCGCCGCGTGGTCGACAAATCAGATGGCATCTCGATCCCCGTCGGCAGCGACAATATCTATAGCGCGGCGTCGGCCGTCTTGTCGCCTTCGGGCGCGAACATCCCAGCGTCGTATCGCAATCTGGACAGTCGCCAGCAAGCGATCTTCTTTACTGATCGTGCGCAATTCGGCACCCACTGGCAACTGATCGCCGGCGGCCGTCAGGTCTGGCTGAAAGAAAAAACTTACGACGCGACCGGCGCCACCACGCGCAATACCGACCGCAACCAATTCTTGCCGCAACTCGCGCTGATCTTTAAACCGCAAGCCAACATGTCGCTGTACGGCAGCTACGCCGAAACGCTGAGCATGGGTACGTCTGCCGCGTTCTGGCAAAGTAATTACCCGACCACGCTGCCGCCATCGGTAGCGCGTCAACTGGAAGCCGGCTTCAAATACGACTGGAGCAAGGATCTGAGCTTTACCACCGCCATCTTCCGTATGAAGAAGGCCTACGAATATCCGCAACCGGACAGCAGCGGCACTAGCTTCACCTACGTACAGCAAGGCAAGGAAACCCATACCGGCATCGAACTCGGCGCCGCCGGCAACCTGACCAAACAACTGCGTCTTGCCGCCAGCATGGCCTACATCCAGGCGCGCGCCGACGGCACCGGCACGCCGGCTTATGACGGCAAACAAGCCATCAACGTGCCGCGCCTGCGCAGCGCCGTGTATGCCGACTACGCGCTCGCCGAGTTGCCCGGCCTGAACCTGCAAGGCAGCTGGCTGTACAGCGGCAGCAAGACCGCCACGCGCGACGGCAGCGCCGCCGTGCCTGCCTTCCACATCTTCAACGCCGGCTTGCGTTACAAGACGCAAATGGGCGGCCATCCAACCACGCTGCGCTTCACGGTCGATAACCTGTTCGACAAGCGCTACTGGAAAGACACCGGCGAATCGCTGGGCGACAGTTACCTGCACCTCGGTGCGCCGCGGCAGGCGCGCCTGACCGTGCAATACGATTTCTGATCAACGAGCGCCCGCATGGAAGCCGCCTCGCATCACCTGACCCGCGTCCTGAGCCACGGCATGAATGCCGACACGGTGATCTCGGACTGGCCGGCGCTGACCTCGGCCGAAGTGGCGCGCGTGCTGCTGCACTATCCGCAGGCGGGTGTTCCCCAGCGACTGGTATGGCATAGTCCACGGCCATTTTCGGCGGGATGCGTAATGACGACGTCGACCATGCAAGTGTTCGTCAAACGCCATCACATTTCGGTGCGCGACGTCAAGGGACTCAGCGAAGAACACGGCTTCATCAATCACCTGCGCGAACGCGGCATTGCCGTCAGCGCAGTGTTGCGCAGCGCCGACGGCGCCACCGCCATCAGCGACGATCACTGGACTTATGAGGTGCATGGCGTCGCCGCCGGGGTCGACCTGTATCGCGACGCTGTCTCATGGACGCCGTTCAGCAGCCGCGTGCACGCGCATGAAGCCGGCAAGGCGCTGGCGCGCCTGCACCTGGCAGCGCAAGACTACGCAGCACCGGCGCGCAAGGCGCAAACGCTGGTGTCGAGCTTCACGATTTTTTCGCAGCAGGATCCGCTGCCGGCATTGCAGCACTATGTCGAACAGCACCCGGCCATCGGCGACTATCTGCAGCATCGCCACTGGCGCGATGAGACCATCGACACCCTGCTGCCCTTCCACGACCGGCTACGTCCTTACCTGGATGAGCTGACGCCACTATGGACGCACAACGACTGGCATGCTTCGAATCTGCTGTGGACCGACCGCAGTGCGGCCGCAGGCGTCGAAACCATCCTCGATTTCGGCCTCAGCGACCGCACCTGCGCGTTGCACGATCTGGCCACCGCGATCGAACGCAACATCATCGAATGGCTGGCGATACAGGAAGGCCGATACAACGTCGTCCATCCCGAACTGCTGGTCGCCATGCTGGACGGCTATCACCTGATCCGCCCATTGACGGCACGGCAATGGCAGGCGCTGGCGGCATTGCTGCCGCTGGTGCATGCCGAATTTGCGCTGGCCGAGCTGGCCTATTTCCACGGCATCACGCGCTCGGCAAACAATGCCGCGCTGGCCTACGACACCTACTACCTCGGCCATGCGGCCTGGTTCAACCGCGCCGAAGGACAAGGCCTGCTCGCGCAGATTGCTAGTCGGGGATAACCGCAGTAGCGTCAACTTCCACCAGATATTCCGGACGCGCAAACGCCGACACCACGATGCCGGTCGATACCGGAAACACGCCCTTGAGCCAACGCCCCACCACACGATAAACGTCTTCGCGATAGCGCGGGTCGGAAATATAAATCGTCACCTTGCAAATGTGCTCAAGCTTGCCGCCGGCTTCCTTGAGCAACATGTCGATGTTGTACATCGCTTGTTCAGTCTGGCCTTTGACGTCGCCGATGCACACGCTTTCCGAGGTATCCAGGTTCTGGCCGATCTGGCCGCGCAAAAACACGGTGGTGCCGCGCGCCACCACCGCTTGGCACAAATCGTTGTCGATGTTTTGTTCGGGGTAAGTATCTTTGGTGTTGAATCTGCGGATGCGCGTGTGTTCCATGTGGGCCTCAGTGAAGTATGGAGTGAAGTTGGATAACTTTAAATCTGATTACGCCTGGTTCTTTTTGTCGAAATAACCGGCGCGGATGGTCGCACCGATCAGATTGACGATCAGGCGGCCGGCGGTGACGCAGGTCAGTTTGCTGGCGTTGTCCTTAATCGGCTGGATCTCGACGATGTCCATGCCGACCACGCGCCCCTTCTTGACCAGGCCGTGGATCAGCTTGCGCGCCTGCACGAAATTCACGCCGCCCGGCGCCGGTCCGTCGACCGCCGGCATGATGGTGGGATCGAGGCCGTCGGCGTCGATGGTCAGGTAGTAGTTACCGCCGTCGGGAATGCGCGCCAGCACGGCGTCCATACCGATGTCATGCAGTTCATAGGCGGAGATCAGATCCGATCCCCAGGCCTTGGCTGCTTCGTAGTCGGCAGGACGTCCGCTGCCCTGGGCGCGCAAGCCGATCTGTACAATGTGCTTGATGAAAGGCAGTTCGGAGGCGCGTCGTATCACGCTCGACAAACCATCCTTCACGCCGTTGACCTCATCGCGCCAATCGAGGTGGGCGTCAATGTGCACGAGGGTGATCGGTCCCACTTCATCGAAACCGCGCAGCACCGGATTGGTGATGCCGTGATCGCCGCCTAGCACGATAGGCATGCCGCCGCCACGCAGGATCTGGCGTATCGCCAGTTCGGCGCGACGCTGGTGGTCACCGGGCACCGCGAGGTCCGGCAAGACGTCGCCGCAATCGACGAAGCGGATGTCGCTGCGTCCTTGCAGCAGCGGCCCGTCGATGTCGAAATCATAGTGTTCCGGCGCACGTACGATGCGGTCGGTAACATCGCGTATCGCCTGCGGCGCATTGCTCTGGTCGTTGGTGAATTGCCTTGGCGTGTACGCCGAACCAAAAGGTACGCCGAGGATGGCGATGTCGGATTTGAGTTCGCTCAGGTCGGTGACCAGCTCCGCATACAGCAGCGTTTTGTGGCCGGTGCGCGGCGCGACGGTAAGTTGTTCCATGAGCGTGGATCCTTTGGACGAGATGTTGAAAAGAGACGAAAGCCGATGCCCATGCAAGATCAAAGCCAGGCGCATGGGCCGACACCGCTGAGTGCGTTTGACTCTAGCAAGCAATCCAGATAATAAAAAATGATTGTTTTGCAGGTATAGTCTTGAAATTTAATACCTTTCATGTTGACTCTCTTTCACCTTCCCGGCAGGCAAGCATGATCCAATTGGACTTTGATGAACGCGACCTGCGCTCGCTGCGCGTGTTTTGCAACGCCGCCCAGGCCGGCGGATTTGCCGCGGCCGAAAAGCGCCTGCACATGTCCAAGGCCTCCATCAGCCGCCACGTGCGCGAGGTGGAAGAGCGCCTCGGCGTACGCCTGTGCGAGCGCGGACCGGCCGGTTTCAAGCTGACACCCGAGGGCGAGGTGGCGCTCAAGCTGGCATCCGATGCCTTGCGCTCGCTGGAGCGCATTCGCTCCGAGATCGACGCCGTGCATGGCGTGTTATCGGGTTCGTTGTCGATCGGTATCGTCGAGCACACGCTGACGCACCCTGACTGCAAAATCCCGGAAGCGCTGGCCATCCTGCGCGAGCGTGCACCCAACGTGCGACCGGAAATCAGTGTGATGACCTTCCCTGATCTCAACCAGGCGCTGCGCGAGCATCGCGTCGACATTGCGATACGCGGCAAGTATCCGCGCGAGGGCGAATTCAATTACCTGCCGCTGTTTTCAGAAACCCACCGCATCTATAGCGCCGAAAAAAAAACCGTGCGCGGTGCCGACGCATTGCCCCTGGTCTACCGGCCGCATCCCTATGTCGACCAGGCGCTGGCCACCGAAGGCTATGCTCGCGGCCCCGACGCCGGCGGGCTGGAAGCGATCGGCCTGCTGGTGGCCACCGGCAGCTATCTCGGGATACTGCCGGTGCACTATGTGCAATTGCTGGGCAAGCGCTACGCACTGAAGGTGCATAGCGACAGCCCGTCTTATCACCACCCGATTTGCGCAGTCACCGAATCGTCGCGTCCGTCGACCTATCGCGCCGATCTTTTCCTCGACATCCTCAGAGAACTGCATCCGGGTCCGGGCCACTAAAGTTTTGCCCCAAAGCGACGCATGGCATCGTCGCCGGCATGTCCATCGTGGCGCATTGCTTATGCACCTTCCGATGCGCCACCTTCTTGCCGCCTCCGGTTTGATTCACGATGAGAGGTATTTTTGAATCACCAAAATCAATCCTCTCCTGCGCGACGATTTTTTGCATGCTGAAATATCTCGCAATAATGATTCATTTGAATCATTTGTAAAAAATATTGGCACACATGTTGCTTTTGGTCCTGCATCACCGGACCGCGGAGCATCATCGTGAATCAAGTAACAGCGCCAGCATCACCCTCACTGCCATCGCCGCTCACGCAGCAAAGCCTGGTGCTGCACATCAAGCAATGCTTCGACAGCCTGCCGCGGCAAGTGCGCCTGGCCGCCGGTTTCGTGCTCGATCATCCGCATGAAGTGGCCGTCATGTCCATGCGTGAGCAAGCGCGGCTGGCCGGCATTCCACCCTCGACGATGACGCGCCTGGCCAAGTTCCTCGGCATGGCGGGTTATGACGACATCCGCGAAGTGTTCAAGAACAACCTGCGTTCACGCAGCAATGAATACAGCCAGCGCGCCCACGGTCTGGTCGAGCTGAACCAGAAGATCGGTGAAACCGCGCTCGCACTCGACGTCGCCAACAATGCGATCGCCCATATCCAGGCGCTATGCAGCGCCGACACGCTGGCGGCCATCGTGCGCGCGGTGAAGATCTTGTCGGCCTCGCGCACTATTTATTGCCTGGGCTTGCGTTCGTCGTTCCCGGTGGCGTTCCAGTTTTCCCACGTCTCTGAATACTTCGCCAAGAACATCACTTTGATCGACGGCGCCGGCGAGAGCGGCATGATGAAGATCATGCATCAGGCCGGCTCCCGCGATGCGCTGTTCGTGTGCTGCATCGCGCCCTACTCGCGCCGCGCGGTGTCGATTGCCGGGCACTTGGCCAAAGCCGGCGTCAAGCTGATCGCCATCACCGACAGCGACAGCTCGCCGATTGCGCGCATGGCGGCAGAGACCATCCTGGTCGGCAAACAGAATGCGTCCTTCTTCGACACCCTGGTGCCGGCTTTCCTGGTCAGCGAAATCCTGGTGGCGCTGATGGCGGCGACGGCCAAAGTCGACGTCAAGGCCTCGGTGTCCGAGACCGAAAAGAATTTGTGGAGCATGGGTGAATGGTGGGGCGCGGAAGATGCCGAGTTGCCCAGATTGCGCCCCCGCAAGAACGACAACTGATGTTCCAGAACCAGACTTCAGCATGAACCGTACATCCAACCTGCCGCATTACCACCTCGTACCCACGCATATCATTGAAAGGATATCGCCATGAAACGCCGCTCCCTCCTGCTTAGCCTGATTGCCGTATCGATTGCCGCCGTTTCCGGCAACGCCATGGCGGAGGACGCCCTGAGCACCATCCTCGCGCGCAAGGTCATCCGCGTGGCGGTACCGACCGACTATCCGCCTTACGGCTCGGTCGGCACCGACATGGTGCCGCGCGGCTACGACATCGACATGGCCACCCTGGTCGCCAAGAAGCTCGGCGTCAAACTGGAACTGATCCCGGTCACCGGCCCGAACCGCGTCGCCTACCTGCAGACCAAGAAATCCGACCTGACCATTTCCTCGCTCGGCAAAACGCCCGAGCGCGAAAAGGTCATCGACTACAGCATCGCCTATGCGCCTTTCTTTGACGCCGTCTTCGGCAAACAGGAGATCGCCGCCAAGAATTACGCCGAGCTCAGCGGCAAAGTCATCGCCGTCACGCGCGGTTCGATGCAGGATGAAGAGTTGTCGCGGCTGGCGCCGGGGGCCGTGATCAAACGCTTTGAAGACAACAACGGCACCGTCTCGGCCTTCCTCGCCGGCCAGGCGCAGATGTTTGCCACCGGCACCGCAGTGGCTGCCACGATCAAGGTCAAGGACCCCTCGGTCAGCATGGACCTGAAGGTGATCTTGTCCAACTCGCCGTGCTACATCGGCGTGCTTAAGGGCGAGCAGCAACTGGTCGCCAAGCTCAACGAGATCATCCGTGAAGCCAAGGGCAACGGCGCCATCGATGAGATGTCGAAGAAATGGCTGGGCGCACCCTCCGGCCCGCTGCCGGAATAAACCTGCGGCATCACATGACGCAAGTTACCGCCATTGAACGCCTGGCCGACTGGATCTGCGATCTGCGGCCGGACCAGATTCCCGCTACGGTGCGCAGCATCGCCGCCAACTGCCTGCTCGACACCATCGGCGTGGCCAGCGCCGGCGCGGCCACGGCGGTGGCGCATACGGCGCGCGCGCTTGCTATCGACGCCGGCTCGTGCGGCGAGGCCGCCGTGTTTGGCAGCGCGCACTTGTTGTCTGCGCCCGCCGCGGCCTTCGTCAACGGCGTCGCCGCGCATGCACTGGATTTTGACGACAACTGCTACGCCGGCTTCGTGCACGGCTCTGCAGTGATCGCGCCGGCCGCGCTGGCGGTCGCGCAAAAACGCAATGCCTGCGGCCGCGACCTGTTGACGGCCTTCATCGTCGGTTCCGAATGTGAATACGCCGTCGGCGCGGCGACCAATAGCGTGCTGTATGACCACGGTTGGTGGAGCACCGGCGTGCTCGGCCCCATCGGCGCCTGCGCTGCCGCCGCCTGGCTACTCAAACTGGAGCGTCTGCAGCTGGCCTCTGCATTGGGTCTGGCGGTGGCCGGCAGCGGCGGCATGAAGGCTTGCTTCGGCAGCGACGCCAAGGCCTTGCTGGCCGGTCGCGCGGCCGAGGCCGGCGTCAATGCGGCGCTGCTGGCGGCACACGGGGCCAGCGGACCGCATGATGCCTTCGAGCATTGGAACGGTTTCACCGGCCTGTTCAATCATGGCGAATTCAATGTCGCCATGATCGCGCAGCTGGGTGTGCAGTGGTTCATGGAGTCGCCCGGCGTCGACATCAAGCGTATTCCGCTGTGCCTGTCTTCGCATGCTGCTGTCGATGCGACGATGGCGCTGGCGGCGCAGCACGGCATCCGCGTCGCCGACATTGAAGAAATCGTCTGCGATGTGCCGCAAGTGGTGTTTGCCAACCTGATTTACAACAAACCCGCAACGCGCCAAGAGGCGCAGTTCAGCATGCCGTTCGCGCTGGCGGTGTCCTTGCTGTATGGCACGGTGGAATTGGCGCATCTGGACGGCGCCGTGCTACAGGAGCCGCGCGTGCGCGAACTGATGACGCGCATCAAGATGACGGTGGGCCCGCGCTGGAGCCGGGAAGGCGCGTGCGAGGCGGCGCCGGAAGGCGCTTATGTCATGATCAAAACCAACGGTGGCAACCGACTCGAGGGATTTCAGGCTTATGCACGCGGCGCGGCGAAATGCCCGCTGCCGCAACAACAGATCGACGACAAGTTCCTGCAATGCGTCGCTGCCGGCGGCGGCAATGACGGCGACGGCTCCCTGCTATTGGCGCGCCTCAAGTCGCTCGATACGCTGCCGTCGGTGCGCGGGTTGTTGACTAGGCCTTGATCACCTGAGGATCAACCTGCACCATCTCTTCATTGTTGCCCAGCCAGATCTGACCGTCCTGGATCGTGCATTGCAATTGCATGGAACGTTGCGCCAGCTTTTCCAGCGCCTGGCTGGTCTCGACCGCGATGTTCACTACCGTCAGATTCTTGGCACGCTCGACGCGGCTACCGGTCTGGCCCCACCAGATGCTGCTGGAGCTGCTGTAGCTATACACAATCACGCGCGCGGCGCGGCCACAGGCTTTGAGGATGCGCTTGTCGTCCGGCTGGCCGACTTCGATCCACAGGTCGATGGCGCCGGTCAGGTCCTTTTGCCAGATGTCAGGTTCTTCGACGTCCGACAGGCCCTTGCCGAAGGCCAGCGATTCGCTGGCGTTCATGGCGAAGGCCAGCACGCGGATCATCATGCGCTCGTCGGTTTCCGACGGATGGCGGGCAATGGTCAAGGTATGGTTCTGGTAATAGTGCCGGTCCATATCGGAAATCTGCAGATCGGCTTTGAAGATGGTTGCTTTGAGCGCCATGGAGGTCTTTTTGTACTTGGTCTGGTACGGGTTGCTTGCGAAGGATGTGAAGCATAGCCGATTTCGGGCCGTTTCTGCTGTTCCGGTGCTGCCGGCGCATCGGGCCTCATGAGACAATGCGGCCATGAATACCGCACCATTTCCCGCCGACGACGATGTCATTGCCCTCACCCGCGCCTGGATCAGCGAAGCCGTGATCGGCCTCAATCTCTGCCCGTTTGCCAAAGCCGTCTACGTCAAGGAGCAGATCCGCTATGTGGTCAGCCATGCCGAAAGCGAAGCCGAACTGGCCGCCGAGCTGCTGCGCGAATTGCACTACTTGCATGCGGGCGATCCGGATGTCATCGATACCACGCTGCTGATCCATCCGCATGTGCTGCAAGACTTTCTTGACTACAACGGCTTCCTCGATGTTGCCGATGAGGTACTGGAAGATGCCGCACTGGAAGGCGAGCTGCAGATCGCCAGTTTCCATCCGGATTATCAATTCAGCGACGCCCAGCCGGACGATATCGACAACTTCACCAACCGCTCTCCCTACCCTGTTTTACATCTGTTGCGCGAAAGCAGTATCGATCGCGCAGTCCAGGCTTTCCCTGAAGCAAGCGCGATTTTCGAGCGAAACATCGCCACCATGCTGGATCTCGGCGTACACGGCTGGAATCAGCTGTCTTTTGTCGTATCAAAGAAACAACACCAAATATAGAAAAAATCCTGTTAATATCTGTTACAAATTCGAGGTGATTTCTCGCAACTATTTTGTAATAGACTTTTCTGAACGAATGTACTGACGTCAACATTGACGTTTTGCCAGTACTGACGTTGAAATACGGAAACGAATAGCAAAGGCTGGCAAGTCAGACCGACTGATCCCGATGGCCTGGTTCGAGTTGTGTACGTTGCAGTGGGAAAAGAATGGCACCTCAAATGGAAACTAGTTAACCACGTTTTGCAGTTTTACCAAGAACTAATGCACTTGCACAAACAAGGCCTTTATAAACATCTGCATAATGGAACGTCCGATCATGACTACACCTAATGGCACCAACGATTCTTCCCTTTCGGATCAAATCAACTACGATCCTAACCACCTGCTGGATGCGCTGATTGAGAAGTTGCATCTGAAGAACGATGCCGCGCTGTCGCGCGCATTGGAAGTGGCTCCACCGGTAATTAGCAAGATCCGTCACCGTCGTCTGCCGGTTGGCGCTTCGCTGTTGATTCGCATGCATGAAGTCAGCGAACTGTCGATCCGTGAACTGCGTGAACTGATGGGTGATCGCCGTGAGAAATTCCGCATCAGCGACAAGCAGTTCAAGCCGAAGCCAGGCTCGCCGGCAGCACCAGGCGTGGAATAAAAAAACGGAGCGTATGCTCCGTTTTTTCTTGGTGGCGGCACTCATTGGAGCGCTGCCTGCAGTATGCCTCATCCCTGCAATTATGCCGGGAATACTCCGGTGGAGAGATAGCGGTCGCCACGGTCGCAGACGATAAACACGATCGTTGCATTCTCCACCTGCTGCGAGATGCGCAACGCCACCTCGCAAGCGCCCGCGGCGGAAATGCCGCAGAACAAACCTTCCACCATCGCCAGTTTGCGCGCCATGTTTTCGGCTGCGGCCTGACTGACGTACTCGAGCTGATCGACCCGCGGTTTTTCATAGATCTTCGGCAAGTAGGCTTCCGGCCATTTACGAATACCCGGAATCGACGAACCTTCTTCGGGCTGGGCGCCGACGATCTGGATCTCCGGATTTTGCTCTTTCAGATAGCGCGATACGCCCATGATGGTGCCGGTGGTACCCATGGCGCTGACGAAGTGGGTGATGCGGCCTTCGGTATCGCGCCACAGTTCGGGGCCGGTGGTTTCATAGTGGGCCAGCGGATTATCGGCATTGGCAAACTGATCAAGGATAAGGCCCTGACCTTCTTTCTGCATTTGTTCAGCCAGGTCGCGCGCGTATTCCATGCCGCCGCTCTTGGGCGTCAGCACGATCTTGGCGCCATAGGCGGCCATGCTCTGGCGCCGTTCTTCGCTGAGGTTTTCCGGCATCAGCAAGACCATCTTGTAGCCGCGCATGGCCGCCACCATGGCCAGCGCAATACCGGTATTGCCGCTGGTGGCTTCGATCAGCGTATCGCCGGGCTTGATCTGGCCGCGTTCTTCGGCGCGGCGTATCATCGACAGCGCGGCGCGGTCCTTGACCGAGCCGGCCGGATTATTGCCCTCCATCTTGCCGAGGATGACATTGTTGCGGCGCGCGACGTCTTCGCCGCCGATGCGTTGCAATTGAATCAAGGGCGTGTTGCCGATGGTATCTTCGATGGTCAGGTAGGGCATGGTCAGGGGAGTCCTTTCAGAAGCCTCATTTTAATATGAGTCTTTGTCATGTGCCGGAAGGCCCTAGCGACAAGATACTTATATAGTTATAGCAAATTCACCTAATGCGCCGTCCCGCCCGGTGCATGCCTTACACTGTCCGCGCCCTTGCCTGCCCGTCCATCCTCAGGAGCTGCCATGAAAACGCACGAAGTCACCAACCAGGTCCCCGAGCTCAAAGACGTCAATTTGTATGACGCAGATGCGATCCTGAGCGAAGGCGTGCAGCGTGAACAAGCCGGCTGGCATAGCGCATCGCTATCGAATTACGGCGCCGAGCTGGGCAGCGCCGAAGTGCTGCAACTGGCCGAACTGGCCAATCGCCACGGCCCGGAATTGCAAACCCACGACCGCTTCGGCAACCGCATCGACCGCGTCGACTTCGATCCCAGCTGGCACGCGCTGCTGGCGCTGCTGCGCCGCGAAGCGCTGCATGCGCTACCCTGGATGCCGGCTTACGAAAGCATGCCCGGCGCGCATGTGGCGCGCGCCGCCGGTTACTTCCTGCACGCGCAGTTGGAAGCCGGATCACTGTGCCCGACCACCATGACCTTCGCCTCGCTGCCGGTGCTGCGCAATGAGGGAGCGCTGTTCCCGCTGGTGCGCGACAAACTGTTTTCGCGCGAGCACGATCCGCGCGACCTGCCGCTGGAGCAAAAGCGTTCGATGCTGATCGGCATGGGCATGACAGAAAAGCAAGGCGGCTCCGACGTGCGCAGCAATACCACCGCGGCGCGCCCGCTCAATGGCAGCGGCCGCGGTGCGGCTTACACGCTGAGCGGGCACAAATGGTTTTTTTCGGCGCCCATGAGCGATGCCCACCTGGTGCTGGCGCGTACCGACAACGGCTTGTCGTGCTTCTTCGTGCCGCGCTGGCGGCCTGATGAAAAAAAGAACGGCGTAGTGATCCAGCGCCTCAAGGATAAACTCGGCAATCGCTCCAACGCCAGCAGCGAAGTCGAATTCGACGATGCCTACGGCGTCATGGTCGGCGAAGAAGGACGCGGCATCCCGACCATCATCGAAATGGCCAACCACACGCGGCTCGATTGCGTGATCGGCAGCGCCGGACTGATGCGCTATGCATTGATCCAGGCGATCCACCACGCACGCCATCGCAGCGCCTTCGGCAAGCTGCTGGCCGAGCAGGCGCTGATGCGCAATGTGCTCGCTGACCTGGCGCTGGAAAGCGAAGCGGCGACGCTGTTGATGCTGCGCCTGGCGCGCGCCTTCGAAGCGCCCAACGATCCCTTGCAACGGGCCTGGCGGCGCATTGTCACGCCCGCGGCCAAGTTTTGGATCTGCAAGCGCGCACTGGAATTCACCGGCGAATGCATGGAAGTCTGGGGCGGCAACGGCTATGTCGAGACTGCGCCGATGGCGCGCATGTATCGCGAAGCGCCGGTCAATTCGATCTGGGAAGGCGCCGGCAATGTCATGTGCCTTGACGTGTTGCGCGCGATGGAGCGTGAACCGGAAGGCTGCATCCTGCTGCTCGATGAACTGCAGCAAGTCGCCGACGGCCACGCTGCGCTGCAAGCGCCGCTAGACGCTCTCAAGCAGATGCTGACGCAACCGCCCGAACAACGTGAAATGCTGGCGCGCCGCCTGGTGCAGCAACTGGTCTTGACCCTACAAAGCGCATTGATGCTGCAACATGCGCCGGCCGCCATGGCCGAGGCCTTCACGGCCAGTCGCAGCGACGCCGCCAATGGCCGTGTCTACGGAACATTGCCGGCCGGCATGACAGACGCAGAAAAACTACAACAAGACATTCTGCAACGCGCATGGCCACTGTAATTTCACTTCTTTAAAGCAAGAAAACCTCAACAACATACTCAGTCGGCGAAACTGACAGAAATGTCATATTTCCGTCAGCGTCCGGTTGACAGCGCCCTCGTACAGTAATGCTGTAGAAAGGTGCCTCCAGGTATGCTTTTTTCGTACCTCCGGCATTTCCATTTTGATCGCCCGCTCAATGCAGTCGTTTACTTTTATGCCCGCCACCATGACAGCGACCTCCAAATCGCCACCCGCATCATCCCTGAAGCCAACCCGCCTGCCCCTGCTTGCGGCCGTCGCCTTTGCCGCCACATTGCTGATCGGCGGCTGTGCCGTCGGTCCCGACTATGCCCGTCCGCAAATGGATTTGCCGACTGCCTATAAAGAACAAGGCCCGTGGAAAACCGCCGAGCCCGGCCAGATCGACAGCAATCAGCGCTGGTGGGAAGCCTACCGGGACCCGGTGCTCAATGAGTTGATCGAACAGGCCAATAAAGCCAATCAGAATATCCAGTTCGCCGAAGCGCAATATCGCCAGGCCCAGGCCACCGCCGCCCTCGCGCGCGCCAGCCTGTGGCCGACAGTGGGCGCCTCGGGCGGCGCCAGCCGGGCGCGCACCAACAGCACCACTGCCGGCAGTCGCCTGGCCGACACGTATTCGGTCGGCCTGAATGCCTCCTGGGAAGCCGACATCTGGGGCCGGGTGCGACGCACCGTCGAAGCCGGCGACGCCACCAGCGAGGCCGGCGCAGCCAGCCTGGCGGCGGCGCGCCTGAGCATCCAGGCGACGCTGGCGCAAGACTACCTGCAATTGCGCGTGACTGATTTGCAAAAGGATTTGTATGCGCGCACCGTCGCCGCCTACACGCGCTCGCTGCAACTGACCCAGCATCAATACGATGCCGGCGTGGCCTTGCGTTCGGACGTGGCGCAGGCAGAAACGCAACTGCGTTCGGCGCAAGCGCAATTCATCGACCTCGACGCCACCCGCAACCAGCTGGAGCATGCGATCGCGATCCTGGTCGGCAAAGCGCCTGCCGTATTCACGCTGGCGCCGGTGACGACTGATGGCGCAGCGCTGCAGGCCAACTTGCCGCCGACCCCGACCGGTTTGCCCTCCGATCTGCTGGAACGTCGTCCCGACATCGCCAACGCCGAACGCCTGGCTGCAGCCGCCAACGCCAACATCGGCGTGGCGCGCGCGGCCTACTTCCCGACGCTGACGCTCTCCGCCACCGGCGGTTACAGCGCGGTGGCCTTCTCTCAATTGTTCGACACGCCAAGCCGGGTGTGGTCGCTGGGCAGCGTGCTGGCAGCGACCTTGTTCGACGGCGGCGCCCGCAGCGCCCGCAACGACCAGGCCACGGCCGCCTTCGACGCCTCGGTAGCGACCTACAAGCAAACCGTGCTGGGCGGCCTGCAAGAGGTAGAAGACAACCTCTCGACGCTGCGCGTGCTGGACCAGGAAAGCGGCGTCCAGGACCAGGCCGTGAAGGCGGCGCAGTTGTCCGAGCGGCTGGCAATGAGCCAATACCAGGCCGGCACCACCACGTACTTGTCGGTGGTGACAACCCAGGCGACCTCGCTGACCAATCAACGTACCGCCGTGACCTTGCTGGGCCGCCAGCTGGTGGCCAGCGTGGCGCTGATCAAGGCGGTCGGCGGCGGCTGGCGCGTGGGCGACATCAATCAGGCAGCGGCGACGGCAACAAGCGCCAAAGCCAACTAAGAAAAACAAACTTGCGAGTTAACGTATGACTACTTCATTCATTCAAAAACCTTCCACTCTGTTGATTTCCGCTGCGATTGTCGTGCTCATCGGCGGCGGTGCCTGGGCGCTGATGCATCGCACCGATGCGATGGCCGCACCCAACCCGCAGGTGCAACAGGGGCCGGCGATTTCGGTCACCACCGTGCAAGTGCAGGAACGCGACGTGCCGCTCTACCTGGCCGGCGTCGGCACCGTCACCGCCAATGCCAGCGTGACGGTCAAGGCGCGTATTGACGGCCAGCTCGACAAGGTTGCGTTTACCGAAGGCCAGGATGTCAAGGCCGGCCAGTTGCTGGCCCAGATTGACCCGCGCGCACTGCAAGCACAATTGGCGCAAGTGCAGGCCCAGCAAGCCAAGGATCAGGCGCAACTGAACAATGCCAAAATCGACTTGCAACGCTACACCACGCTGCGTCAGCAAGACGCCGCCACGCAACAACAGCTCGATACGCAAAAGGCACTGGTCGCGCAGCTGGAAGCCGCCGTCAAGACCGACGAAGCGCAGATCAGCTACGCCAAGGTGCAGCTCAGCTACACCACCATCAATGCACCGATCAGCGGCCGCGTCGGCGCGCGTCTGGTGGATGCCGGCAATATCGTCCACGCCGCCGATGTGAACGGCCTCGTGGTAATCAACCAGATCGATCCGATCACTGTACAGTTCACGCTGCCGGAAGACGCCGTGCCGGCCATCAACCGTGCCCAGCTGACGAATCACCAGTCGCTGAAAGTGACTGCCTATGCGCGCACCAACGACAAGGATCCGTTGGGAACCGGCAACCTGATTTTGCTGAACAACCAGATCGACACCACCAGCGGCACGGTGCAACTGAAGGCACGTTTCTCCAATCCGCTACACACACTGTGGCCGGGCCAGTATGTCAACGTCAACCTGCAGATGGATGACCACGGCATGGCGCTGACCTTGCCGGCCGCCGCCATCCAGCGCAATCAGGAAGGCACCTACGTCTACGTCGTCAAGGCAGACGAAACTGCCGCCATCCAACCGGTCGTGGTGGCCCGCATCCAGGACGGCATCGCCGTCATCACCAAGGGTGTGGAATCCGGCCAGCGCGTCGTGCTTGACGGCCAGTACAAGCTGAAGCCGGGCAGCCGCATCGTCGAAAACAAAGCCAACGCCGCTGCTGCGAAAGGATCCGCAAAGTGAGTGTTTCCGCTACCTTCATCAAGCGTCCGATCGGCACCACGCTGCTCGCGATCGCGATTCTGCTGGTCGGGATCGCCGTGTGGCCGTTGCTGCCGGTGGCGCCGCTGCCGCAGGTCGACTTCCCGACCATCCAGGTCTCCGCCAGCTTGCCGGGCGGCAGTCCGGAAACCATGGCGTCCAACGTGGCGCAACCATTGGAGCGCCAATTTTCGCTGATCGCGGGCTTGTCGCAAATGACGTCGCAAAGTGCCCTGGGCAGTACCCAGATTACCTTGCAGTTCGACCTCAACCGCAACATCGATGCCGCTGCACTGGACGTACAGGCGGCGATCAATGCCTCGACCGGCCAGTTGCCGGCCAACTTGCCCAACCCGCCGACCTTCCGCAAGGTCAATCCGGCCGATTCGCCGATCATGATCATGTCGGTGCAGTCGGACGCCTTGCCGCTGACGCAAGTCAATGACTACGCCGACAACATCCTGGCGCAGCAGATTTCGCAAATCTCCGGCGTCGGTCTGGTCAGCGTCAACGGCCAGCAAAAACCGGCCGTGCGCATCCAGGTCGATCCAGCCAAGCTGGCCACGCTGGGCCTGAGCCTGGAAGACATCCGCGGCGTGATCGCCACGACTACCGTCAACCAGCCCAAAGGCACTGTCGACGGTCAGCATCAAAGCTTCACCGTCTACACCAACGATCAGTTGCTGAGCGCCGAACCGTGGAACGACATGGTGCTGGCTTACCGCAACGGCGCGCCGGTGCGCGTGCGCGATATCGGCATTGCCATCGACGGTCCGGAAAACAACAAGATCGCAGCATGGGCCTTTGCCGGTGCGGCAGCAGCGGAAGACAACACGCTCACAAACGGTCGCTCGATCGTATTGGCCATCACCAAGCAGCCTGGCGCCAACGTGATCGAAACCGTGGAACGCATCAAGGCAACGATGCCGCGCCTGCGGGCAGCGATTCCTGCCAGCGTACACATCAACACGCTGATTGACCGTACGCAAACCATCCGCGCTTCGGTGCAAGACGTCGAGTTCACGCTGATCCTGACCATCGCGCTGGTAGTGATGGTGATCTTCGTGTTCCTGCGTAACGTTGCAGCGACGCTGATCCCGAGCATCACCGTGCCGCTGGCGCTGATGGGTACGGCGGGCGTGATGTACCTGGTCGGCTACAGCCTCGACAATCTGTCGCTGATGGCACTGACGATTGCCGTCGGCTTCGTGGTCGACGATGCGATCGTGATGCTGGAAAACATTTACCGCTACGTCGAAGAAGGCATGTCGCCGATGGAAGCCGCACTCAAGGGCTCCAGCGAAATCGGCTTCACGATTATCTCGATTTCGGTGTCGCTGGTGGCGGTGTTCATTCCGCTGCTGCTGATGGGCGGCATCGTCGGCCGCCTGTTCCGCGAATTCGCCGTGACCGTGACGCTGACCATCGGCGTGTCGGTGATCATCTCGTTGACGTTGACGCCGATGCTGTGCTCGCGCTTCCTCAAGAACAGCCATGCCGAACAACACGGCAAGCTGTATCAACTGTTCGAACGCTTCTTCGACATTCTGCTGAACGGCTACAAGCGCGGCCTCGACGTCGTGATGCGCCATCAGTTCATTACGCTGCTGACCTTCATCGCCACGGTGGCGTTCACGGCGTTCTTGTTCGTGGTCATCCCCAAAGGATTCTTCCCGCAACAGGATAACGGTGTGATCGTCGGCTTTGCCGAATCGGCGCAGGACATCTCTTCGCAAGCGATGCAGCGCCGCCTGCTGCAAGTGGCGGAAGTGGTGCGCAAGGATCCCGACGTGACCGGTTTTGCAATGAGCGCCGGTTCCACCACCTTCAACACCGGCAACTTCTTCATCGCACTCAAGCCCAAGGATGAAGGCCGCACCGCCGACGCCGGCGAAATCATCACGCGCTTGCGTCCGCAAGTCGCCAAGATCCAGGGCGTGAACCTGTTCATGCAGGCCAGCCAGGACATCAACGTCGGCGGCCGCCTGGCGCGTACGCAATACCAGTACACGCTGACCGATTCCAACCTTGATGAGCTCAACACCTGGGCGCCGAAAGTGGTGGATCGCCTGCGCAAGATGAAGCAGTTGACCGACGTCGCGTCCGACCAGCAAAACAATGCGGCCACGGCGACCATCACGATCGATCGTGCGCGCGCCTCCAGCTTCGGCATCTCGCCTTCGCTGATCGACGCCACCATCTACGATGCCATCGGCCAGCGTCAGGTGGCGCAATACTTCACGCAGATCAACAGCTACCACGTGGTGCTGGAAGTCACGCCTGAATTGCAAAAGGATCCGGCGCTGTTCAACAAGCTCTACCTGACCTCGCCGATCACCGGCCAACAAGTGCCACTGTCGACCTTCATCAAGGTCGACACCACCAAGACCGCGTATCTGTCGATCAGCCACCAAAGCCAGTTCCCGGCCGTGACGATTTCCTTCAACCTGGCCGCCGGCGTGGCACTGGGCGAAGCGGTCGATGCGATCAACCAGGCCCAGGCCGAGATGGGCGTGCCGACCACGCTGACCGGCGCCTTCCAGGGCACCGCCAAGGCCTTCGGCGATTCGCTGTCGTCGCAGCCTTACCTGATCGCCGCTGCCCTGATCGCGGTGTATATCGTGCTCGGCCTGCTGTATGAGAGCTACATCCATCCGCTGACGATCCTGTCGACGCTGCCGTCGGCCGGCGTCGGTGCGCTGCTGATCCTGATGGCGGGCGGCTACGATCTCAGTGTGATTGCGCTGATCGGCATCATCCTGCTGATCGGCATCGTCAAGAAAAACGGCATCATGATGATCGACTTCGCGCTGACCGCCGAACGGCAGCACGGCATGAAGCCGGAAGAAGCGATTTACCAGGCCTGCCTGTTGCGCTTCCGTCCTATCATGATGACCACCATGTGCGCGCTGCTGTCGGGCTTGCCGCTGATGCTGGGTCACGGCGCCGGTTCCGAACTGCGCCGTCCGCTCGGTTATGCGATGGTCGGCGGCCTGGTGCTGTCACAGGCGCTGACGCTGTTTACCACGCCGGTGATCTATCTTTACCTGGATCGTGCGCATTACTGGTACATGAACAAGAAGGAAGCACGCGCCGCACGCAAGGCCGCCAAGAAAGGCGCGACACCTGTAATAGAATCGCACTAATAGTCACATGCCCATGAACGCGGTACCGGGAGCAGGAATGAAAGTTCTGATTGTCGAAGACGAGCACAAGATGGCGGAGTACCTCTGCAAGGGCTTGACCGAGCAGGGTTGCACCGTAGATCTGGCCGCCAACGGCATCGACGGCCAGCATCTGGCGATCCAGCACGATTACGACGTGATCGTGCTGGACGTCATGCTGCCCGGCCTGGATGGATTTTCGGTATTGCGCTCACTGCGCACCATCAAGCAGACGCCGGTGATCATGCTGACCGCGCGTGACCGCGTGGAAGACCGCATCAAGGGCTTGCATGAAGGCGCCGACGATTACCTGATCAAGCCTTTCTCTTTCCTTGAATTGCTGGCGCGCCTGCAGGCCCTGACACGGCGCGGTCGCGCCCAGGAGCCGGCGCAGTTGCGCATCGGCGACCTGCAGATCGACCTGCTCAGCCGCAAGGCCTTCCGCAACAACACCCGCATCGACCTGACCGCCAAGGAGTTTGCACTGCTGGCAATCATGGCGCGGCGCCAGGGTGAAATCCTGTCGAAGACCGCCATCGCCGAGCTGGTCTGGGACATGAATTTCGACAGCAACACCAATGTCGTCGAAGTGGCGATCAAGCGCCTGCGCGCCAAGATCGATGCACCGTTCGGCCAGAAACTGCTGCACACCATCCGCGGCATGGGCTATGTGCTGGAGCCGCGCGCCACGGTGCCGGACGACAACGAGGAAGACGGATGAAGAACTCCATCATCGCGCGCCTGGTGATCATGTTTGCCGCCTCGGCGCTGGTCATCTTTTCTCTGATCGGCGTGGTGCTGTACGCGGTGGTCAAGAGCGAGTTGCTGCGCCATGAGCGCGACGGCCTGGTAACCACCTTCAACGACATCGAATACATGGTCTCGCGGGTCGGCACCACCGACCGCTGGACACGCGTGCAAGCCAAGCTCGATACGCTCACGCCGGCCGACGGCAAGGTGCGCTTCTGGATTTTCAGCGACAACCCGCAGTTCAGTTATGGCAAGGATCTGGCCGAATTGCACGACTTCGATTACGACCCCAACAACATCGGCAGGCTGCGCATCAAGGGCAAGGAATTTCCTTTGCACACGCTGACCAAGGTCTTGCCCGCCTATCTTGACCGGCCATCCATCCGCCTGACCGTCGGCGTCGATACCGAACCCTATTTCGAAACCTTGCGCACCTTCGTGGCAGCCATGATCGGCTTGTCGCTGGTGGGCGTGTTCCTGGTGATTTTGTTCGGCTACTGGATCGCACGCGCCGGCCTGCAGCCCTTGAAGAAAATGTCGGACAAGGCACAGACGCTGAGTCCGAAAAACCTGTCGGAACGACTGACCGTCTCGGCCTTGCCGGATGAATTGTCGGACCTCGTGCAAGCCTTCAACGGCGCGCTCGACCGCATGGAAAACGCCTACAAACAGTTGGAAGCCTTCAATGCCGATGTGGCGCACGAACTGCGTACGCCACTGGCTAACCTGATCGGCGAAACCCAGGTGGCGCTGTCGCGTGAACGCAGCGCGCCCGAGTTTGAACTGGTGCTGCAATCGAATCTGGAAGAGCTCGACCGTTTGCGCTCCATCATCAACGACATGCTGTTCCTGGCCCGCTGCGACCAGGGCGAAGCCGCCACCAGCCTGGTCCATACGGTCATTGCGGACGAAGTCCAAAAGACCATCGAGTTCTTTGAATTCGTGCTCGACGAGATGCAGATGAGCGTGGAGGTCACCGGCGATATCGAGGCAACCTCGATGATAGAAACCGCGCTGTTCCGCCGCGCGCTGACCAACTTATTGCAAAATGCGATCCAGCATTCGCCCGCAGGCGCACGCATCAAGGTGTCCATCGATGCAAAAAACAAGGACGTGCAAGTGGCGGTATCGAACCCCGGCGCGCCGATCGAGCAACGCCACCTGCCGCGTTTGTTTGATCGCTTCTATCGCGTCGACACGGCGCGTCGCGAGGTCGACGGCATACACGGCCACGGCCTTGGCCTGGCGATCGTCAAGGCGATTGCGCTGATGCACGGCGGCACCGCGTTTGCGGCCAGCCGCGGCGGCATCACGACCATAGGCTTCACGGTGGGCGGCAAAACGGCTTAAGAACGTGTTGACGATCTGCAGCGACAGGCCCCGTCAGCCGGAGGCGGCCGGGGCGACGCTCTTTGCGTAACCCTTGGAATGTCGCTGAGTACATGAGGATTCCAAGCGCCGCCCAGCAGTTGCCAATGCACGGATCACGGCCTCGCAGTGAGATCGCAAACACGCTCGAAGAGACGCAAGCAGCTACCCGTGGCAGACAAATGCCAGGTACTTCACAACACTGGAGGATGGTGAAACTGAGGCGTCGCTGAAAAATCCGCGACTGTTGATGAATGCTTCCTGAAGAAAACTTCTGAGGAAGAGGCGAGCCTTGTCTGCGGCACTTGCAGCAAATGGCTGTGGCTGCTTCGTTCCCGACCTGACCAGGTTGACCACGCCACAATGCGCAGGGGCCCGCCGGCACGAATTGTACCTCATCTGTCGCGTCGGTGCGAGTGCTGTTCGTGACGACAGGATAAATTGCGGCGTTCGCCAAACCGCCGCAAGCTTTTTACACCGCGTTAAATCCCCAACTCATCCCAGATGCTGTCAACCCGCTGCTTGACGGCATCGGTCATGGCGATGGTGGTGCCCCACTCGCGGTTGGTTTCGCCCGGCCACTTGTTGGTGGCGTCGATGCCCATCTTGCTACCCAGGCCGCTGATCGGTGAAGCGAAATCGAGATAGTCGATCGGCGTGTTGTCGACCATGACGGTGTCGCGCATCGGATCGACGCGGGTGGTGATGGCCCAGATCACTTCTTTCCAGTCGCGGATATCGACGTCTTCATCAACCACCACGATGAACTTGGTATACATGAACTGGCGCAGGAAACTCCACACGCCGAACATCACGCGCTTGGCGTGGCCGGCGTACGACTTTTTCATCTGCACCACCGCCATGCGGTAACTGCAACCTTCCGGCGGCAAGTAGAAATCAGTGATTTCGCTGAACTGCTTTTGCAGCAGCGGGATGAACACTTCATTGAGCGCCACGCCGAGCACCGCCGGCTCATCGGGAGGTTTGCCGGTATAGGTGGAGTGATAAATCGGATCGCGCCGCATGGTAATGCGATCGATGGTGAAGACCGGGAACCAGTCCTGCTCATTGTAGTAGCCGGTGTGATCCCCATACGGACCTTCCAGCGCATGCTCGTAGCCGGAGGGATGTGATTCGTCGGGATAGATGTGCCCCTCCAGCACGATCTCGGCCGAAGCCGGCACGCGCAACTCGCTGCCGATGGCCTTGACCAGCTCGGTGCGGCTGCCGCGCAGCAGGCCGGCGAACTGGTATTCGGACAAGCTGTCCGGCACCGGCGTCACCGCTCCTAATATAGTAGCGGGATCGGCGCCGAGCGCAACTGCGATCGGATAAGGCTTGCCGGGGTTGGCGATGCAATGCTCGCGGAAATCCAGCGCACCGCCGCGATGCGCCAGCCAGCGCATGATGACCTTGTTGCGACCGAGGACCTGCTGGCGATAGATGCCGAGATTCTGGCGTTTCTTATTAGGACCTTTGGTAATCACCAGGCCCCAGGTAATAAGAGGCGCCACATCACCAGGCCAGCAATGCTGGATCGGCAGGCGGTCGAGGTCGACGTCGTTGCCTTCCCAGACGATGTCCTGACACGGCGCCGAACGCTGCTCTTTAGGCGCCATGTCCCACAGCGATTTGATCAGCGTGCCGAGACCCATGACATCCTTGAAACCCTTGGGCGGCTCCGGCTCTTTCAACTTCGCCAACAGATGGCCGATGCGTCGTAGTTCGCTGACATCTTCTGCCCCCATGCCTAGCGCGACGCGGCGCGGCGTTCCGAAAAGATTCGCTAATACCGGGATATTTTTACCAGAGACCTTGTCGAAAATCAGCGCTGGCCCGGAGGCGCGCAGGGTTCGATCGCAGATTTCTGTCATTTCCAGATAGGGTGAAACAGGCACGGAGACGTGTTTTAATTCTCCAGAATGTTGCAGCTGCGAAATAAAATCGCGTAAATCTGTGTATTTCATTTTTTTTCGCTGGTTTTCTTAAGTACAGCCCTTAGATGAGGTAGGCCGGGCAAACGGTTGATTCTATTGATTTTTGGAGGGATACCCCCTCAAAAGTCAGACTTAAAAGTTATATTAAATAGGTTTAATAGTATTGACTTGATATAAAGTGGCTTCTACAATTCGCGCACCTTGATCAAAGGAGCCGGGTTAGGAACCCGAATCAGCTCGCAAGGTTTCACGGGAACGGGGTCCCACTGGCATTTTTAAGGAGTGTTGTCAAAAGGCGTCAGCCTTCTCCCCCGAACTTGGTTGTATTGCACTGCACCGGAGCCGACGGCCCTGCAGTAACCGCAAACAACCTGCAGCTTGCCGTAACGCTTTGCGACGGCAGTGTTTTGATTGTGATGCATGTAGTCAGTAATCCGGTTTTACACTCTTGGCCGGCTTTGCCCTATGTAAGTTGCAACATTCAGGAGGTTCAATGTTAAACCAACCCATCGAGGCGCAGTTAAGCTCTGCCGCCGATATGGTTGATCATTCTGCACAATGGGCGAAATCCATTCCAAGCAGAATCGGTCGCTTTTTTACTGCGGCGCACTACGCGCTGACTTTGGTCGGTATCGCTGCTCTGTTCGTTCTGGGCATGATGTTTTTCAATCCCGATTTCGCCGACAAGCTGATGGCTTTGTCGCCTTTCTCGGATAACCAGACGGAAGAAGTCGCACCGGAAGCACCATCGCTGGCAAATCTGATGGACGTGCCTGCACCGGCGCTGACCGCCGCAGCACCTGTCGCCGCGGCGACGGCAGCTGCAGCAGCGATTCCGATGACCGACGAGGAACGCAAGATCATTGGTACGCCACGCCAGCAAAAACTGGTGACTACCTGGCTGTCGAAGCGTTACCGCGTTGCCGGCGACGCTACCGACATGCTGGTTTCAGCGGCTTACCTGACGGCGCGTGAAATCAAACTCGACCCACTGCTGATCCTGGCGGTGATGGCCATCGAGTCGCGCTTTAATCCGTTCGCCGAAAGCCCGATGGGTGCGCAAGGCCTGATGCAAGTCATGTCCAAGGTCCATCACGACAAGTTCCAGGAACTGGGCGGCGTCAAGGCAGCGCTCAATCCGGTCGCCAACATCAAGGTCGGTTCGCTGATCCTGAAGGAATACGTGACCCGCGGCGGTTCAGTCGAAGCCGGCCTGAAGAGCTATGTCGGCGCAGCCGATATGGACAACGACGGCGGTTATGGCCTCAAGGTCTTGTCCGAGTACCAGAACCTGAAGGAAGTCGCGATCGGCAAGAACATCTCGATCTTCACGACTGCCTTGATCAAGCCGCCGGTGCAAACCGTGCGCCCGACCCTGCCGGTGACACCGACCAAGCCGACTGCAGTCGGCGACATGGCCTCCGCAGCACCGAAGAAGCCGGGCGCGATGTCTACCGAAGAAATCGCTGCACTGTAATTTTTTCTTCGCGCGAGCGCGTATTAAAAAAAGGAGCCTATGGCTCCTTTTTTATTTTCCTGGTCCATCTCCCTCGCTTAACGTTCTGCGAGATATTTTTCCAGGCGTCGCACCGCTTCCTGCAAATTCTCCATCGAGGTTGCGTACGACAAACGGATATAGCGATGCGCGGTGGCCGGACCGAAATCCAAACCGGGCACCAGCACCACGCCGGCGTGATTGAGCATGTCGATCGTGAATTGATCGGCATCGTCGCTGAGCGCGCTGCAATCGGCATACACATAGAAGGCGCCATCCGGCATCACCGGCACCTTGAAGCCGAGGCGTTCGAGTTGCGGCACGATGTAATCGCGACGACGTTTGAACTCGGCCTTGCGCTCTTCGTACAGCGCAATCGATTCCGGTGCGAAGCAGGCGATACCGGCGTGCTGTGCGATCGAGGATGCGCAGATGAACAGATTCTGCGCCAGCTTCTCGACTTGCGGCACTAGGCTCTCGGGCAACACCAACCAGCCGAGACGCCAGCCGGTCATGTTGAAGTATTTGGAAAAGCTGTTGATGACGATCACATCTTCGCCCAGCGACAGGGCGGAGAACGGCGCGCCTTCGTACGACAAGCCCTGATAGATCTCGTCGACGATGGTGAAGCCTTTTTTCGCGCGCACCACGTCGACGATTTTTTTCAACTCTCCGGGCAGGATCGACGTGCCGGTCGGGTTCGACGGCGACGCCAGCAACACGCCTTTGGTTGCTTCAGACCAATGCTCCTGCACCATGCCTGAAGACAACTGGAAGCGATGTTGTGGTCCGCTTTCGATCAATTTGGCGCGGCCTTCAAAGGCGGCGACGAAATGGCGATTGCACGGATAAGACGGATCCGGCATCAAAACTTCCGCATCTTTCTCCACCAGCGCGGCACAGGCAAGCAACAGGGCCGCTGAGGCGCCCGCTGTGACCACAATTCGGGCCGACGCAATGTCCAACCCATACACCCGCAAATAATGCGCTGAGATCGCCTCTCGTAAAGCCGGCAATCCGGTCGCTGAGGTGTACTGCATCTTGCCGTCCGTCATCGCTTGTGTTGCAGCGGCAACAACCGCCGGCGCCGCGGTGAAGTCAGGCTCGCCGATGCCCATGTGGATGATGTGGCGGCCTTGTTGCTCCAGGGCAGCAGCCATCTTGGCCAGCTCCATGACGTGGAAAGGCGCGATGTTGTCCAGGCGGGAGGCGAGTTCGTGGAAGCTCATGGGAATGCAGATAAAAACGGCAGGCGCCACACCGCGATAGTCAGGTCAGGACCAGCGGCGGCGGCAAAGAAAAACAGCAGCAAGACAGCTTGCTGCCGCAGTTGCAGTATCAGCGACGGCCGGCGCCGACTTCGGTTGCGCGGGCCTGAGCGGCGTAGCGATCAAGCACGCCGTTGACGTACTTGTGACCGTCGATACCGCCGAACGACTTGGTCAGCTCAACGGCTTCGTTGATGACAACCTTGTACGGAATCTCGGGATTGTTCTTCAACTCGAAGGCGCCGATCAGCAGGGCCGCGTGCTCCACCGGCGACAGCTCGGTGATGGGACGATCGATCAGCGGCGCCAGGCCGGCGCGCAAGTCGGCGACCTGCTTGATCGCGCCGTACAGCAACACGTCGAAATGCTCGGCATCGGCTTTGTCGAAACCGTGCGCTTCGCGGATATGCGCTTCAATCGCACCGGCGTCTTCATTGTTGAGCAGCCATTGATACAGACCTTGCAGCGCGAATTCACGGGCGCGGTGGCGCGGCGTGCGATTCTTGCTCGGGTTGGCGTGGAGATTTTTATTAGTCATGTTAAATAGGTAAAACTGCTGCAATACAAAAAGGGCAACGGCGCATCCGCCCATCGCTGAGCGCGCCGCTTCCGGAGGTGCTTATTCTTCTTCCGAGACTTGCGCCAGCTCGTCCAGCGCCAGCGCCAGATTGGCCATCTCGACCGCTACGCGGGCGGCGTCGGCGCCCTTGACTTCCATGCGCGCTTCCGCCTGCTCGTCGTTTTCCGTGGTCAGCACGGCGTTGGCGATCGGGATGCCGGCCTCGAGGCCGACCCGGGTGATGCCGGCGCCGGATTCATTCGACACCAGTTCGAAATGGTAAGTCTCACCGCGTATCACCGCGCCCAATGCGATCAGCGCATCGAACTGGTCGGTCTCGGCCATCTTTTGCAAGGCCAGCGGAATTTCCAGCGCGCCCGGCACGCTCACATGCAGGATGTCTTCGTCCTGCACACCCAGGTGCTTAAGCTCGGCCAGGCAAGATGCCAGCAGACCGTGGCATACGTCCTCATTGAAACGCGCCTGCACGATACCGATACGCAAGCCTTCGCCATTCAGATCCGATTCGTAAGTACCTATAGTCATGGCTTTTCCTTATACGCAAACTTGCGCTTCTGTTGATTGTGATATGGCATGGCAATGCCCTGCGGACGTCGCGATAGAGCAAACACAGCAATCTGACGATGCTACTGCGATACTTCAATCCGACGCCCTGCTTTCAGGTGGGCTTGCCGAATTCCTGTGGCGCTGCCGGGCCTGCTTCAGGCTTCCGGCTTGGCGCGATAACCTGTGACTTCCAGATTGAAGCCGACCATCGACGGCATCTTGCGCGGACTGGCCAACAGCTTCATCTTGCACACGCCGAGATCCTTCAGGATCTGCGCGCCGATGCCGTAAGTACGCAAGTCCATGCGGTCGGCGCGGGTCGACTTGGCGCTCGGCGCATTGTTGAGCGCCGCGAACTGGGCAAACATCTGATCGGCCGATTCTTCGCAATTGAGCAACACCACCACGCCGCTCGGCGCAGCCTTGATCGCCGCCATGGCCGAGGCCATGTTCCACGAGTGGGTGGTGGCTTCGGTTTCCAGCAAATCCAGGATCGACACCGGTTGATGTACCCGCACCAGGGTTTCTTCACCGGCACGGATATCACCATGCACCAGCGCCAGATGCGCGCCGCCGCTTGGCGTGTCGCGGTAGGCGATGGCTTTGAAGCTGCCATGCACGGTATGCATCTCGCGCTCGGCAATGCGTTCGATGATGCTTTCGTGTTGACTGCGATAGTGGATCAGATCGGCGATGGTGCCGATCTTCAGTTTGTGCTCTTCCGCGAATTCCAGCAAGTCCGGCAGGCGCGCCATGGTGCCGTCGTCCTTGAGGATTTCGCAAATCACGGCAGCCGGCGTCAGGCCAGCCATCTGGGTCAGGTCGCAACCGGCTTCGGTATGGCCGGCGCGCATCAGCACACCGCCCTTTTGCGCACGCAACGGAAAAATATGGCCGGGCTGCACGATGTCGGCAGGTGTCGAGTTCTTGTCGGCCGCAACCTGGATGGTGCGGGCCCGGTCAGCGGCGGAAATACCGGTGGTAACCCCCTCGGCGGCTTCGATCGAGACGGTGAAGTTGGTGCCGAACTGGGTGCCGTTGCGGGTCGACATCATCGACAAGTCGAGACGATTGCAATGTTCTTCGGTCAAGGTCAGGCACACCAGGCCGCGCGCATACTTGACCATGAAGTTGATGGCTTCCGGCGTGACGAAATCGGTGGCCAGCACCAGGTCGCCTTCATTTTCACGATCTTCTTCATCGACCAGGATCACCATGCGACCCGCGCGCAGTTCGGCGACGATTTCTTCTGTTGTTGCGATAGGCATAAAAAGAATTCCCTCAGTAGCCCCGTATTTTAAAGGATTTGCGCTTGGTTTAATGCCTCATTGGCAGGCCGGCGGATTATTCCAGCGTGACCAGTTGCGTGTGCGACAACGCTTCCATCAGCAAGGCCGGATCGCCCAGCGCCAGGCGCTTGGAGTCCGACAGGGTCTGGCGAAACGCGCGCGCGCCGGGCAAGCCGGCCATCAGGCCCAGCATATGGCGCGTGATGCTGTTGAGGCGCAGGCCCTTGCCGCCGTCGCCATGCAAGGCCAGTTGAGTAGCGGCATACGCCATCATGGCTTCAATCACCTCGTGGCGGCTGGCCTGGACGCCGTCGGCCAGCTGGCCGTAATAGCGCGCATCGAAACCGGCCATCAGGAAAGGATTGTGGTAAGCCTCGCGCCCCAGCATGACGCCGTCGACGTGCTGCAGATGCGTGTCGATCTCCGCCACCGTCTTGATGCCGCCATTGATGAGGATTTCCAGCGCGGGGAAATCGCGCTTGAGCTGATACGCGTAGTCATACTTGAGCGGCGGGATTTCGCGGTTTTCCTTCGGGCTCAAGCCCTTCAGGACCGCGTTGCGGGCATGCACGATGAACGTCTTGCTGCCGGCCTCGGCAATCTTGCCGACGAAGTCGCGCACGAAGTCATACGACTCGACGTCGTCGATGCCGATGCGATGCTTGACGGTAACATCAATCGACACCGCATCGCGCATGGCCTTCACGCAATCGGCCACCAGCGTCGGTTCGGCCATCAGGCAGGCGCCGAACGCGCCCTTTTGCACCCGTTCGGACGGGCAACCGCAATTCAGGTTGATCTCGTCGTAGCCCCATTGCTCGCCCAGCTTGGCGCTCTTGGCCAAGTCGGCCGGTTCGCTGCCGCCGAGTTGCAAGGCCACCGGATGCTCTTCTTCATTGAAATTCAGATGACGCGCGACGTCGCCGTACAACAAAGCGCCGGTGGTGACCATTTCGGTATACAGCCAAGTATGGCGTGTGATCTGACGATGGAAGACGCGGCAGTGCCGGTCCGTCCAGTCCATCATCGGGGCGACAGATATCGTCCGAGGCCCGTATTTACGCGCAAAACCGCGCTGTGACTGGTTTTCTACGAGGGGCTGAATATGTTGAGAACTCACAAAAACTAACGTTAATTTAATGGTAGGTCATTCACCAAGACTGAAAATTGACAAAAAATCAAGTCAATGGCGACTGTCGACAAAATCGGCAAGCGCCGGCGGACTAGAGCAGGAAGACCGGCTGTCCCGCCATCAGTGAGATGTTTGACACGAAAGCGCAGGCCACGACACGGGCGACCGAGCAAGAAGCCGATATGAAGGCGCACAAATTTCAGGATGCCCACATTATAGCGGACAAGACTTTGGAACTCCCTGATCAGGAAATACATCGAGGCGTTTGGCGTCACCGAAGCCATTCGGCAAGAACCAGGCGTGCTTTGCCGATTCCTCCCCTGCCAATCAAGACGTTGATCAAGATGCGGAACATTGCAGCGATGCCGGCGCTGATCTGTCTGCTGCTGCTGTGTCCCCGGGCGGGCGCGAAAGTGGTGCTGCAATTCGTGAGAAGGCGTTGAATCGTTTTGGACGCAAGCAAAGGTTTTCTGGTGTCTCGAACATTAACAATGAGCATGCAGACGTTTAAGCTCACTACATCCATAGACCAGCATCATCACTCGGAGTAATTCATGAACAAATTGAAAAATAAAATTGCGCTAGTTACCGGCTCTTCCAAGGGTATTGGTGCCGCTATTGTCAAACAGCTGGCCGAGCAAGGGGCTACGGTTATTGTCAACTATACCAACAGCCAGACAGAGGCCGAGGCGCTCGTAGCAAAAATTATTACCGCTGGTGGGCAGGCGCAGTCAATGCGGGCAGATGTTTCAAAGTCAGAAGATGTTAAAGCGCTGTTTGCCAGGATCAAACAAGTATTTGGGCGACTGGATATTCTGGTTAATAACGCCGGCATCTATTCAACTGCTCCATTGGAGGAAGTGACCGAGGCGGCATTTTATCGGCACTTCGAACTGAATGTACTGGGTTTGATCCTGTGCTCGCAGGAGGCGATACAACTGTTTGACCCCAAGGGAGGTTGCATCGTCAATATCAGTTCCAGTGTTACGTCGTTTACCCCAGCCAACTCGACGGTTTACACAGCGTCCAAAGGCGCAGTGGATGCTGTCACCCGAACATTGGCCAATGAATTGGGTTCGCGCAATATCCGGGTGAACTCGGTCAACCCCGGGTTGGTAGAGACTGAAGGTGTGCGTGACAGCGGTTTTTTTGCCGACGATTTCCGCAAGACAATCGAGGCCGTGACACCTTTGGGCCGTATCGGTCGCCCGCAGGATATCGCTCCTGCGGTGGCATTTCTGGTCAGTGATGATGCTGGCTGGATTACCGGCGAGACATTGATTATCGGTGGCGGCTTGCACTGAGGTTCAACTGCTGCGCTGGTACCCGCGTGGCGATTGGCTCATGATTCTTTTGAACGCCGTACTGAAGGAGCTTTCCGACTCGTAACCTAAGGAGAAGGCGATGCTCGACACGCTATCTGCTGAGTTTATCAGTCGGTCGCTGGCTAATAGCATGCGCCAGCGAATCAGGTATTCCATCGGCGTCAGGCCAAGGATCTCCTTGAAGCGCAGGGCGAACGCCGACCGCGACATATTAGCCACGCGGGCCAAGGCGTCCACGGTCCAGCGCTCGGCAGGTTGTGCATGGATGGCGCTCATCACGCTGTTGAGGTTCCGATCAGCCACCGCCGAGAACCAACCGCCGTCGGCGGCATTGATAGTGGACATGTGGGGCGCATGACCTCCACCAGCATGATGTGCGCCAAGTGCTCAGTCATCAGCGATCGGCCCGGTTTGCGCTCTTGTAACTCGATAGTAAAGCGCTCCAAAGCCCAGCGCAGGACCGAGGCCTGGCTCAATGTCTGTTGCACATGCACCAATGCGGGCAGGGTACTGAGCAGAACCTGAGTGGGCATGCCGCTGAATTTGAAGCGGCCGCCAACAAGTTGCACATCATCACCGCCATGAAAGAGGCTTATTTCATCCTTGGAGACTTGCTGGAAATAACCACTGGCATCGATCGGCGCGAGTGAAGTATCACTATATAGACTGAACGGCATACCGCGAGTCATCAGGAAACAATCGCCTTGCTGCAGTTTTTGCGCCGGCAGTTGAGCATTGACTACCAACCAGCAACTGCCTTTGGCAACAGCTGTAAACTTAATGCCCTCATTTTGCGGGAAGTTGAATGCCCAATCACCACCGAGACTCAGCGTGGCCGAATGGTAATCACGCACTCGCAGTAATGAAAGTACGCCGGAAAGCGGATCCATGGGCGCCCAGTTCAGAATTAAATCAAGCTGTGAAGCATAGCATGTGCTGCGCCACAGTATGCAGCAACAAATATTTACGTTACGTAAGGAGAAAGCAGTAATGACCGATATCAAACTGGATGAAGTATATGGCCCATTAATCAATGGGGTATTCGAAAACAACGGCGAGGCCTTCCCCGCACTCGACCCGGCCACCGGCAAACGTTTGAGCACCATTCATTATGGTGACGAACAGGATGTGCACCGTGCGGTGGTCGCCGCCGACGAGGCGTTTGCAGCGTGGCATGCGCTAGGTCAGCAAGCGCGCGCCAGGCTGATTCTAAAACTGGCAGACGCGATCGAAGAAGACAGCGAGCGGCTGGCGCGGATCGATGCGCACGATGTTGGCCGCTGCATCAAGGAGGTACGTCGCGACTACCAGACCGCGGTTCGCCACTATCGCTACTTTGCCAGCGTGATCATGGCCCACGAGGACATGGGCCGAAATATCGACGGCGGCTACTATATCGGCCGGCGCGAACCGCTAGGGGTTTGTGGACAGATCATTCCGTGGAATGCTCCGGCGATCATGGCCGCGTTCAAGCTGGCGCCGGCACTGGCCGCTGGCAACACCGTGGTACTCAAACCAGACGAGAACGCCTCGCTGTCGACCTTGGAACTGGGCAAGCACATCACTCGAATCTTCCCTGCCGGGGTGGTGAATATCGTTCCCGGCCGGGGTGATGTGGTCGGCGCCGCTTTATGTGCGCATCCGAGGGTCAGGAAGCTCTCCTTCACCGGCAGTACCGAAGTCGGCCGTATCGTTGCGGGCGTCGGTGCTGATCGGCTGGTGCCAGTGACGCTGGAACTGGGCGGCAAGAGCGCTAACATTGTCTTCGCGGATATCGAAAATCTGGATGCCGTAGTCGACAACGCCACCTTCGCCGCGATCCATAACAATGGCCAGTCCTGCCTGGCGGGCACACGCTTGTTCGTACACAAGGATATTTACCCGGTGTTCAAGCAGAAGCTGATCGAATCGTTCCGTCGTGTGGTGGTCGGCTCGCCACTGGATGAGACGTCCACGGTCAGTTGCCTGGTTTCTGCCAAGCAGGGGGAGCGGGTGCTGCGTTATGTCCAGATCGGCATTGAGGAGGGTGCCCGCCTGTTGGCTGGTGGCCAACGAGCAGTGGTACCGGGCTGCGAGCATGGTTACTTCATCGAGCCGACACTCTTAGAGGCGCGCAACGACATGCGTATCTGCCAGGAGGAGATCTTCGGCCCGGTGCTGGCGCTGATCGAGTGGGATGATTATGAGCAGATGATCGCTCAGGCCAACGGGACCGAGTACGGGCTGGCCTCGGGTATTTACACCAGTAACCTCAAGCATGCGATGCAGACGGCCAGTCGACTGCAGGCCGGTTCGGTATGGATCAACCGTTACTCGAACATCTCCGATGGCACCGGCTTTGGCGGCTACAAGAACAGCGGGATTGGCCGCGAGTTCTGCCGCGACACACTCAACGCCTATACCCAGTTGAAAAGCATCACCGTACAGGCTGAAGTGCCGGCATCGTGGTTCGCCCCACGCTGACAACACCCCACGCAATCAAACGCCTGCCCCTGACAACAAGGGGTGGGCGTTTTTTTGCTCGATTGAAAATCTGCGGAACGAGTACACGTGTGGAGGATTTCTCCCTGAGGGTCACAGTATTCGTCAGCATAGGAACGGCCGGTAACGGGCCGGCCCCTGCCACGCCACCCGGCATGCAAGTCCGCAGCGGGCGGTTCGTGTAGTTGCGTCGTCGTGGTGCGATCACTTGAGTCATGCTACGCCACAAGCGCGGCGGGTCAGTTCCCGCATGCGCTGCTTGAACGCCTCTCGCGCCTGATACGACACCGGACATCGGACCTCATCCTTCGGAGCCATCCACAGCTGGCACCCCAGCAACGTGCGACCGCCCCCCCCTAGCCACCGCACTTTTCGTCGTATTGATCGTCAAGTGCAGCTTGTCGTAAAGATGCCCGCACAAGGCCATCACCCGCTCTTCTGACGGCGTACATACACATTGCAATCGCCGGCGCAGCACGCAAAGCGGTGCCCGCCTCGCGGCGTGCCCCTCTCCTGCTTAGCTACCACACCGTCGTGCGCGATCCCGGCATCCAGGAACGACCGGATCAACCGAATCACGCCGGCATCTCCACTAGAGTGCGCCCATGCTGGGCGCACATAAGAAAGCCCGCAACGCTTGCACGTTGCGGGCTGGTGTCCCCTCTATCCTCTTGAGAGATAGGATTTTTATACTGCGGGGGTGATTCTGCACCACAAACCAGCATAAGTCATTTCGCATCGCACAATTTCGGTGCTGAGACAGAAATCCAGAAAAAACTGTAGGGAAATGACGTCACATTTCTACAACGACACGTCGAGCATAGCGACGTAAGCGTCTGCCTGCGGGGAATTGCCATAAAAACCTGATGCAAAAAAAAACCCGCTCACCTTGCGGTTGCGGGTTTAAATCCAATTCTTTAGGAGGAAATTGGAGGAGACAGGTGTAACTATATCGCACCGCATCATACTCGTCCGCTTTATTCTGCTGATATCAGATATTCACAAATCCAATATCAACGCGACGCCTGATGCCTGCCCTGCTCCTCGCCTCCAGCCTGAACTGCGAGACTGTCTTGCCGATTACGCGTCGCGCGATGCCTTCTTGCGCTCGTGTTCCTTCAGGAAGCGCTTGCGCAGACGGATGCTCTTCGGCGTGACTTCGACCAGTTCGTCGTCGTCGATGAATTCAACCGCATATTCCAGCGACATTTCGATCGGCGGCACCAGGCGCACCGCTTCATCGGTACCGGAGGAACGCACGTTGGTCAGTTGCTTGCCCTTGATCGGGTTGACCACCAGATCGTTGTCGCGCGAGTGGATGCCGATGATCATGCCTTCGTAGACCGGATCATTGTGACTCACGAACATGCGGCCGCGATCTTGCAGCTTCCAGATCGCGTAGGCAACGGCAGCGCCGTCGTCTTGCGAAATCAGTACGCCGTTGCGACGACCGCCGAGCTCGCCCTTGCTGTTGTCAACCGGAGCGTATTCGTCAAACACGTGGCTCATCAAACCGGTGCCGCGTGTCAATGTCATGAATTCGCCTTGGAAGCCGATCAGGCCACGCGCAGGGATACGGTATTCCAGACGGACACGACCCTTGCCGTCCGGTTCCATGTTTTGCAGATCGCCACGACGACGACCCAACTCTTCCATGACGCCGCCCTGGCTGGTTTCTTCGACGTCGACAGTCAGGTTTTCGTACGGCTCGTGACGCACGCCGTCAACCATCTTGAACACGACGCGTGGGCGCGACACGGCCAGCTCGTAGCCTTCGCGACGCATGTTTTCGATCAGGATGGTCAGGTGCAATTCGCCGCGACCCGACACTTCGTAGGTCGAATCGTCGTTTTCAGCTTGCACAACGCGCAGCGCCATGTTGGCTTTCAGTTCGCGGTCCAGACGGTCGCGGATCTGACGTGTGGTCACGAACTTGCCTTCGCGGCCGGCCAGTGGCGAGTTGTTGACCATGAAATTCATGGTCAGGGTCGGTTCATCGATCTTCAGCATCGGCAGGCCTTCAGGCGCGTCCGGTGCACAGATGGTGGAACCGATGCTGATTTCTTCGATACCATTGATCAGTACGATGTCGCCGGCCAGCGCTTCGTCGACGATCACGCGATCCAGGCCGCGGAAAGTCAGCACCTGGTTGATGCGCGCCTTGGTTGGCTTGTCATCGGGACCATTCATCCAGATTACGTCTTGCAGCGCTTTGACGCGACCGCGCAGGATACGGCCAACGCCGATCTTGCCGACGTAAGAGGAGTATTCCAGCGACGTGATTTGCAGTTGCAGCGGACCGTCCGGGTCATCTTCACGCGCAGGAACGTGTTCCAGGATCGCGTCGAACAGCGGTTCCATGTTGCCGTCGCGGACGGTGTCTTCCAGACCGGCGTAACCCTTGAAACCGGAAGCGTAGACGATAGGGAAATCCAGTTGCTCGTCGGTCGCGCCGAGCTTGTCGAACAGTTCGAATGTGGCGTTGACGGCTTTTTGCGGATCAGCGTTTTCGCGATCAATCTTGTTGACCACAACGATAGGCTTCAGACCCAGCGCCAGCGCCTTGCGTGTCACGAAACGCGTTTGCGGCATCGGACCTTCTTGCGCATCAACCAGCAGCAACACGCTGTCGACCATCGACAGCACGCGCTCAACTTCACCACCGAAGTCGGCGTGGCCTGGGGTATCAACGATGTTGATGTGCGTACCCTTGTATTCCACGGCGCAGTTCTTCGACAGAATCGTGATGCCGCGTTCTTTTTCGATATCGTTCGAATCCATCACGCGGGCATCAACCTGCTGGTTGTCGCGGAAGGTGCCGGACTGACGCAGCAGCTGGTCGACGAGGGTGGTTTTGCCATGGTCAACGTGGGCGATGATGGCGATGTTGCGAATAGCGCGTTTATTGTTTGACATGATTGAGTTAAGTTGGTCTGCCGAATCCTGAGAGGCGCGCATTATAGCATGTTGCGACGCACGAACTTTAAAAAGCCTAATAATTTCAAAGAGTTGCTGTACTTTTCATTAACACTGGCGAGCACCTCATTGAGTACTCCAATACATACGCTAGTTCGACAACGTCGAAATCAGCCTTTCCGGCGCCAGTATGCCGAATTCCTGCATTAAACCGGTGCCCAGAAGGCGCCCGTTGCTTTCCTGATAAACCCGCGCCCGGCCGGACGTCGCCGGCAGCGCAATACCGTCTTTGCCGAGCGCCAGGCGCTGGCCGTGCAAGAAGCGCTCAGTCAGCACATCGGTCAGCATCACCGCCGGAAACGTGGTCAGCAAGCCGTCCACCGGCAACAAGGCCTGGCTGCGCTGGGCGTCGTCGAGCGCCATGAACGCATCCAGCGTCACGCTCCCCTGCAAGCTCAGCGCACCGACGCCGATACGACGCAACTGCTGCAAATGCGCGCCGCAACCGAGCAGCGCGCCGATGTCCTCGCCCAACACGCGGATATAAGTGCCCTTGCTGCAGAGCACGCGAATGCGCAGGAAAGGCGCTTCATAGCCGAGCAACTCCAACTGATGGATGGTCACCTTGCGCGCTTCGCGCTCGAGCGTGATGCCGGCGCGCGCGTATTCGTACAAGGGCTTGCCGTCGCGCTTGAGCGCCGAATGCATGGGCGGCACTTGCGCGATCTCGCCGCGCAACGGCTGCAACGCCGCTTCGATCTGCGCCAGGCTGACATCGACCGGCTTGGTGCTCAACACTTCGCCTTCGGTGTCGCCGGTATTGGTGACGATGCCCAGATGCACTACCGCTTCATAGGCCTTGTCGGCTTCCAGCAAATCCTGCGAAAACTTGGTGGCCTCGCCAAAGCACAAGGGCAACAAACCGGTCGCGAACGGATCGAGCGTCCCGGTGTGCCCCGCTTTCAATGCGTTGAGCAGACGTTTAGTCTTGATCAATGCATCATTGCTGGACCAGCCCACCGGCTTGTCCAGCAGCAGTACGCCATGAACGGGTACGCGCGGAATCTTGGGAGGGCGAGGCTGTGAAGGCGAAGAATGCGCCATGTGTGTCAAATCCGGAATATCGTCTATCGATGCGACTACGGTCCGCGCTACCTGAGACGCCGCCATCGCTGAAAACTCAGCTTTCGTCGGCATCCTTGGCGCGCGTGGCATTGGCCTCGTCGATCAGGCGCGACATTTCTATGCCGCGCACGGTCGAGTTATCGTGCACAAAATGTAAATCGGGCAGCGTGTGTATGGTCAGGCGACGGCCCAACTGGCCGCGCAAGAAACCCGACGCCTTGGACAGACCGGTGATCGTATCCTGAATCGCCTGCTTGTCGTCCTTCAGGGTCGTGAAGAAAATCTTGGCATGCGCATAGTCCGGCGTCACTTGCACCTCGGTGATCGTGACCATCCCCACACGCGGGTCTTTCAACTCGAATGCGATGATTTCCGACAGATCGCGCTGAATCTGATCGGCGACGCGCAGACCGCGTCCTGGAATGGATTTACTGTGTTTTGCCATGCTGAGAAACTGACCTCGGCCGACTCGCCCGGCATCGCAGTGAATCGCGATGCCTCAAACGTGGCCGGCATTGAATTGCATTTGTTGAAAAGCTTTTGAAAACCTGAATGAAACCGGGCAGGCATCCGGCTTGACACCGGCCCCCCGCCCTTCTTGGAATCTGTCTGCGATCTTGCAGCGAGGCCATGATCCGGCGTCGGGCGGTGCTCGGAATCCTCATGTACTGAAGTACATTCCGGTTCCTGCGCTCCGGCCGCCACCGGCTGATGACCTCTCGCTACAGATCGAAAACAGGTTCTTCTTGCTTGCGAATTACAAAGTACGTGCGACTTCCTGTACTTCGAAAATCTCCAGCTGATCGCCTTCCTGGATATCGTTGTAGTTCTTCAACGACAGGCCGCACTCGAAGCCGGATTTGACTTCCTTGACGTCGTCCTTGAAGCGCTTGAGCGAATCCAGCTCGCCGGTCCACAGCACCACGTTGTTGCGCAACAGGCGCACCGAGGAACCGCGTTTGACCAAGCCTTCCAGCACATAGCAACCGGCAATCGAGCCGACCTTGCTGACCACGAACACCTGGCGAATCTCGACCAGACCCAGGGCCTGTTCGCGCTTCTCCGGCGCCAGCATGCCCGACATTGCCGCCTTCACCTCGTCCACCGCATCGTAAATGATGTTGTAGTAACGGATGTCGACGCCATTGGCTTCGGCCAGCTTGCGTGCGGATGCATCGGCACGGGTGTTGAAGCCGATGATGACCGCCTTCGATGCCACCGCGAGGTTGACGTCGTTTTCGGAAATGCCGCCGACTGCGGCATGCACCACCTGTACGCGCACTTCGGCGTTGGACAGTTTTTGCAGCGATTGCACCAGCGCTTCTTGCGAACCTTGCACGTCGGTCTTGATGATCATCGGCAGGTTCTTGACCTCGCCTTCGGCCATCTGTTCGAACATGTTTTCCAGCTTCGCGGCTTGTTGCTTGGCCAGCTTGACGTCGCGGAACTTGCCTTGGCGGAACAGACCGATTTCGCGCGCCTTGCGCTCATCCGTCATCACGACCACTTCTTCACCGGCGCTCGGCACTTCCGTCAAACCCTGGATTTCAACAGGGATGGAAGGACCGGCTTCGGTAATACTCTTGCCGCTTTCGTCCAGCATCGCACGAACGCGACCGTAGGCCGAACCTGCCAGCACGACATCGCCGCGCTTCAAGGTGCCGGACTGCACCAGGATCGTTGCCACCGGGCCGCGGCCCTTGTCGAGCTTGGCTTCGATGACCAGGCCCTTGGCCGGGACGTCGATGGCGGCTTTCAATTCCAGCACTTCAGCTTGCAGCAAAACGTTTTCCAGCAAGGAGTCGATGCCTTCACCGGTCTTGGCGGACACGGAAATGAATGGCGACTCGCCGCCGTATTCTTCCGGCACGACGCCTTCGGCAACCAGTTCCTGCTTGACGCGATCCAGATTGGCGCCCTGCTTGTCGATCTTGTTGATCGCCACCACCAGCGGCACGCCGCCGGCCTTCGCGTGAGCGATCGCTTCCTTGGTTTGCGGCATCACGCCGTCGTCCGCCGCCACTACCAGAATAACGATGTCGGTGGCCTTGGCGCCACGGGCACGCATAGCGGTAAACGCTTCGTGGCCCGGGGTGTCGAGGAAGGTGATCATGCCACGCGGTGTTTCGACGTGGTAGGCACCAATGTGCTGGGTAATGCCGCCGGCTTCGCCGGAAGCAACCTTGGCGCGACGGATGTAATCCAGCAACGAGGTTTTACCATGGTCAACGTGACCCATGACGGTAACCACCGGTGCACGCGGCAAGAGAACTGCATCGGCGTGTTCCACACCGTCTTCCAGCAACGCTTCAGGATCGTCCTGCTTGGCGGGATGAGCGCGATGGCCCATTTCTTCCACCACGATCATCGCGGTTTCCTGATCCAGCACCTGGTTGATGGTCACCATCTGGCCCAGCTTCATCAAATGCTTGATGACTTCGGAAGCCTTGACCGACATCTTGTGCGCGATTTCCGCAACAGTGATGGTTTCCGGCACGTGCACGTCTTTGATGATCGCTTCCGTCGGCGCCTGGAAATTGCTTTCATGGTCGTCGTGATGCGAATTGCGACGGCCCTTCGGACCAGCGCGCCAGCCATCACGGCCACCGCCACCGGTGTTGCCGCGTGTCTTCATGCCGGTGCCGCGCTTCTTGGCTGCTTCGTCTTGCCAGGTCGACGAGACATTGGCCGACTTGATCGACTTCTTGTCGACGGCGACCGGCGCCTTCTTGTCGTCCTTCTTCTCGCCAGGCTTCTTATCAGCCGGCTTGTGCAAGGTGCCTTCGGATGTCTTGGTGACAGCTGCCGCCGGTGCCGGCTCAGGAGCCTTCACCACGCGACGCGGCGCATTCATCATGGCCTTGATCTGGGCCACTTCATCTTCCACGGCCTTGCGGGCACGTTCCGCCGCAGCGGCGCGATCGGTTGCTTCCTTGGTGACCTGAGCAGCCTTCTTCTTGGCTTCTTCAGCAGCAGCGCGCTTCTTTTCTTCCGCAGCAGCGTCTTCAGCAGCCTTGGCAGGCGCCACGGCACCAGCAGTTGCCTTGGCTTTTTCAGCCGCTTCGGCAGCAGCTTGCTTGGCCTCTTCTTCAGCAGCTTGCTTGGCTTCGCGTTCCGCTTTTTGCGCTTCTTGCTCAGCAGCCTTGGCTTGCTCGATCTTTTCAGCTTCGAGTTGTGCCAGACGCTCCTGCTTTTCACGCAGATCAGCTTCCTGACGGGCGATCAGCTCAGCGTGGCGACGCGCTTCTTCAGCACGGCGCTCAATCTCAGCCGGATCCGTCGTCGGTGCAGCGACCGGCGCCGCGACTTCTTCCGCAGCAGGTTCGTCACGCTTGATGAAGGTGCGCTTCTTGCGCACTTCCACTTGAATCGTGCGCGACTTGCCGGTGGAATCAGCTTGCTTGATTTCCGTGGTTTCTTTGCGCGTCAGCGTAATTTTCTTCTTTTCGCCTTCTGGAGCAGCTCCACGCACGCGGCGCAGATGCTCCAGCAGGCGGTCCTTGTCTTCTTTCGACAAAGGATCGGACTCGGAGCTTTTTTCAACTCCGGCAGATCGCAGCTGGGTCAGTAGCAAATCCGCCGGCATTTTCAGCTCGGTGGCAAATTGGGCTACGTTGTTACTTGCCATTCAGTCCTCTTTTCTATGTGGCTCGGCAGATGATGTGGGTACGTGGAAGCTTATTGCTTCGCTTCCAACGTACTCCATGCTTTGGCTTGCAATGCCTTGGCACGCTCGTCGTATTTAGCATCGATGAGCTTCATTTCATCGTCGGTCACATCTTCAAATTCATTTTCAATCAGTTGGCGCGCGCGGTCTGCCGGCAATGCCAGGATGGCACCGAATTCGTCGTACGCCAGTGCAGCAAAGGCAGGTACCGTCTTGACACCGGCCAGGCCAAGCTTGCCGGCGACGACGCGATCCATGCCCTCGAAATTCACCAGATCTTCGTCCATACCTTCCAGACCTTCTTCGGAGGCAATCGCTTCCGTCACCAATGCATCGCGTGCGCGGTTGCGCAATTCGTTGACGGTGTCTTCGTCGAAGGATTCGATCTCGAGCATTTCGTTGATCGGCACGTAGGCGATTTCTTCCAGGCTGGCAAAACCTTCTTCCACCAGGATGTCGGCGACTTCCTGATCCACGTCCAGTTTTTCCATGAACAGAATGCGGATCGCTGCAGTTTCCTGCGCCGATTTGTCGGCCGATTCTTCGGCCGTCATGATGTTGATTTGCCAGTTGGTCAGCTCGGCCGCCAGACGCACGTTCTGACCACCACGACCGATCGCAATCGCCAGGTTTTCTTCGTCAACGACGACGTCCATGGCGTGCTTTTCTTCATCCACCATGATCGACGAGACATTGGCCGGAGCCAGTGCGCCGATGACGAATTGCGCCGGATCTTCCGACCACAACACGATGTCGACGCGCTCGCCGCCCAGTTCGCCGGTCACGGCCTGCACGCGCGAACCGCGCATGCCGACACAAGTGCCGATCGGATCAATGCGCTTGTCGCTGGTGAAGACCGCGATCTTGGCGCGTACGCCGGGGTCGCGTGCTGCCGATTTGATTTCCAGCGAGCCTTGTTCGATTTCCGGCACTTCCAGTTCGAACAACTTCATGATGAATTCCGGCGCAGTACGCGACAGGATCACTTGCGGGCCGCGGGCATTGCGGTCGATGCGCAGGATGTAAGCACGAACGCGGTCACCGATACGCAGGTTTTCTTTTGGAATGGTCTGGTCGCGTGGCAGGCGGGCTTCGATCTTGCCGGATTCGACGATGGCGTCGCCGCGCTCCATGCGTTTGATCGTACCGGTCACCAGCGAATCGCCGCGCTCCAGGAAGTCAGCCAGAATCTGTTCACGCTCAGCGTCGCGGATGCGTTGCAGGACCACTTGCTTGGTGTCTTGTGCAAAACGACGACCGAACTCGACGGATTCGATCGGCTCTTCGATATATTCATCGACGGCGATGTCCGGAATCTGTTCCTTGGCTTCGAAGTGCAGCACTTCCTGATCGGGCAGTTGCAGGCCGGCTTCGTCAGGCACCACGTGCCAGCGACGGAAGGATTCGAATTCGCCGCTCTCGCGGTCGATCGACACGCGAATATCGACTTCACCTTCGTAACGCTTCTTGGTAGCTTGTCCGAGCGCATGCTCCAACGCTCCAAAGACCACGTCCTTATCGACGTTCTTTTCGCGCGCCAGCGCATCGACCAATAATAAAACTTCGCGACTCATGCTTTGCGACTCCTAAAATCCACTTTCGGCACCAAGCGTGCCTTATCCACATCGGCGAGTGTGAAATCCAACACCGCAGCCGACCCATCGTTTGCTTCAAATTCCAGTTTTAAATTCTCGCCTTCCGGGGCGCGCAAGATGCCTTGAAACGACTTGCGATTGGCGGCGCCCGGCATCGGCATGCGCAGCTTGACGATTGCTTCCTGATCCGCGAAACGCACGTAATCAGTGCGTTTTTTGAGCGGACGGTCCAGTCCCGGGGAGGAGACTTCCAGACGCTCGTAGTCGACGTTCTCGACGGTAAATACGTGCAACAGCTGGTGCGTGACCTTCTCGCAATCTTCGACCGTGATCGGCCCCTTGTCGGCGTCGGCGAACGGAAAATCGATATACACGCGCACCAATCCGCGCGCCTCTTTCTCGAGGTCGACCAGTTCGTAGCCCATGCCCGACAGGGTGGTTTCAATCAAATCCAGCAATTGCAAGGAAATCTCTCCGCACTTCATTTTCATTGACGCCGACAGCGATGCGTCAATTTGTTCAGCAAAAAAAAAATGGGCATCTGCCCATCGTTCTTATCGTTTATTTAACTATAAGCAGCTTCACAATGCGTAGAACGCTGTGAATTACCCTGTTAACTTGCGCATTATAACCGATTACGGTATGTCCGGCAATTCAAGATTGCCGGACATACCCCAGACAGCCCGATATTTCACAAAAGAAATACCCGAGCAATCAACGACTTATCCGCGACGACGACGCGGCACACCACCCGCGCCCTGACCGGCCATTCCGCCACTGCGTTGCGGACGATTCTGGCGACGCTGACCGGCATCCGGGAAGCCCAATGCAGTCTGCAAAGGATCCGGCTGACGGCTCTTGTTCTGCTGCGGACGACCACCGCCGGCGCCTTGACCCTGGCCGCCTTGGCGCGGGCCTTGGCCCTGACCTTGGCCCTGCCACGGCTCGCGACGCGGTCCCTTTTGCATGGGATTGGCATTGGCGTTGCTGCGCGGCTGACCATTGCTGTTGCCGTTGTTGCCAGTATTGCCATTCGCATTGCCATTACTGCGCCCCTTGCCGGCCGGGGCGGCGTCGCCGACCTTTTCCAGGCCACAAGCAGCCAGCATGCCGCGCACGGCATTTTCTTCCAGTTCCTCCCAACGACCGCGCTTGAGACCCTGCGGCAACATCATCATGCCGTAACGGGTGCGGATCAGGCGCGACACGGTCAGGCCGATTGCTTCGAACATGCGGCGCACTTCGCGATTACGGCCTTCGCCGATCGTTACGCGGTACCACTTGTTGACGCCTTCGCCGCCGCCATCGGCGATCTTGGAGAATTGCGCCGTGCCGTCGTCGAGCTCGACGCCGTGCAACAGCTTCTGGCGCATGCCTTGTTCCAGCTCGCCCAGCGTACGCACGGCGTATTCACGCTCGATGTTGTAACGCGGATGCATCAGACGGTTGGCCAGATCGCCGGAGGTCGTAAACAACAACAGACCTTCAGTATTGAAATCGAGACGACCCACGGCCAGCCACTTGGCGGCCTTCATGTTGGGCAGATGATCGAACACGGAAGGACGGCCCTCCGGGTCGTTGTGACTGACAATCTCGCCGGCCGGCTTGTGATACACCAGCACGCGCGGCGGCTTCTTGCTGACTTTACGCTGCAGCAACTTGCCGTTGATGCGCACCTGGTCGGTCGGCAAAATACGCTGGCCGATATGAGCCGGCTCGCCGTTGACCGAGACGCGGCCGGCAACAATCAACTCTTCCATGTCGCGACGCGAACCAAGACCCGAGTCAGCCAGCACCTTGTGCAACTTGGGCGCATCATCTTCCGAAGTCAGGTCGCGGCGACCGTTCTTGCCGCGCAACTGATGGCCGTTACGCGCGCCGCCCTTGGCACCATCTTCCTTGTCGTACGCATCCGAGGTGACGAACGAGAAAATATCATCGCCCGCATCATGGCTACGCAAACCCAGTTGCGGCGCTTTCGGCTTGCCACCCTTGGCAAACGGTTTCTTGCCTTTTGGCAGGCGGTTGCGATCTTGCCCCTGACCATCGCGACGCGACTCGGCCATGGCCTGGTCGGCCACCGGGATCGGCGCGTTGGGCACAGCATCGTCGGCGGCTGCTACCGGTGCCTGCACAGCTTCGCCGGTCTCGGCGGCACGCTGCGCGGCGCGATTGTTGCGCAAGGCACGTGGACCACGCACGCCACGACGTGCAGGCTTGGTGCGCGCATTGTCGGCCGGCGCATCGAGCAACACCGGTGCGGCAGTAATTTCTTCACCAATGGTGACGATGACTTTCGGCGCTTCCGGCGCAGCAGCTGCAGGAGCGGACTCCGCAACAACTTCGATAGCCGGTTTCTTGGCGCGCGTTGCACGCTTTTTCGGCGCGGCAGCTTCTTCAGCAGGCGCAACGGCAACTGCAGCGGGCTCGGCGACATCGGCAGGCGCTTTTTCTGCGACCGCTTTTTTCACCAGCGTCTTCCTGACAGCAGGCTTCTTGACCGGCACGGCTTCGGCCGCGACTTCAGCGACGACCTCCTCGGCCAGCACTTTTTTGGTCCGCTTGCGCACCACCGGCTTGGCAGCAGCATCGGCATTGTCGGCAGCAGCGCTGAATAGCCCTGCCTGCTTCTCATCATTGGAACTAGATGGTTTCATTATTTGAATCGTGGTTATTCAGACCGGCTGCGGCGTCACTTGCGTGGCCGGCGGCAGGGTCTTTAGAGTGAATTTCTTCAGCAGAAGCAGGGCTTTCCGCCGGCACTTCTTCGTAGGTGGCGACGCTTGGTGCAACCGCATCCACGTCGTTCTCGATTTCTTCCCCAACAACTTGTTCCGGATGTTGCGCATCCGGCTCAACATCCGCATCGCCTGTTGCTATGGCGCTTTCTGCGCCGTCAAGTTCAAGCGTATCGGTATTTTCTGCACCCTGCGCGGCTTCCGCAGGAACCTCCAGCGCCGCCTCCAACTCGGCTGCTGCCTCACCTTCGGCGATCAGGCTGGCTTGCATGCCGGCTTCCAAGGCCTGCAATTCCAGCAATGCGCCGGGATCGACCACCCCTTCCTTGGTCACGGTGCGCAACGGCGGCAACTGATCCAGCGAGGTCAAACCGAGGTCGTCGAGAAAACGCTTGGTCGTCGCGAACAGGGCCGGACGTCCCGGCACATCACGATGACCGATCGCCTCGATCCAGCCGCGGTCTTCCAGCAGGCGCACGGTTTGCGAACTGACCGTAACGCCGCGGATTTCTTCGATATCACCACGCGTCACCGGCTGGCGATACGCGATGATGGCAAGCGTTTCCAGCGTGGCGCGGGTATATTTCGGCGGTTTTTCCGGATTCAGGCGATCCAGATAGATCTTCATCTCGGCGCGACTCTGGAAACGCCAACCGGTCGACAAGCTGACAACTTCCACGCCCTTGTCGATCCAGTCTTCACGCAACTCTTCCAGCATCTGCCGGATGGCATCTGCCGTGAGTTCGCTCTCACCATCCTCACCGGATATGTAAAGCTTCTTCAAATCGTTGATTGACAATGGCTCGTGAGCGCATAGCAATGCTGTTTCGAGGACTTTCTTGGCCTCAATAGTATTCATGTACGACTCTTGTGCGACTGTTTAACAAAAGTTTTAGGGGCTTGACCAATACGAAGCCTGGCTGCACGGGTTGAGTTTCATCGCAGCGCCAACGGTGCTGTCAGGCTCTTGAACCTGAAATAAAGCTTTGATGCTGTTGGTGCTGCTTCCCGGCGCTCGTTTTTAGGAGGTTGAAGATGAGCGGGAAAATAAGGCTTGGTTGCGAATACAGAATCTTGAATTCCCAGATTCTCGCACCATTTCAACTTTTGACCTTGACCATGGCGCCGAGCTGAGTTTTCGGGTCGCCAGAGCTAAAATGCCAAATATACTGCGCGGAGTTTAGCACAAAGCATTGGCCGATTGTCGCTTCAATCTCGCTTCGTTGCAGGCGTCACACATTATTTACACGATGGCGCGCCCGGCCGGCTCAGGACATCGCCTGCTTTTCCAACTCCAGCCGACGGGTGAAGTCTTCGGCCGGCATAGGCTTGCCAAGCAGATAACCCTGCACCTCGTCGCAACCGTTTTCAAGCAGGAAGTTGTATTGCTCCTGGTCTTCGACGCCTTCGGCGATCACGCGCAGATTCAGGATATGTCCCAGCGAGATCACTGCTTTGACGATCGCTGCGCTGTCGGTGTCGCGCGCAATGTCGCGCACGAACGACTTGTCGATCTTCAAGGCATCGACCGGGAAGCGGCGCAAATAGCTCAGGCTCGAATAACCGGTGCCGAAGTCGTCCACCGAAATCTGCAAACCCAGGCGCTTGAGCGCATTCAGGGTGGCGACGGTCTTTTCGGCGTCCTTCATGACCACGTTTTCGGTGATCTCCAGCTCCAGCCAGGCCGCAGCCAGGCAACTCTCGGCCAGCACCTGGCGCACGAATTCCGGCAATTGCTGATCGAGTTGCCGTGGCGACAGATTGACCGCTACCGGGATCGGCGCCAGTCCGGCGTCTTGCCAGCGCTTGTTCTGCGCACAAGCGCTGCGCAATACCCATTCGCCGATCGGCACGATCAGGCCGGCCTCTTCCGCAAACGGGATGAAGCGGTCCGGCGGCACCATGCCCTGATCCGGCACCATCCAGCGGATCAGCGCTTCGGCGCCGATGATGCGGCCGCTGGCAAGACTGATCTTGGGCTGGTAATACAAGCGGAATTCTTCGCGATCCAAAGCCCGGCGCAGGCTGACCAGCATCTCCAGCCGGTTGCTGACTTGTGCATCCATCCAGCCGGCGAAGTATTGGAAGTTGTTGCGGCCCAGTTCTTTCGCCTTGTACATGGCCGAGTCGGCATTCTTGAGCAGGGTCTCGACATCGCGGCCGTCGGTCGGGCAACGGCTGACACCGATGCTGCAGGTAATGTGGAACTCGCGGTCGCCCACCACCCAGGGCCGCGCCACCGCCGTCAAGATGCGCTGCAGGACTTCGGTGATATTGCTTTCGTCGGGCTGGTTTTGCAGCACCAGCACAAATTCGTCACCGCCTTGTCGCGCCACCATGTCGGTCTCGCGTACGCACGACACCAGGCGCTGCGCCACCGTCTTGAGCAGTTCATCGCCGACCTGATGGCCGAGGCTGTCGTTGATGAACTTGAACTGATCCAGATCGACGAATACCACTGCCGTCAGCGCGCCCTTCTGGCGTGAATTCTGTATGGCGCGCTGCAAATGGCTGTGCAGCATGGTGCGATTGGGCAAGCCGGTCAAGGCATCATGGGTGGCCTGGTGGCGAATTTCCGCCTCGTACAATTTGCGCTCGGTAATCGCCTCGACCGTACCCTCATAAAACATCAGGGTATCGGCATCGTCGCGCACGGCGCGGGCGTTTTCGGAAATCCAGATGATTTCGCCGTCGCGTCGATAGACGCGCGATTCGAAGTTGGACACCGAACCGAATTGCGCCATCATGCGCATGAACTCGGTGCGTCGTTCCGGCTCGACATACAGTTGATGCTTGATGTCGCGCAGGCTGACAATCAGGTCTTCCGGCGACTTGTAGCCGTAGATGCGCGCCAGCGCCGGATTCACGGCGATGTAACCGCCGTCGGGGGTAGACTGGAACACGCCTTCGATGGCGTTTTCAAAGATGCTGCGATAACGCCGCTCGGCTTCCAGCAAGGCCTGGTCGGCTTCCTTGCGGGCGGTGACGTCCTGCACATAGCCCTCCAGCGCATCCAGCGTGCCGGCCGCATTATAAATGCCGACGCCGCGTTCCCACACCCAACGCACCTCGCCATCGGCGCGCACGATACGGTACTCCATCTCAAAGCGTCGCTTGGCGACCAGGCAACCACGAATGGTCGCGCGCACCATCTCGCGATCTTCGGGGTGGGTCAGGCCCTCGTAGGAAACCCGGTGATTGAACAACAAGTCTTCCGGCGGGTAGCCGGTCAGCTCCAGGCAGCCTTCGCTGACGAATTCCATGGTCCACTCATTGTCGTCGCGACAGCGATACACCATGCCGTCCAGATTTGCCAGCAAGGTTTCCAGCAGGCGCGGCGGCCTGGCGATGGAAGTAATGGCTGCTGCCTGGTCGGGCGGAATCGAGGAAGCGACAATCTTCATATGAATGGGTTTACGCAATCTGTGCCTGACGGCAACATCAAAGGAAACAAAAAAGGGAGAAGAGACGGACTACATGACGCCTGTGTAGTGGAGCGTTCTTTTTTGATCACAATAAGCAATAACAATGCCATTCAACGATTTCGCCCTCTGCAGACAAACGCGCGAACGGATATGGCCGCACAGCAACACAATCGTTATTCCAGCACTTTCTCCGTGTGGTGTTCCCAGTCATTACGCACCGACGCGGTGCAGTCCTGAATCGCTGGCAATTGAAATAAAAACCACTCTTTTCGCCCTATGCCTGCCAAACGGCGGCAGTAGAATCCCAACACCGCCTGATAAACAACAAAAAGGATGCCGGCATGTTGGCAACTCGCTACCTGATTTTCTGGTTCGTACTCGTTCTGACCCTGGCGCTCGCCGTCCTCGCTTGCGGCCACATGGTGAGCTGGTGGTGGGCCGCCGTGCCGCTGATTTTCAGCGTTATCGGCGTGCGCGATGTGGTGCAACGACGCCATGCCGTGCTGCGCAACTATCCGTTGATCGGCCATTTCCGTTTCTTGTTCGAATCCATCCGCCCGGAAATCCGCCAGTACTTTTTTGAAGGCGAAAACGACGGCGCTCCATTCACACGCAAGAAACGCAGCGTGGTCTACCAGCGCGCCAAAGCCGATGTCGACAGCCGCCCGTTCGGCACTGAACTCGACGTCAAGCTGGCCGGCTACGAATGGATAGGCCACTCCTTGTCGCCCACCAAAATCGCCAGCCACGACTTCCGCGTCACCGTCGGCGCCGGCCTGGCCCAACCCTATTCGATGTCGGTCTTCAACGTCTCGGCAATGAGCTTCGGCTCGCTGTCCGCCAACGCCATCCGCGCGCTCAACCAGGGTGCAAAAAAAGGCAACTTCGCGCACGACACCGGCGAAGGATCGATCTCGGCTTACCACCGCGAGTTCGGCGGCGATCTGGTGTGGCAGATCGCCTCGGGCTATTTCGGTTGCCGCAATCCCGACGGCAGCTTCAATGACGAAAAATTCATCGCCCAGGCCAACTCGCCGCAAGTGAAAATGATCGAGATCAAGCTGTCGCAAGGCGCCAAGCCCGGCCACGGCGGCGTGCTGCCGGCCGCCAAGATCACGCCCGAGATTTCTGCCACGCGCGGCATCCCGATGGGCGTTGATTGCATTTCACCGGCGGTGCACTCGTCGTTCTCCACACCGATCGGCCTGCTGCAATTCATCGACAAGCTGCGCACGCTGTCCGGCGGCAAGCCGACCGGCATCAAGCTCTGCGTCGGCCATCCCTGGGAATTCTTCAGCATTGCCAAGGCCATGGTGGAAACCAATATCGTGCCCGACTTCATCACCGTCGACGGCTCCGAAGGCGGCACCGGCGCCGCGCCGCTGGAATTCGTCGACCACGTCGGCATGCCGCTGCAAGAAGGTTTGCTGATGGTGCACAACACGCTGGTGGGCATCGGCATGCGCGACCGCGTCAAGATCGGCGCCAGCGGCAAGATCATCACTGCCTTCGACGTGGCGCGCACGCTCGCGCTCGGCGCCGATTGGTGCAACTCGGCGCGCGGCTTCATGTTTGCACTGGGCTGCATCCAGTCGCAAAGCTGCCATACCGATCGTTGCCCGACCGGCGTCGCCACCCAGAATGCGACGCGCGCCCGCGCACTGGTGGTGCCGGACAAGGCCGAGCGCGTTTACCGCTTCCATCAAAGCACGCTGCACGCGCTGCAGGAACTGGTGCAAGCGGCCGGCCTGCCGCACGCCTCGGCGCTGCGTGCCTTCCATATCGTTCATCGCATCAACGACCATGAAATCCAGTTGTTGTCCGAGATGCTCAAGTACCTGGAACCGGGCGACCTGATCACTGGCAACTATCGCTACCAGGTCTATCAAAAATACTGGCCGATTGCGCGCGCCGAAAGCTTTCATCCGGAAATCGGCAGCAACTTCCACTGAATCCTGCCTGCGCTGAAGAAATGAAGACGCAATAAAAAACGCCCGCAAATGCGGGCGTTTTTCATATCTGGCATTACCATTTCCACCGTAGCGGCAGAAATCGGTAAATTATTTACGCTTCATGAAGAAAATGAATTCCTGATTCTCTTGCGATTGCGAGAGCAAATCATTGCCGGTTTGTTTGGCGAAAGCCTGGAAGTCGCGCACCGAACCGGTGTCGGTCGCTGTGACGCGCAAGATCTGTCCACTCGACATATCCGCCAACGCCTTCTTGGTTTTCAGTATCGGCAGCGGACAATTCAGACCGCGCGCATCCAGCTCTCTGTGAAATTCAATAACCATACTGTGAATCTAAAATTCCTAGTGATCGTTCAAGAATTCTACTCCAACATGAACCTTGTTGGTGCGTCGCAACATACTCTGTTGTATTTCGCGCACTAATGTTGTGCAGGAGTAACTAGCGGTGTGGATGAGCCGGCGAATTCAACAAACTGCACCGGTAAATCATGGCGTCGCATCCAATCCGCGACAGCGTATCCCGTTCCTGCCGGCCAGGGCCGCAAATCCGGCGGCGCCACCAAACGGTACTCCAGCAATTCCGGAGACAGCGTGATCTCTCCCGTCGCCTTGACGTGATACGCAATGATCAATTCATTCTTGCGCATGAACTCATAAACGCCGATCAAGGTAATTTGGTTGGCATCAAGATTGGTTTCTTCTTTGATTTCGCGCGCGATGCCCTGCTCCGGTGTTTCGTCGCGCTCCATGAAGCCGGTGATCAGAGCAAAACGCCCCTCGGCCCATGCCGCATTGCGCGCCAACAACATCCGGCCATCAATCTCGACCAGTGCCGCCAGCACCGGCAACGGATTGTCCCAATGCGTCCAGTGGCCGTCAGGGCAAGCAAGCCGCAGCTTGCCCGCCTCCTGCTCGTCGGCGCGCATCACCAGCGATGCGGCGCAGACCGGACAGAACTTGAATTCGCTCACGACGCTCATGCTGCTTATGCCTTGCTGCCGACCCAGGCCGCGACGCCTGCCAGCGCCTTCGGCAAACCACTCGGATCAGTGCCGCCGGCTTGCGCCATGTCGGGACGTCCGCCACCCTTGCCGCCGACTTGCTGGGCGACAAAGTTGACCAATTCGCCGGCTTTGACCTTGCCGGTTGCGTCGGCCGTCACGCCGGCGATCAGGCTGACCTTGCCGTCCTTGACCGAGGCCAGCACGATGGCGGCCGTCTTCAGTTTGTCTTTGAGCTTGTCCATGGTTTCGCGCAGGGCGTTGACGTCGGCGCCTTCCAGCGTCGCCGCCAGCACCTTGATGCCATTGACGTCAACTGCTTGCGTGAGTAGCTCATCGCCTTGATTGGCGGCGAGTTTGGACTTCAGCGCCGACAATTCTTTTTCCAGCGACTTGACGTGATCTTGCACTTGAGCAATGCGCTGGATCAGTTCTTCCGGTTGCGCCTTGAGTGCCGCAGCGGCTTCATTGACGCGATTGCTGAGCGACTGCACCAGCGCCAGCGCGTTTTCACCGGTAACCGCTTCGACGCGGCGAATGCCGGCCGCAACGCCGCCTTCGGCGACGATCTTGAACAGACCGATATCACCGGTGCGCGAGACGTGGGTGCCGCCGCACAATTCACGCGACGAGCCAATCGACAGCACGCGCACTTCGTCGCCGTACTTTTCGCCGAACAAGGCCATCGCGCCTGCGCCGACAGCCTCATCGAAGCCCATCAGTCTGGCTTCGGTGGCGGCATTGGCGAGGATTTCGCGATTGACGATTTCTTCCACGCGGCGGATTTCTTCGGCCGAGACCGGTGCATTGTGGCTGAAGTCGAAACGCGTCTTGTCGGCGTCGACCAGTGATCCCTTTTGCGCCACGTGGCTGCCCAGTACTTCGCGCAGCGCCTTGTGCATCAAGTGCGTGGCCGAGTGGTTGCGCATGGTTTGCGCGCGCTGTTCGGCATCGACCTTGGCTTCGATGGTATCGCCCACCGCCAGCGCGCCCTTGATCAGGCTGCCGTGATGACCGAACACCTCCGGTTGGATCTTTTGCGTATCGGCCACGGCAAACAGCGCACCCGACGCTTCGAGCACGCCGGCGTCGCCCGCCTGGCCGCCGGATTCAGCGTAGAACGGCGTGGTGTCCAGCACCACGATGGCGTCCTGGCCGGCTTCGATCTTGGCGACGGCGCTGCCGTCGACATACAACGCGATAACCTTCGATTGCTGCGCCAGCGCGTCGTAACCGACGAACTTGGTCTTGTCGCCGCTGTAGTCGATACCGGCCGCCATCTTGAATTTGCCGGCCGCGCGCGCGGTCGACTTTTGGCGTTCCATGGCAGTGGCAAAGCCGGCTTCATCCAGCTCGACATTGCGCTCGCGGCAGATGTCGGCAGTCAGGTCCAGCGGGAAGCCGAAGGTGTCGTACAGCGTGAAGGCGGTGTCGCCGTCAAGCCTGGTGGCGTTCTTGGCCAGCGCTGCTTCGAGGATCTTCATGCCGTGCTCCAGCGTTTCGCCGAAACGTTCTTCTTCCTGCTTCAGCACTTGCTCGACCCGCACAGCGGCTTCCGGCAACTCCGGATAGGCAGCGCCCATCTGGCCGACCAGATCTTTGACCAGCTTGTAGAAGAACGGTTGTGTCTGGCCCAGCTTGTGACCATGACGCAGCGCACGGCGGATGATACGGCGCAACACATAGCCACGGCCTTCATTGCCTGGAATAACGCCGTCGACGATGAGGAAGGACGTCGCGCGAATATGGTCGGCAATGACCTTCAGGGAATTGTTTTCCAGGTCGGTGACATTGGTCTCGCGTGCTGCGGCCTTGATCAGGTTCTGGAACAGATCAATTTCATAGTTGCTGTGCACGTGCTGCAGAATTGCAGCCAGGCGCTCCAGGCCCATGCCGGTATCAACGCAAGGCGCCGGCAGCGGTGTCAGCGTGTACTCGCCGGTTTTCGGATCGACCTGGCGGTCAAATTGCATGAACACGTTGTTCCAGATTTCGATGTAACGGTCGCCGTCCTGCTCAGCGCTGCCCGGAGGACCGCCCCAGACGTCCGGGCCGTGGTCGTAAAAGATTTCCGAGCAAGGACCGCAAGGACCGGTGTCGGCCATTTGCCAAAAGTTGTCGGAAGCATAAGGCGCGCCCTTGTTGTCGCCGATGCGCACGATGCGCTCTTTCGGCAAGCCGATCACCTTGTGCCAGATGTCATAGGCTTCGTCGTCGGTTTCATAGACGGTAGCCCACAGCTTGTCAGCCGGCAGGCCGTAGACCTTGGTCAACAGCTCCCAGGCCCAGACCAGCGAGTCGTGCTTGAAATAGTCGCCGAACGACCAGTTGCCCAGCATTTCGAAGAAAGTATGGTGGCGCGCGGTGTAACCGACGTTTTCCAGGTCGTTGTGCTTGCCGCCGGCGCGCAGGCAGCGCTGCACCGAGGTAGCGCGCACGTAATTGCGCTTGTCGGTGCCGAGGAACACGTCCTTGAACTGCACCATACCGGAATTGGTAAACAGCAAGGTCGGGTCGTTGCCCGGCACCAGGCTGGACGAGCGAACCACCGTGTGGCCCTTGGATTCAAAGAATTTCAAAAACTTGTCGCGGATTTCGGCTGAGTTCATGTTCGAGGACGGTAAAGAAAACGGGGCAAGAAAGATGTTGCGAACCGGTGATTATACGTGATATGCCCTATCACAATCATGGTCTGGTGCGCGGCCGCTGGGGGGCGCCATCTGCGGACGCAAAAAAACCCGTTCGGATCGCTCCAAACGGGTTAATGGTGATATCAACCTGCAAGCGGAATCAGACTAGTCTCGTGTGTTCCGACCTGTCGCCATCATGGCTTGCCTGGCTAAAACCCCCTCCGGTAAATCAGGCGCCTTGATACAGCTTGCTGTTTTTGCTCTTCTTGGCGTGTTTTTTATGCTTCTTGTGCTTTTTATGTTTTTTGTGCTGGGCGTGTGCAGGCTTGGCAGCCGGCGCAGTTGCAGCTGGAGCGGCAGGCGCTGCTGCAGGAGCGTTCTGTGCCAGAACAGGCATTGCGAAAGCGGCCACCAGTACAGCTGCCAGTAATTTATTCAGTTTCATCGTTTTCCTCTTAAGTTGGTTCATCACAAGTGCGCTGACGATTTGTTCTACAGAATCCGCCACGTCATTTCGGCGAATCCGTTCTGACATACGACCACCTGTGCTTGCTTAACGCTGGGCTTTCGATTCGCGTTGACACATTGTATGCCGCAGGCAATCGCAATTCATTCAGGAATTACCTGATGTATTTCACCGCAGTTTTACGGACTGGCTCCGGCTTCTTGGTGGCAGTCTTGTCTTTCTTCTTTGCTGGGTGGACCGGTTTGACCGCATGCGCCGCCGCGTGGTGAGGCGCGGCTTTTTTGGCGCCGTGCTTGGCTGGCGCATGATGCGCACTGGTCAAATGCGTGACGGGCGCCTTGCCTTTGCTCTTTTGCGCCTTGCCGCCTTTACCCGACTTTACCGATTTCGCGGCATGCGCCGGCTTGGCGGACGATGTTGGTGCAGCAGCGGGCTCACCAGTTTTGGCGACCGGTTTTGCCGCGCCATGCTCGCGCCGGTCCTGCAAGATCTGCGCTTCGTGCACGGTCAGCTTGCCGGCTTTCAAATCGCGTACGATGGCGTCGTCGGCGTATTTTTGCTGGCTGCCGGCCGCTTGTGCGCCGACGCTGGTGAGACTGATAACGGTGGTGACAACGACGGCCGCAGCCGCCAGCATGCCGCGCATGCCCTTGATATTCATGATTCCTTGCTTCCCTCTAAACGGATTTTTGATTTTTATGCCGGACCGATCAGGTCGATCCGGTCAGTACAAAAGCCATCCACGCCCCAGGCCAGAATCTCTTCTGCACGCGCCGGCTCATTGACGGTGTAGCAGAATAAACCATATCCAGCCTGTTTCACGGCCTGCGCCAGTTCCGGCGTCAGATTCTTGTGGCTGGTGTGCAGGGCGACGGCATCCAGCGCTTGCAACTGCTGTTCCCAGTCGGCAGGAATCTTGTCCACCAGGAAGCCGCGCGGGATACCCGGCGCGACCCGCTTCGCCGCCATCAGCGCGTCGCACGAGAACGACGAGAACAAGGGCAGGCTACGATCGTTCTGTCCCGGTACATGCGCGGCAATCTCGGCGGCGAAGAAAGCCGCCACCACAGCCGCCGCCACTTCGCCGGTGCGCACCGCACAGGCCTCGCCGGCCGGCTTGATTTCCACGTTCATCCAGATGCCGTTGCTGCTGCAGAATTCCAATACCTGTTGCAGCGTGCAAACCGGCTCGCCGGCATATTCAGGGCTATGCCATCCGCCGGCATCGAGCTTCAGCAAGTCTTGCAGCGTGCTGTCGGCGATCTTGCCCGTGCCCGGCAGCGTGCGCCCGAATACCGGGTCGTGCATCAGGATAGGCTGCTCATCGCTGGTCAGCATGACGTCGAACTCGACCGCGCGAAAACCGTACTCCATACCGCAGCGAAACGCCGCCAGGGTGTTTTCCGGCGCCAGCGTACCGCCACCGCGATGAGCTGCCACTTTGGGATAAGGCCACATGTTTTTCTCCATGCAAAAAAATTATTGCCGCCATTCTATGCCGACGCGGACAAGATGACAGCACTTCATCCGCCGATTTTTACGCTTCGTCGCAAAACGCTGTCGCGACCACCGCCTGCGGCCCATCATGCAGACTCCCCCCACCACCAAGGAAATCGCCATGAACACATCCGCATCGTCGTCCAGCCGGCTGCTGCGCGGGGCCACCCGGCAAGTCGAGCGAAAGATCCGCTTCTTCACGCATCTTGGCGTCTACCTGGTCGTCAACACCGGGCTGATCACCCTGAACCTGCTGCAGACGCACAAGCCGTTCTGGGCGGCCGCGCCGCTACTGGGATGGGGAATCGGGTTACTATTTCACGGCTTGAAAGTATTCATGCGCCTGCCGCCGACATGGAAGCAGCGCCTGATTGAACAGGAATTGAGAAATTACCGGCAATGACCACGAACGCAACAACCACCAGCAACACGATTTCACGCTTGCACCTCATCGCACCGGAGCTGCTGCGCAGCCTGCTGCCGACCATGATCATCAATCTGCTGTGCGCGCTGGTGGTCACTTACCTGATGCGCATCGGTGCCGGCTTTGCCGAGAACCTGATCTTCTCGATTTGCATCGGCACCACGGCCATGGTGTTGATCGATTGCGGCCGCATCCTGTTATGGGGCAAAGACGAGCCGAACAAACCCGGTTTCCTGCTGATGCTGGTCATTTTTGCGCCGCTGTCGTTTTTCATCGGCAACCTGATCGCCAACTTCGCACTCGGGCGCCCGGCCAGCATTTTCACGCCCAACCAGGCCCATAACGCCATCGGCATCATCGTGCTGATCTTGCTTGCCTGCGTCGGCGCGACGCTGTTTTACTGGAACCGCGAAAAAATGGCGGCACTGCAAGCGCGCAATGTGATCATCGAAAAGCAGGCAGTGCAGGCGCAACTGCAAATGCTGCAGGCCCAGATCGAACCACACATGCTGTTCAACACCCTGGCCACGCTGCAGACGCTGATTTCCAGCGAACCGCTGCGCGCCCAGCACATGCTGGACCAACTGATCCACTACCTGCGCGCCACGCTGTCGACTTCGCGCAGTGCGCAAACCACGCTGGGGCAAGAGTTCGAGCTGACCAAGGCCTACCTCGGCCTGATGTCGCTGCGCATGGGCTTGCGCCTGAGCTATAACCTGCACCTGCCGGAAGAGTTGCAGTGCACGCCGATTGCGCCGATGCTGCTGCAGCCTCTGGTAGAAAACGCCATCCGCCACGGCCTCGAACCCAAGGTCGAAGGCGGCGATTGCACCGTGCGCGTCAGCGTGCACCAGGACATGCTGGTGCTCAGCGTGTTCGATTCCGGCATGGGACTCAACACCTCGACCAGCTACAACAAGCCGGCCAGCACCCATCTCGGCCTGGAAAATATCCGCGCCCGCCTCGATGCGCTGTACGGACCGCTGGCCGAGTTGACCCTGACACACCATATTCCCGAAGGCACCGTGGCGCAGATCACCATTCCCATGCCAGCGCTCGATCCCCAGCAGACCAGATAAGACCGGAGAAACTGCGATGACTTCCGCGCCCGCCGCCCGCGCCCTGATCGCCGAAGACGAAAGCTTGCTGGCCACGGCCTTGGCGGCCAGCCTGCAGCGCCTGTGGCCGACGCTGGAAATCGTCGGCATCGCCGCCAACGGCATCGAGGCGGTCGAGCAGGCGCTGGCGGCGCCACCCGACATTGTGTTCCTGGATATTAAAATGCCGGGCAAAAGCGGCCTCGACGCCGCCCGCGAACTGGCCGAAGAATGGCCCGAGCAGCGCACTTTTCCGCTGCTGGTGTTCGTTACGGCCTATGACGACTATGCGCTGCAGGCCTTCGACCATGCGGCAATCGACTATGTATTGAAACCGGCCAACGACGAACGCCTGCAAAAAACCGTGGCACGGCTGCAAGCGCGCCTGGCGCACAACAGCCATCCCGGCCATGCCGGCGACGAGCTCGAACGCATGCTGCAACAACTGCGCGGCCTGGCGCCGGCGCTAATGCCGCTGCAGCAAGAGCGGCTGCGCATGATACGCGCCGCGGTCGGCAACCAGATCAAGCTGATCGCCATCGATGATGTGATTTATTTTGAAGCCACCGACAAATACATCAATGTCGTGACAGCCGACAGCCAATCGCTGATCCGCACCAGCCTCAAGGACTTGCTGCCGCAGCTCGATCCCGAGCAGTTCTGGCAAATCCACCGCGGCACCATCGTGCAGATCAGCCAGGTGCAATCGGCCCAGCGCGATGAAGCCGGCAAATGGTCGCTGCGACTGCGCACACGACCGGAGACGCTGGCCGTGAGCCGCCTGTTCGCGCATTTGTTCCGGCAGATGTAGACCTGCAGAGCCGCTCACAACAGCAGCTTTTTGATAGCGGCCCTCAGTCCGGCTTGATCACCATCAGCACGACAATCGCCAGTGGCAAGAGGGTCGCCAGCGCTCCCGCCACCGCCCAGATCACCGACAAGCGCCAGTAAGACGACGGCACTGCCGCCTCACGCGGCAAGGGATACAACAAGCGCGCCTGGGCGCGTTGCACCGGAATCAAGATACCCGCCCACAACAGGCCGGTGAGCGCAAACAGCGCATAGGCCCAGCGCAACCACGGCAATTGCAACATGCCGCCGGACGCCGCCATGGCATGGCCGGCAACGGCCAGCAAGACGATGCCGCCGAAGGTGAACAACACGTCCGCCCCATTGGTGGCGCGCACGGCAAAGCGGATCACCGCGAGCTCGCGGGTGCGATCGGCCATGACTTTCCAGAAGGCGGTGACGATGATATTGCCGAGAAACAGAATGACGCCCAGCAGATGCAGGGTCTTGAGCAAGCCGACAGACATGGGATTCCTCCGCCAAGGGTGACAGGAAGGCAGTGTCGGCGTGGTCTCGCGCCGCGCCAAGCAGGATGCGATGAAACGTCTTGCGGCGTGGATGAAATGCCGTCACGACGACCGCAGCATCATGAAAAACGCCCGCCGGGACAAGCCGGGCGGGCGTTTTTCAGAGCGGATGTTGACGAATCAATAACCGGCTTCGTGAATCGCGTCCTGCGTCGCATGCAAGGCGATGTCGACATGGTGCAAGGCGTCGCGCTGCAAACCGCGTACGCGCGGATCATCTTCTTCATGGGCCAGATCCTGATGGGCCTTTTCCAGTGTCGCGACGGCGTCATGCAAACGGCCGCGGCGGTCGGGATGCGCATCGGCATGTTCGGGGCGGAACATGTCCTTGCCGACATCCAGGCCGAGTTGCGTCACGTCGCGCGCGGCCATGTCAATTTCCCTGAGCGCGACTTGCTCGCTGCGGCCCATTTGCCAGTTGTCGCCGGGACGATGATCAATCAGCCAGCGGGCCTGGTCCAGATCGGCCTTGGCGTGGGCGTAGAAAGGATGACGGCCGGGCTCGTCGGCACGGGCCGCGATGGAAGTGAAGGCTGATGCCGCCATGGCCAGCAATACCAGTGTTTTCATGCTTTTTTTCATTGTTGACTCCCTTTTTTAAATGACTGCAAGGACGCGATGTCTGCTTGCAGCACGATGAACCGAAACTGTTGCAGGCTTAACGACCGTAGTACGGCCCGTAGTAAGGTTGGCGATAGTAACCGTGCGGCGGACCCGCCGGCACGACGATGCAGGCAGACAGCGTAGTGGCGACCAGCACACCTGCAATCGCGAGTTTGATCAGTTTTTTCATGGGGTCCTCCTTGGACTTGGCGAAACTTGACGATGAAGCACAGCTTGCCAGCAAAGAGAAGCGGGAGGTAATGCAACTTCGTATCAAGTGTAAAGAGTTATGTCTTCGTGACCGCCTGTTGCGGCATCGATCCCCTCAACATACTTATTTTTGCTCTTTGTTGTCGGCAGGAACGGTCTTGTCCCACGTTGTCGGCTTAAAGTCCGCGCCGATCGGGAACATGACGCAAGCGGAAAGCCCGGCGGCCGACACAAGAGTCAGCGCAACCAACAGGCATCTTATTAATTTCTTCATGAGCACATCCTGATAGGAGAAAGGAGCTGAATCCTAGCATTCAGGCCCCATGGATTAGTCCGGACGCGCGCTCAGAGTCGGTAAATCCCCACATGCTGCGGTAAAATGCTCGTCTATATATAAGTCCCCTCTCAAAGCATCCATGAGCAATGAACTAAAAAACGGTCACACGCCAGCACCTTCCACCAATTTCCTGCGCGGCATCATCGAAGCCGACCTGGTTTCCGGCGCCTATGCCGAACGCAGCGACAGCCAGGGCCAGGCCCTGCCGCAGGTAGTGACCCGTTTTCCACCCGAACCCAACGGCTACCTGCACATCGGCCACGCCAAGTCGATCTGCCTCAATTTCGGCCTGGCGCGCGACTACAACGGCCGCTGCCACCTGCGCTTCGACGATACCAATCCTGAAAAAGAAGATCAGGAATACGTCGACACCATCATCGACTCGGTCAAATGGCTGGGCTTCGACTGGGACCACAACGGCCAGCCGCACCTGTACTACGCCAGCAATTACTTCGACGTCATGTACGCTGGCGCACAAGCATTGATCCGCAAGGGCCTGGCCTACGTCGACGAACAAAACGCCGAGCAGATGCGCGAGACCCGCGGCACGCTGACCGAACCCGGCACCGATTCGCCGTGGCGCAACCGCCCGGCCGATGAATCGCTGCGCCTGTTCGATGAAATGCGCGACGGCAAACATGCCGACGGCACGCTGATCCTGCGCGCCAAGATCGACATGGCCAGCCCCAACATGAATTTACGCGATCCGGCGATCTATCGCATCCGTCACGCCACCCACCACAATACCGGCGACAAGTGGTGTGTCTATCCGATGTACAGCTACGCGCATCCGATCGAAGACGCGCTGGAAAACATCAGCCACTCGATCTGTACGCTGGAGTTCGAAGATCAGCGCCCGTTCTACGACTGGGTGCTGGAACGCCTGGCCGAAGAAGGTTTCTTCAAGAAGCCGCTGCCGCATCAATACGAATTCGCGCGCCTGAACCTGACCTACATCATCACCAGCAAGCGCAAGCTCAAGCAACTGGTTGATGAAAAAATCGTCAGCGGTTGGGACGATCCGCGCATGCCGACCATCGTCGGCCTGCGCCGCCGCGGCTACACGCCCGAAGCAATCCGCCTCATGTGCGACCGCACCGGCGCGTCCAAGAACAATAGCTGGATCGATTACAGCATCCTGGAAGGCGCGCTGCGCGACGACCTCGACCCGAAAGCGCCACGCGCCGTTGCGGTGCTGCGCCCGCTGAAGCTGATCATCGACAACTTCCCGGACAACACCAGCGTCGAATGCAGCGCACCGGTCTATCCGCCGGCGCATCCGCTGCATGACAGCGAGCATCGCCTGTTCCCGATCACCAAGAATTTGTGGATCGAGCAGGAAGACTTCATGGAAGTGCCGACCAAGGGTTACTTCCGCCTGTTCCCCGGCAACAAGGTGCGCCTGCGTTACGGCTATGTGGTGGAATGCACCGGCTGCGACAAGGATGAAAACGGCAAGGTCATCGCGGTACATTGCAACTACTTCGAAGACAGCAAGAGCGGCACACCCGGCAGCGCCAACTACAAGGTCAAGGGCAACCTGCACTGGGTCAGCGCCGACCACGCGCTGGAGGCCGAGGTGCGCCTGTACGACCGCCTTTTTACCGACGCCCATCCGGACGCCGGCGGCAAGGACTTCAAGCTGGCCCTGAATCCGAGCTCCAAGGAAGTCATCACCGCCTACCTGGAACCGACCTTGAAAAACGCCGAAGCCGGCGCCATCTACCAGTTCGAACGCCATGGCTACTTCGTCGCCGACCGCGTCGACTCGGTGGCCGGCAAACCGGTGTTCAACCGCGCCGTGACGCTCAAGGACAGCTGGGTCGCCAAATAAGTCGTTCCACAACCATTCTTACGCCGGCTCAGGCCGGCATTTTTATGCGGGTCAATCATGTTTGAAACAATCGAAATCAAGCGTTTTTCGTTCGGCACGATCTACAAGATCCTGGCTGTCGCGTCGGGCTTTTCGATGGTGCCGATTTCAGTGCTGATGGGCTTGTTCGCCTTCTTCGGCGCCGAGACCATCGTCTGGAACGGCCAGCACCTGACCGGTCTGATGGGCTTGATCGCCTCGCCGTTTGTCGGCATCATGCTGGCGCTGATCTTCACCGGCTTCTTGGGCACGCTGTTCGCCTGCGGCCTCTGGCTGTATTCCAAGTTTCGCCCGCTGGAAATCGAATTCCAAAAATAAGCGCCTGCAACATCAAGCAAGCGCACTCACCGATGTGTACGCATGACGCGTGCACTGGCAACACACCAAAGGAAAATCATGACCATCTCTTACTACGCGGCTTCCGTCCCGGTCTTCAAGCAAGCGCTCAATGCGCTTAAGGAAATCCTGAAAAAAGCCGAAGCCCACGCCACCGCCAAGAACATCGACGCCGATGCCTTCCTGAAGGCGCGCCTGTTCCCGGACATGCTGAACCTGACCCGCCAGGTGCAAATCGCCGCCGACTTCGCCAAAGGCGTGCCGGCGCGCCTGGCCAATGTCGAAGTGCCGCCGTACGAAGACAACGAAGCCAGCTTCGCCGACCTGCAAGCGCGCCTGGACAAAACCATCGCCTTCATCGACGGCCTCAAGCCGGAACAATTCGACGGCGCCGACAGCCGTGAAATCGTGCTGCGTCCGGGCACGCCAAAGGAAAAGCGTTTCACCGGCGAAGCCTACCTGCTGCACTACGGCGTGCAACACTTCTTCTTCCACGTCACCACCGCTTACGACATCTTCCGCCACAACGGCGTGGAAATCGGCAAGGGCGATTACATCGGCACTTACTGATCTTCGCAGGAAAAGCATCAGGCATGAGGGCGGCGACACCGTCGCTGCCAACCAAAACGCCCGGCACTTGCCGGGCGTTTTTTATTGTCCATCCCTCGCGCAAGTCTCCTCTCGCCTATGCGCGGCAATGGTCGTCGCATAAAAAGATGGCGGCCTGTGGGGCGTGTTGTTCGGCTCGACGTTTCTGGTGCTGCCGGGCGTGGGCCACTTGATCATCCTGGGCGCGCTGGCCAGCACCCTGTTCAATGCCGCCGCCGGCGCAGTGGTCGGTAGCGCCATTGGTGCAGTGGGCGGCGCACTCAGCTCCATAGGATTGCCCAAGGACACCGTCATCAAATATGAACGCGACCTGAAAGCCGGCAAGTTCATGCTGCTTGCCCATGGCTCGGCGGCGGAGATTGCTTGCGCCGACCAAGTGCTGCGCTCGCTGGGGACGCACGCCATCGATCAACATGGCGCCGTCAGCGCCTGAGGTTTGATGCAACAAACCGGCAGCGCGCGACGATGACCGTCGTGCGCTGTCGCGTCCATCACCAGATCTTCAGCCATTTCAGCAAGGCGACGGTAGCAATGCCCAGGCCGAACATCACGCCCATCACCATCATGAACGAGGCCTCGTCGTGCAAGCCGGGCAAACCGGCCACATTCATGCCGAAGATACCCGACACCAGCGTGGCCGGCATCAGCAGCGCCGTCAGGATAGAGAGCGCCATCAGGTTGCGATTCATCTGTTCCGACATCTGCGACGCAATTTCTTCCTGCAACAACTTGGCGCGCTCGTACAACACTTCCAGCGTCAGGTGCAATTCATTGAGTTCATCCAGCGCGTGCGTCAATTCTTCCAGGGCCGCCGCCGGCACCCACGATGGTCGCAATCGATTGAGCTGATTCAGCAGGCGCCGTTCCGGCGTGATGTGGCGACGCAATTCGGCCAGCTGCCGACGTATTGCGCTAAGTTCGCTGCGGTCTTCCGGGCGGCGGTCGGACAAGACCGATTCTTCGATGTCGTCGACCTTGTCGTTGAGCTGGGCCACGCGCGCATCGAAGCCGTCGGCCAGGCAGCGCAGCAACTCGGCGAACAACTCCATGGCGTTGTGGAACTGGGCGCCGTCGAGCACCTTTTGGCGCAGCATATTGGTGGAACACAGCGGCTGCGTACGCAGCGTCAACAGACGATTGCCGTCGAGGAAAAAATGCAGCGCGCCCTTTTCGGTGCCGGTGTCGCCGATTTCCATCTTGAGGTCGGCCAATGTGCCGTAGGCGCCGTTGGTGGTGGTGTGCAGGCAGGGATGCGTGTCGCTGCTGAGCAAGAACTCGGCGATGTGCTCGGGGATCTCGTCGTTATGCTCCATCCAGTGGCGCACCTTGACATCGGCCGTCTTGACGTGCAGCCAGCTGAACGACGGCGACGTCACTTTATTGGCCAGGATTTGGTGCCACTTCAGGGGCGTGGCGCGTCCTTCATCGAAACGGAATGCGCAGATAAACCCGGCAGGCTCGTACAACACGTGCAAGGCCTGGGGCGTTTCTGGGGGATTGTGCATGGCGCAGCGGACTCCACAGGGAAACGCTGGATTCTACCGGCCGACTTTGACAGTTTTGTGACAAGCGCCCGCGCCCCTTCATAAAGCGGCGCGGCCTCTCAATGTTGGCGCGCCGCCAACAACAATCAATAGTTGTAGTTGCGATTGGCGTAAGCGTCGCGTGCCGCGGCGCATTGTGCGATCTGATCGCGCGCCATGCCGGAAGTGCCGTTCAGCTGGCACTGGTCGGAAACCGACTTGGCTTCATCGATATGCTGGCGGAAGTAGGCATAGTCCTTTTTACCGGCCAGCGCGTCGCAACCCGACAGCAACGGCGCAGCAAGACACAGCAACGCGAGGGAATGTTTGAGAGCGGTGTTCATACGGCGTATTCCTGTTTTTTGAGTGATGGCCGCGACCGGCAGTGAGGCAGTTGCCGCTTGCTGTCGCAGTCCCCTTCCCGGGCCTGTCGCAGTAGGCTGGCAATTGCACGCATGAGTATAGTAAGTTCGCAAAAATTGCTCAATGGAAATCTGGCAAGTTTCGGCGTTTGGCGGCAAATTAAATCAGCGCCGCTCACAATAACAAAACGCGGCCGCCCGGCCGCGCTTTTTTTGAGCATTTTTATGACAGCACGATGACCTGTGCGTCAACCCCGCTTTCTCAGCAGCGCATACAAAATGATCGCGCCGAAAGTGGCGGTGCCGATGCCGCCGAGCGCAAAGCCGCCCAGCTTCAGCGTGAAGTCGCCGGCGCCCAGTACCAGGGTAACTGCCGCCACGATCAGGTTGGTGTTATTGGAAAAGTCGACCTTGTTCTCAACCCAGATACGCGCGCCCGAGACGGTGATCAAGCCGAACACCACGATCGATACACCGCCCAGCACCGCGCCCGGGATGGTCAGGATCACGGCGCCGAACTTCGGCGAAAAGCCGAGCACGATGGCGATGATCGCCGCCACCACAAACACCAGTGTCGAGTAAATCTTGGTGACCGCCATGACGCCGATGTTTTCCGCATAGGTCGTCACTCCGGTGCCCCCGACGCTGCCCGACAAGATCGTCGCCAGGCCGTCGCCGATGAAAGCACGGCCCATGTACTTGTCGAGGTTCTGGCCGGTCATCGCGCTGACCGCCTTGATATGGCCCAGGTTTTCTGCCACCAGGATCACCGCAATCGGCGCCAGCAAGGCCATCGCGTCGAGCTTGAATACCGGTGCGGAAAAGCCCGGGATACCGAACCAGGCAGCATTGGCGACGCTGCTGAAATCGATAGGCTTGCCGAGGCCGGCGCCGTTGGTCAGCAGTGCATAAATGACATAGGCCAGCAACAAGCCGATCAGGATCAGCAGGCGCTGCACCATGCCGCGGGTGAACACCGCCACCAGGCCGACGCACAGCACCGTGCCCAACGCCATCCAGGCGTCGAAGTTGTTGCCGGTTACGCCCTTGACCGCTATCGGCGCCAGGTTCAGGCCGATCACCGCCACCACCGAACCGGTGACCACCGGCGGCATCAGGCTCTCGATCCAGCGCGTCCCGATGGCGCTGACCAGGAAGCCGATCAGCGTATAGACGACGCCGCAGGCAACGATGCCGCCCAGCGCCACGCCAAGGTTGGCGTTGGGGCCATGTCCGGCATAGCCGGTCACGGCGATCACCAGGCCGATGAACGCGAAGCTGGAACCCAGATAACTCGGCACGCGGCCACCCACCAGTAGGAAAAACAGCAAGGTGCCGACACCCGACATCAGGATCGCCAGATTGGGATCGAAACCCATCAACAAGGGCGCCAGCACGGTCGAACCAAACATCGCCACCACATGCTGCACGCCCATGGCGACCGTCTGCGGCATCGGCAAACGTTCATCCGTTGCGATAACCTGGCCTTGTCCGTCCGAGGGGCTGCTACGCACGCGCCATTGTGGAAAATAAGAACCTGCCATGAGTTTCCTTCCGTATGTTATGCAACGCATCGCCGCCCAGGCGACGATGCATCTTGTTATTGGATGAGCATAGTGTGACCGGAAGCTAGTGTATTGAGAGGCGGCAAAAATAACAATTGCCTGCCGCCTGGAAACGCCGGAAATAGCTAAAAAATTCTCGCCTTGCCGCGCGCCTGCTTTGTCACGGTGCAGATTTCACAGTGTGGGGCGCAGCCTGCCCCAATTTGGCCGAGTCCAAAAAAAACGCACCGACCAGGCGGTGCGTTTGCCGACAGGGAGAAAACATGTTCTCAGGGGAAAACCGGGATATGCGGCTCAATGCCGCCAAAACTTGCTTCGGGATGGCGACTGGCAATCAGTTCTTCGAGCTGCTTGATGCGCTTGAAGGGCGCGTCGAGCAGCAGCAAGACCTTGCCGTGCGCAATGTCGTCATGAAAGTTTTTCAGCCGCGAATTCGGAATCGCCGCTGCAGCCATGCCCGACATCCAGCTGCCCAGCACCGCGCCGACAACAGTGGTGACCAGCACCGTCAGCATGTTGAGTTGCACCCACTCGGGTGGAAACAGCACCAGCCAGAGACCGCCCACCAGACCCATCAGGCCGCCCGCGAGCAAACCCATTTCGGCACCGTGTGTGAGGTCGGTCTTGTGGAAGAAATTGGCGTCGGGCATGTCTTCGGGCAAATCGCCGTCGCGCGTCCAGAAATGGATGTGGCGAATGTCGATGCGCGCCAGCAAAAGTTCGTCCAGCATGCCGCGTGCCGCCGGCACATCCGGCAGCATGAAATACAGTCGTTGTCTGCCTAACATATTGATCTCCTTGAGCAAGGCAAAGCACCGGTGCGATCAGGCAAGCATGCAGGCACCGCTGTTTTCAGCATAGTCATTTTTACAATAAAGTACAGCGCTTGGCTGAAGGCTTTTCATCTCGCACGGCCGTGCGGCAAGCCGCCCGCTCCCGCCGCGCGCAATGGCGTCCGGAAAATGTAATAATCGACACCCGCTTTGCTCACTCATCCTCATTCAAACGGAGACAACAATGATTCTGGAACTTGCCGACATCCGCATCCAGGCTGGCAAACAAGCCGAATTCGATGAAGCCATCCAACGCGGCATCGCGCAAACCATCGCCACGGCCAAGGGCTATCTCGGCCATCAAGTGCAAAAAGGCGTGGAAGCGCCCGAGCGTTATCTGTTGATGGTGCAGTGGGCGACACTGGAAAGTCACACCGTCGATTTCCGCGAATCGCCTGCCTTCACCGCATGGCGCGGTATCGTCGGCCCTTACTTCGCCGGCGCCCCGCACGTGGAACACTTCGCCCTGCTGAGCGAATCGAAATAAGCCGCTCACCCTCTCGTCATTGCCTTGGGTAATCCTGTTGCAATGACGAGGCCGGCATTGCCATTGAATCCGGTAACCGGCGGAACGCTTTGCACCCGCGCCCAACTAAGCAGACAGCGCGCTCGTTCACGCTCGCCAGCAGCAACATTTCTTTTTCAACACTGAATTGCCCGGATCCTATTGCATGAAGATTTTTACCCGTATCGCCGCTTTGTTCACGGTCGCCTGTGCGACTGCCTGCAGCGAACCGCCGGACGACACCCATTTGCAGGAGCAAGTGATTTCCGGGTTCTACCAGCAACACCTGAAAACGCACACGCCCGGCATTCCCAATGCCGAGGAGTTGAAGCAGTTGCAGCCGTTTCTTTCGCAAGCGCTGTTCGGCTTGCTGAGCAAAGCCTCGGAAACCGAAGTCAAATACCATGCCGCCGCCGAAGAAGCGGTGCCGCCGCTGGTTGACGGCGACTTGTTCACTTCCTTGTTCGAAGGCGCCACCTCGTTCAAAGTGGATAGCTGCGAAAGCGACAACAACCGCGCCTCTTGTCAGGTCAAATTCAGCCACGCCGGCAGCAATGGCGGCAGTAACGAAAAGTGGAAAGACAAGTTGTTGCTGATCAAGGAAAACAATCAATGGCGCATCGACGACATCGAATTTGTCGGCAATGGCCAATCCTCGCAGCGCGAATACCTGAGCGACACGCTCGGCAGCATCATCCAGGACTACAACTAAGCGCCGCCTGCGCTGTCGCCGCCAAGGCGCCTATTGAAGAAATGCACCGCTTCTTCCGATAATCTCCTTGCTCGCCATGGCCGGATGCTGCGTTACGATAGCGCTAGCTGTCTGGCTGGCTGGTCGCGACCACCGGCGGCGCTGGCGTCATCTGCCCAGTTTGATTTATCATGCTGGCTGCATTTCCCCGTGGCAATCAGGGAAAATCCGGGGAAAACGAAAACAAGACTGCAACACCACAAGCAATGGACTTGCTTGTCCGCATCGCCATCTGCGTCTGCCTTCTTCTACGACGCAATGCCGACGACAATCAGGCCGGGGAGAAAAAGATCGTGAAGCAATTCGGCAAATTTCTGATCCTTGCAAGCGTCATGTTGATGGCGGCGTGCAGCGCCAGCCGCGAGCAAGAGGCCAAGGAGCTGGTCAGCAGTTTTTACCAGACCCACCAGGCCAACCGTCCCAACGGCGCGCTCTCGCTCAAAGAACTGATCACCTTCCGCCACTTCCTGTCGGTGCCGCTGTTCGACTTGCTCAAGGATGTCTCGGTGGCCGAAGAAGCGCATCTGGCGCAAACCGACAACCAGGCCCCGCCGCTGGTCGACGGCGACCTGTTCACCACGCATCCCAAGGGCGCCTCGACCTATCGCGTGCTCGGCTGCGAAGTCAGCGACAGCGCCGGCACCTGCTCGGTTGAGCTGATCTACAGCGACGCCAAGCTGCAATCGCCGTTCAAATCGGTGGACCGCGTGCTGCTCGCGCGCGATGCGCGCGGCTGGGTGATCGACAACATCGTCTACGGTGGCAATGCCGGCAGCAGCAGCGGCATGCACCAGGGCAACCTGCAAAAGAACCTGCAGACCATCCTCAGCAACAGCGAACGCAAGGCCGTCCCTTAGCCGCCGACAAAACACCGCTGACCGCATTGCTTCGCCTGGCCACACCTTCTGCTGCTGTCTGCGTCGGCGCGCCTTGCCATCGGCATTTTGTCTGCAACGCTTAATATCGTCTTGACACAGTAATCGTCGGTTAAAATCGCGGAAGTCGCGGCCGGCTTTGTCCGCGCCGCTGTGCCGACGTCCTGCCCTTACCGCCACCCACTGCTACTGTTCCGATGTCCAATCACACTTTCCTCTGGCACGACTACGAAACCTTCGGCGCCCAAGCGCGCCGTGATCGCCCGGCGCAATTTGCCGCGATCCGCACCGATGCCGAGCTCAACGAAATCGGCGAGCCGATCATGATTTATTGCAAACCGGCGCCGGACTTCGTGCCCGATCCGCAATCCTGCCTGATCACCCACATCACGCCGCAAGACTGCCTTGCGCACGGCATTCCCGAATACCAGTTCGCCGCCCAAATCGAGCAAGCCATGGCTGAGCCCGGCACCATCGGCGTGGGCTACAACACCATCCGCTTCGACGATGAAATCACGCGCTTCATGTTCTGGCGCAACCTGATCGATCCGTATGCGCGCGAGTGGCAAAACAATTGCGGCCGCTGGGATCTGCTCGACGTGGTGCGCACCACCTATGCGCTGCGCCCCGAGGGCATCGCATGGCCGATGAAGGAAGATGGCGTCACGCCCAGTTTCAAACTCGAACACCTGACCAAACAAAACGGCATCCTCCACGAAGCCGCCCATGACGCTTTGTCCGACGTGCGCGCGACGATTGCCTTTGCGCGCCTGATCAAAGAAAAGCAGCCGCGCCTGTTTGATTTCTGCCTGGCCTTGCACAAGAAGGAACGCGTGGCCAGCGAGATCGGTTTGCCGACGCCCAAGCCGTTCCTGCATGTCTCGGGCATGTTTCCGGCGACCCAGGGTTGCCTGGCGCTGATGTGGCCGCTCGGTACGCACCCCACCAACAAGAACGAAATCATTGCCTGGGACCTCAGTCGCGACCCCAGCGAGCTGGCCGGGCTGGATGTCGATACGATACGCACGCGCATGTTCAGCAAGACTGACGACTTGCCCGAAGGCGTGACGCGCCTGCCGGTCAAGAGCATCCACCTGAACAAGTCGCCGATGGTGATCGCCAGCCTGAAAACCCTGAGCGCGAAGCGTGCCGCCGAACTTGGACTGGACATTGATGCCGCCTTGCAACATGTCGCCGCAGCGACTGCCCTGCCCGAGATGGGCGCCGTGTGGAGCAAGGTCTTCCAGCGTCCCAAGGAAGCGACGCAGGATGTGGATGAGGATTTGTACGGTGGCTTCGTCGGCAACAATGATCGCCGCCAGCTGACGCAATTGCGCGCGCTGTCGCCGCAACAACTGGCGCAAACACGCGCCAGTTTTGATGATGTGCGGCTGGAAGAATTGCTGTTCCGCTATCGCGCGCGCAACTTCCCCGAGAGCTTGTCGGCGGAAGAAACCCAACGCTGGGAAGCGCATCGCGCCGCGCGTCTGTTCGACGGCGAAGGCGGCGCCCGCACGCTCGATGCGCTGTTCGAGCAAATCGACCAGTTGTCGGAGAGCGTGGATGAGCGCGGCGAAGAAATCCTCGGCGCGCTGTACGACTATGCCGAAATGATCGCGCCTGAGCGCACCTGATCAGGCACCCGTGGCGGCAGTGCACTGCCTGGCTGAGGGTGCTTTTTCAAGGTTTCGATTGGCTTTATTGCGCCGCTGCTGCTGCTGTCGCCTCTGCCGCCGGCAGCGATTTCAGCTTGCCGATGAAGTCGCGCATCGGCTGCTGGATGTCTTCAAACAGCGGATGCTTGCGATTCTTGAGCATCACTTCGGTAAACAATTTCAAACCCAGCGCCAGCGCGGCGCAGGTGTCGGCGTCGAACTGCTGCTTGGCGACGGTCTTCTCGATGATGCCGACGATGTCGTCGTGGTTGCCGGTTTCAAATTGCAGCGGCGCATGTTGCGGCTGGCCTTCCGAGGCGGTCGCCAGATGTTCCAGGGTGACGCGGTAACGATGTTCTCTCATGGCATATCCTTACAATGACGAAGCTTCAGGCGCGCTCGATGGCGACGGCCGCGCGGTCGATGATGTCGATGATGGCGTGCAGTTGCTGCTGGTCCAGTTCGCCTTTACCAAGACGCGTATGCAAAGCCATCTTGAAGTTCTGGATGGAGCGGCGCAGTTCCGGCGCTTCGGTGCCGCTGGCGCGTTGCTTGATCTCCAGGCGCTTGAGCACGACATCCAGCACTTCCTTGTTCTGGTCCAGAAAATCTACGCCTTCCGCAGTGATGCGATACAGCTTCTTGCCGCCGTTTTCGGCTTCCACGGCCGCATAGCCCAGCTCTTCCAGCAAGGTCAGCGTCGGGTAAATCACGCCCGGGCTCGGGCTGTAATCGCCGCCGACCAGTTGCTCGATCGCTTTGATGACTTCATAGCCATGGCGCGACTTGTCTTGCAGCAAATGCAAAATCACCAGGCGCAGGCTGCCCTGCTCGAACATGCGCGGACCGCGTCCGCCTTCCCTGCCGCGACCACGCTCTTCAAACAAGCCGCCGCCGTGATGCGGTCTTTCGTGACGATGGTGTGTGGGGCCATGGTGGCCACCGATGAAACGTCCAAACATGATTGTCCTTTCTTGGTTAAGACACTTGCTAAGATATATCTTAGAAATTACTAAGTCAAGAGCGAGACGACATTTTATTGAGGAGGCCCTCATGTTCAGAAATGAAGGAGGAAGGGATGCAATCTCTGCCTGCTGGAAAATTCCCTGCCGGCAACCAGTCGATTATTACTGGCCGAGCGCCAGCGGCGACGTGATCATCCGCCTGCGCCAATCCCTGTCTGCATAGCCTGTCGGGATCTGCCTGCGATTGCGGTTTTGCTGGCGAGAGTTATCCGCGCTGTTCATGCAAGTCGATTTACTCGGACTCGCCGGCGCGCGTAATGAGCGTGTTGAGAAATGCCCTTGCTGCTTGCGGCAAGGTGCGCCCGGACAAGGATTGAATTTCCATTTGCAGCGTGTTCATGTCGCGGTCGCGAATCGGCAAGGCCGCCAGTTGGCCGTTCTGAATCAGCTTGCGTATCGGCAGCCCCGCCGAGAAACCCACGCCGTCGCCGGCAAGCACGAATCCCAGCAGCGCGTTGATTGAGTCGCTGGTCAAGGTCGGCTCGAGCAACAGATTCTTGCGGCTGCAGCAGGCGTCGATCAGGCGGCGCATGGTGATGTTCTTTTGCGGCAGCGCCAGCGGGTAAGCGCTCAGCTCCGACAATACCACCTGCTTGCGTCCAGCCAGCGGATGACTGGGGTGCATCACCGCAAGAATCGGTGCGCTCTGGGCATATTCCACCTTGATGTCACGGTCCGGCGCCATCGTAAACGTCAAGCCGATATCGACCGCGCCTTCGCGGATCGCCTGCGCCACCTCGCCGGCGCTGCCTACCGATAGCTGGAAGCGAATGCCGCTGTGCCGGCGGCGGAAGAATTCGATCGCCGTCGGCAAAAAATCCAGCGCGAAACCCTCGGTGCTGGCCAGTTTCACCTCGCCGCGCCGCAAGCCTTTCAACGCCAGCAACTCATTGCCGATGCGCTCGGTTTCCAGTTGCGCGCGCAAGGCATGCGCGGCCAGCAACTCGCCCGCAGCATTGGGCTTCATGCCGCGCGATACGCGCTCGAACAAGGGTGTATCCAGTTCGTCTTCCAGCCGTGCGATCTGGCGGCTGATGGCCGAAGACGCCACATTCAGGGTCAACGCGGCCTCGGTAATCGAACCACGGCGCACCACTTCCAGAAAGTAGCGTACGGCGGTTTCCTGCAGGATGCGGGTGTTGGTCATGCGGCTATTCTAGGAGTGGTTTGCCGAATCGGCAATCGATTATTCGAAACATTGTTCTTGTTGCAAATCACCGGCAATCGTAGGATGGACTCCATGCTGCATGCTGTGTTTTCGCGACCATCTGCGCGACCACACCCTTGGCGTCAGCAAGCCAATTCCATCTGGGAAGGAAACCGAGCATGACGGCAGCAACAGAGACGGGCAAATACAAGTATGTGGTGCTGGCCTTGCTGTACCTGGGCTGGTGCGTTTCTTATATCGATCGCGCCGCGATCACTTTTGCGGCGACCTACATTGCCAGCGAATTTCAGCTCAAGCCCTCCGACCTGGGAATCTTGCTGAGCAGCTTCTTCCTCGGTTATTCGCTGCTGCAGTTGCCCGGAGGCTGGCTGGCCGACCGTTTTGGATCGCGCCCGGTGATTGTGATCTCGATTCTTTTATGGTCCGTGTTTACCGGCGTGACCGGCATGGCCTGGTCGATCGCCAGCCTGGTGGTGATCCGTTTCGTGTTCGGCCTCGGCGAAGGCGCCTTTCCCGCCGCCAGCGTCAAAGGCGTGGCGGAAACCTTCGGCAAGGAAGAGCGCCCCAAGATGTCGTCGCTGCTGATGTCGTCCAACTATGTCGGCAGCATGCTGGCGCCGCTGATCATTGCGCCGATGATCATCCAGTTCGGCTGGCGCAACGTGTTCCATTACATCGGAATCGCCGGCCTGGTGTTTGCGCTGCTCTACTGGTTCGTGGTGAAGCCGGTCAGGACGATCAAGGGCGACGCTGCCGCCGATGCGGAAAAGAAGGCCATCAACAAGGAAGCCTTCCGCGCCTTGCTGAAGACGCCGCTGATGTGGCAGATCGTGGCAGTCTGGTTCGGCCTCAGCATCGTCAACAAGGGACTGGACTCCTGGATGCCGACTTACCTCATGACCCAACGTGGCCTGAACCTGAAATCGGTCGGTCTGCTGCTGCCCTTGCCCTTTGTGCTGGCCGGCATCTCCACCGCCATCGGCGGCTGGGTGATGATGCGGTTTTTCGATGGGCGCGAACGCTATCTGCTGATCGGCAGTTCGATATTGACGGCGATCTTCATCTATTGCATGTACACCGCAGACAGCGTCGCCGCGCTGATCACGTATCAGTGCGTCGCTTACTTCTTCAAGTCTTTCGTACTGGCCACCTGTATCGCCCTGCCGACCAAGATGCTGCCCGCCAACCTGATCGGCACCAGCATCGGCATGGTCAACCTGGGCGGTCAGTCGGCCGGTTTCATTTCACCGCTGGTGATCGGTTTCCTGGTCAGCGCCTTCAACAACTACGACTACGCGTTTGGTTTCCTGATTGCCGCCGCCTGCTTCTCGGTGCTGGTCAGCCTGTTCATCCGCACCCTGAAATCGTCTGCCTACGCGCAGCACGCCTGATCACATCCAGTCATCTCGAGGATACTTATGCCCGACCACAACATCGTTGAAAAAAGCGCCGTCAGCCTGCGCGCATTGATCGGCACGAAGCAGCTTTCCCCGGTGGAGTTGCTGGACGCCTGCATCGCCCGCATCGAAGATCTCAATCCCCGTATCAATGCCGTGACCGCGACCTGTTTCGAGCGTGCCCGTGGTGAAGCCAGGCGTGCGGAGCAGGCTGTCATGGCAGGCGCGCCGCTGGGCCTGCTGCATGGCTTGCCGATCGGCATCAAGGATCTGGAAGAAACCGAAGGATTGCTGACCACCTATGGTTCAGCGCTCTATCGCAGCAATATTCCCGCGCGCGACAATGTACTGGTGGCGCGGCTGCGCGCGGCCGGCGCCATCGTCGCCGGCAAGACCAACGTTCCCGAAATGGGGGCCGGCGCCAACAGCCGTAATACGGTATGGGGCGCAACCGGCAATCCCTTCAATCCACTGCTCAATGCCGGCGGTTCATCGGGCGGTTCGGCGGCCGCACTGGCAACCGATCTGCTGCCGCTGTGCAGCGGTTCCGATACCGGCGGATCCTTGCGCATCCCGGCCGCCAAATGCGGCGTGGTCGGCTTTCGGCCGTCGCCCGGCCTGGTCCCCAGCGAACGCAAGTTGCTGGGCTGGACCCCCATCTCCGTGGTCGGGCCGATGGGCCGCGATGTCGCCGATACCGTGCTGCAATTGCGCGCGACGGCAGGTATGGATTTCACCGATCCCTTGAGCTATCCGCTGGGCGGCGATCTCTTTGCGAGCTTGCCGGACATCGACCTGTCGCAACTGCGCATCGGCTATACCGAAGACTTCGGCGTCTGCGATGTCGACCACAACATCCGCCAGGTCTTCCGCAACAAGATCGCTGCCATCAGTCCCTACGTAAAAATCTGCGAACAGATCAATGTCGACATGAGCGAGGCGCATCGCTGCTTCGATGTCATCCGTGCCGAGAGTTTCGTCGCCGGCTTTGAAGCCGCGTATCGCCGCGATCCGTCCTCGCTGGGACCGAATACACGTGCCAACTATGAATTGGGCGCCGCCATGACGCTGGCCGACAGCGCCTGGGCGCAAACCGAGCAGACACGCATCTTCCGCCGCTTTCAGGCGCAGTTCGCCGACTTCGACCTGATCCTGTCGCCAACCACGCCGGTCTCCCCGTTCCCCTGGAGCGAGCTGTTCCTGAAGCAGATCAACGGCATCGAGCTGGAAAATTACTACCGCTGGCTGGCGCTGACCTATGTGGTGACCCTGGCCACCAATCCGTCCATCTCGCTACCTTGCGGCGTGGACCATAAACAAATGCCGTTCGGCCTGCAAGTCACGGGCGCTTTCCGTGCCGACAGCCGGCTGCTGGGATGCGCCGCAGCGCTGGAACATTTGTTCGACGGCAACGACGAATTGCGCCGTCCGCGCCCCGACCTGCAACAACTCCGGCGCAGCGAAGTCGACCTCACATCCATCGTCACCCATCCGCCGCAACAGTCGGTTGGACAAGCAGACAGCGCCGGCGCTCCCGCAGTCTGAGCGTCGATTCCGGAGTAGTAACGACGCGGCTTGATCCGCGTATTTTCAACACGCAGTCTTTCATTTTTGAGCAGAGAAAATCATCATGAGCACCATCACACGCATCAATACCAACCCGCGCATGAGCCAGGTCGTCATCGCCAACGGCTTCGCCTTTGTCTCCGGCCAGGTGGCGGACCACGCCGGCAGCGACATTGCACAGCAAACACTGGAAGTCCTGGCGAAAGTGGATGCCTTGCTGCGCGCGCAAGACATTCAGCGTGAACAGATCGTCAGCGCCAATGTCTGGCTCAGCAGCCCGGCGCATTTCGGCGCATTCAATGCTATCTGGGATCAGTGGATTCCCTCCGGCCATGCACCGGCGCGCGCATGCGTCCAGGCGCTGCTGATGCTGCCGGGGCTCGATGTCGAAGTTGCGGTGATCGCGGCACGCTGAAGCCTGTCGCACACACGGACTAGTTTTCAACATGAACGATCGCACTGCTTCCGCAAACAGTCGCGCCTCCCGGCACGTGGTGGTGATCGGCGCCGGCGTGGTCGGCATTGCCACGGCACTGAAACTGGCCCAGGCCGGACATCGCGTCGAGGTCTTTGAAGCCGCCTCCGAGCAGGCGCAGGGAGCAAGTTTCGCCAACGCCGGACTGATTTCACCGGGCCATTGCTTCAGTTGGGCCGAGCCAGGCGCCATCGGCGTGTTCCTGCGCAGTCTGTTCGGCAAGGCCGACGGCCTCGGTGTGACGCGCTTATGGAGCAGCAGCTTGTGGCGCTGGGGCTGGCAGTTCTATCGGCGCAGCACGGCCGCCCATTGGGAGCAGGATTCGCGCGCGGCGCTGGCGCTGTCGGTGTATTCGCGCAACCTGCATTTTTCCGATGCGACGACGGGGGGCATCGATCTCGCCGACTACGGCGGTGCACACCGAGGCATTTTATATTTATACAAAAATGGCCGGCAGCCGCGCGCAGTGGAAAAACAAATGTTGTCGCAAGCGGGTGAACCCTGCCAGGCGGTGGATGCAGGACAACTCAGCGCCATCGAGCCCTTGTTGTCCGAATCCGCGCCCGCCTTCGACAGCGGGCTGTTCTGTCCACAGGACGCCACCGGCAATGCGCGCGCATTTGCCGCGGCGGCGATGCGACGCGCCCAGGAACTGGGAGTGCGGATGCATTTCAATACGCCGGTCAAGCGGCTGATTGCAGCTGGCGAGCGCATCGTCGGCATCGAAACGGCGCGCGCAGTGGTCAGCGCCGATCAGTTCGTGGTCGCTGCGGGACTGGCTTCGGTGGCGTTGCTGAAGCCGCTCGGTTACGCATTGCCGATTTACCCGGTGACAGGATATTCCCTCACCTTTCAGCACCAGGAAGATTTCGCGCCATCGGTCGGGGCCGTGTCGTTGGCGGACAAAATTGCCTGGGCCGGTTTCGGTCCGGGCCTGGTGCGCTTTACCGGTTTCGCCGACATTGGTCCGCGCGGCAGCGATGCGCTGGCGGCAAAACGTTTTTCAGCGCTGCTGGACTTCGCCCTGCGCATCTACCCGTGCCTCAAAAAATATACGCCGCAGCGCTGGATCGGCCAGCGCCCGATGACGCCGGACGGCATTCCGGTTCTGGGACGCAGCCGCCACGACAACCTGTTCTTCAACTGCGGTCATGGCGCGATGGGCTGGACCATGGCAAGCGGCTGCGCGCAAATCATCTGCGATCTGAGCGGCGGTGCTGCGCCGCCAATCGATTGTCATGCCTACCGCTGGGATCGCTTCCTGTGAGCGGCCCTTCCGAAATCCCTCCCATGACCGCCAGCGCACCCGAAAATGCGGCCGTCCCGCATTCCCTCTTCGACGATCTGGTGGCGGTGCTGGCGGGCACCCTGCTGATCTCATTCGGCCTGGCGCTGTACAAGCAAGTCGGCATTCTGACCGGCGGCACGGCGGGCATGTCATTTCTGCTGCACTACGCTAGCGGCCGTCCCTTCGGCGCGATTTTCTTCGTGCTGAATCTGCCGTTCTATGTCTTGTCCTTGCGCCGCATGGGATGGAACTTCACCTTGCGCACCTTCGCCGGCGTAGCGCTGATTGCGCTATTTTCCGAACTGCATGCGCGCCTGCTGCTCACCGACACCGGCAACGCCCTGGCCACGCTCAACCCCTTCTATGTCGCCGTGATTGGCGGCCTGATCATGGGCGTCGGCTTCATTGCCCTGTTCCGCCATCGCACCAGCCTTGGCGGCGTCAATATCGTCGCCCTGTATCTGCAAGATCGCTACGGCCTGCGTGCCGGCTGGGTGTTGATGGGCGTCGACCTCTGCATCGTACTGTGCGCCTTGCTGCTTGTGTCGCCTGAAAAAGCAGCGGCATCGGTAGTGGGGGTGGTCACGATCAATCTGCTGATCGCCATGAATCACCGGCCGGGGCGTTACACCGGAAATTGACGCGGCCAGCGATGTGGCGGGCGAAGCCGCTTTTTTCCTGAAGGATTCTACTTATGCAAGCTCATCTTTCTTCTTCCCCCGGCACAGTGGCGCAGGTGGACTTCCTGATCGTCGGCGCGGGCATAGCCGGCGCATCGATTGCCTACTGGCTGGCGCCGCATGCCAGCGTCATCGTGCTGGAACGCGAAGCGCAGCCCGGCTATCACAGCACCGGCCGTTCTGCGGCGCTCTACATGGAAAGCTACGGGCCGCCGCAAGTACGTGCGCTGACCTGCGCCAGTCGCGCATTCTTCGATCATCCGCCGCCAGGTTTTACCGAGCATCCGCTGCTCACGCCACGCGGCGCGCTCTTCATCGCTCGCCCCGATCAACTGGCGCAACTGGACGCCCATGAAGCGATCGTGCGCTCGGTATCCGACAAGGTGCAACGATTGAGCGCCGACCAGGCATGCGCCCGTGTACCGGTGCTCCGGCGTGAAGCAATCGGCGCTGCGATCTACGAGGAAGATGCGGCCGACATCGACGTGCACGGTTTGCATCAGGGGTTCTTGCGTGGTGCACGCGCCGCCGGTGCGCAGGTCGTTTGCGATGCCGAGGTGCTTGCTCTGACTTGCGCAGATGATCTGTGGCAGGTATCCACTTCGCAAGGAAAATTCCGCGCACCGGTGGTCATCAACGCCGCCGGCGCCTGGGCCGATGTGATCGGGAAACTGGCCGGCGCCAAACCGATCGGGCTGGTCCCCAAACGCCGCTCGGCATTTACCTTCGCCGTCGACGCCGCACATGACAGCGCCGCATGGCCGATGTTCATGGGTGTCGACGAATCCTTCTACGTCAAACCGGACGCCGGACTATTGCTGGGATCGCCGGCCAATGCCGATCCGGTCGAAGCGCATGACGTCCAGGCGGAAGAACTGGATATCGCCATCGCCATTGATCACATCCAGCACGCGACCACGCTCGCCATTCGCCGTCCGTCGCACGTCTGGGCAGGCTTGCGCTCATTTGTCGACGACGGCAGTTTCGTCGGCGGTTTCGATGATCGGCTGAAGGGGTTTTTCTGGGCTGCCGGACAAGGCGGTTATGGTATCCAGACCGCGCCGGCCGCCGGAGCGACCTATGCCGCATTGGCGCGGGGTCTGCCGGTACCGACGCAGATCGCCGGCTTCGGCGTCACCGCCGAGGCACTGAGCCGCGACCGCCTCCCTTAAATGGAAGCGACCGAGGGGTCAGTGGTTTGCCGATACGGCAAACATCTATTCGCAATATTGATATGGTGAGCATGTGCAGACGCTTCTAGAATCCAGCGTGACTTTGAGCCGATGTCCAAGGCGGCGATGATCGTCGGATCAGGTAGTCGAAGCATTTTCCCGCGACATGATTGAAGACATGTCATACTTATCATAGAGCTACACACAGCTGGTCTTGATTACGGAACACCTCATGTTCAGAAATATAAAAATTGGTCCGCGGCTAGGGGGCGGCTTTGCAGTCGTACTGGTATTTTCGATGTTGGTCGCGGGTATCGGTATTTTGCGCTTGAAAACAGTGACGGAAGAAACACGCTCCATGATGGACCAGCCGTTGCGCTCGGAGCGGCTTGTTTCCGAATGGAACACCCTGCTGCTCAATGCGATCCAACGCACGACTTCCGTCGTGAAAAGCAAAGATCCTGAGCTCGATGCCTTTTTGTCGAAGGAGGCTGCCCAGTCCAGCAAAGCTTCCGCCGATACCCTGGCGCAAGTTGAAAAACTGCTCTCAACTGACGATGAACGTCAGTTGTTCAAGAACATCAATGACTATCGCAAGAAGTTCTTAACAGTCAGAGACAGTATTTACAAACTGAAGAAAGAAGGCAATGCGGATGAGATCGCGCGCATTTTTGACGCCGAGTATCTTCCCGTTGCCAAGGCAACCCAGGACGCCATGCGCAAGCTGCTGGACTTCGAGCGCGGCAGAATCGATACCATCGCCCAGCACGTCGAACATACTGCAGAAAATAGCCAGCAGCTGATTCTTGTACTTGAAGCATTCATTCTTTTGGCGGGCATCTTCTTTGCCATCGTGCTGACCAAGAGCATCACTCGCCCGATTGACCTGGCTTTGGAAATTTCCAAACAGGTTTCTTCCGGCGATCTGACTTCCAAGGCGACCATCGTCAGCAAGGACGAAGTGGGCGAACTCGTCATGTCGCTGCAGAAAATGAGCGAACAACTGCATGTCATCGTCTCGAATGTGCGCAACGGCGCCGACAGCATTGCCATCGCATCCGGCCAGATTGCATCCGGGAACCTGGATCTTTCGTCGCGCACCGAAGAACAAGCCGGCGCGCTGGAAGAAACCGCCGCCTCCATTGAAGAGCTGACCTCGAGCGTCGGCAAGAATGCCGAGAATTCCAGCAAGGCGCACCAACTTGTCACGTCTGCCGCCGAAGTGGTCGGCGCAGGTGGCGACGTCATGTCCCAACTGATACAAACGATGAATACGATCAACGACTCGTCCAAGAAGATCGTTGACATCATCAGCGTTATCGACGGCATCGCCTTTCAGACCAATATCCTCGCGCTGAATGCCGCGGTCGAGGCGGCTCGCGCGGGCGAGCAAGGCCGGGGTTTTGCGGTGGTTGCCTCGGAAGTGCGCGGCCTCGCCCAGCGTTCCGCAACTGCGGCGAAAGAGATCAAGATCCTCATCAATGAATCGGTGGAAAAAGTCGCCTCGGGCAGCAAGCTGGTAGAGCAGGCCGGCGCGACCATGGACAAAGTCGTGGGCAGCGTGCAAAGCGCAAACGCGCTGGTCCGGGAGATCAATTCAGCCAGCCAGGAACAGGCCGAAGGCATCAAGCAGGTCAATCAGGCGATCACTCAGATGGATGGCGTGACGCAGCAAAATGCGGCGCTGGTCGAAGAAGCCGCCGCCGCGGCACATTCATTGGAAGATCAGGCGAAAAACCTGAAGCAACTGGTCAATGTTTTCAAACTGAAGCCGACCACAGATTGAGCGGGCACGCGCTGCTTGCTTGAACCGACTGCGGCAGCTGAATCCGCTGCGGCAGCGGTCCTCCCTCGTGCGCCCTCAATCGTCGGCCGGCAGGCTTTCCAGATGCCGATCGGGGATGAACCAGAACAACGCCAGCACCACATAGATCGCGGTGCCCGACAGCGGACTCCACACCGACAGCGGAATCGCCAGTGCATACAGCACGATCGACAGCAAATTCTTCACACCTTTACCGGCACTCCTGGCGAGCTTGGAATCTCGGCCCTCGCCGGCAATCAGGGCGCGCCGCAACAGCAGAAACGCCAGCGAACACATCAGCAGCACGGCACCATAGGACGCCACCGGCACCGGATCACGATGATGCTCGGCGACCCAGTTGGTAACGAAGGGAATCAGCGACAACCAGAACAACAAATGCAGGTTGGCCCAGAGTATCTTGCCGTTGACCCTGCTCACCGCTTGCAACAGATGGTGATGATTGACCCAGTAGATACCGACGTAGGTAAAGCTGAGCAGATAGCTCAGCAGCTGCGGCACCAGCTTGAACAGATCGGCGAGACCGGCACCGCGCGGCATTTGCAAACCCAGCACCATGATCGTGATGGCAATCGCGATGACACCGTCGCTGAACGCCTCCAGGCGCGCCTTGTTCATGGTGCCGCCGCAGCCGCGGCAATTTCGCGGCGATCAACCACGATCAGCGCCAGCAAGATCAGGATAGGCGCCAGCAGTGCAGCGAAACCAAAGGCGTGGAAGGCGAAGGCAGAAACCACTGCGCCGATGCCGAATGCCAGAATGGTCCAGAAAAACTTCACACAACGTGCCGAGGTACCCACATCGGCGGCGCCGCGCAACACGTCGATGCTGTCGATCACGATTTGCGTCACATTGCCGGTCATCATCGAGGTCGGGGCCAGGTGCGCCAACAGCAGACGACTGATGGCGCTATGCACGCCCATCGCAGCGGTGCCAAGTAATCCTGCTGTCATGGCATAGGCGGATACGGTGTTGCCGACCGGCGTGGCCAGCAGGCCGAATACCATGAAGCCGGCCAGCAACAGCAATTGCAAACCCAGCGACAAGGCCAGCGCCGGACCGCCGTGCCGTTCGACCGCGACGATGAACAGCCGCGCTCCGGCAACGCCGGCGATAAAAGCCGGAAACGCCAGGAACTTGAGCAGAATGGACATTTGCGAGGCGTCCGCCAACGCCGCACCGATCAGAATGAAGTTGCCGGTGACGTGCGCCGTAAACAGGCCGAACAGCGCAATGAAGCCGAGCGTGTCGACATAGCCGGCCAGGAAAGCCAGGCCGCCGGCCTGCAGCAAGTTGCGTCGTGGGGTGTTCATGTGATGGTCTCCGGTGCGGCGATGGGGAATGAGGAAAGCGGTGGTGATAGTGCCGCTAACATAGCACCGACTGGGCGTCTTGATCATTATCCGAACAGATAGTTGTCGGTCTGATACGTCTCTTCTGGCCGAACAGTGAAACGCTTGCTGACAATAAGCTTGCAGCAGGAAGAGCAGTATCAGGCAGCGCCGATGTCGACGCGTTTTCTACAAAAAAAAGCAACTTTGTACAATAAAAGCAGATACTGAATGCACATCATTATGCTCATTCGCGAGCATTGTTCTTCAGGTCTTTTATCCGGGCCGCCGAGTCCTTGCTCTGCCGTTGGCGCATGAACAACAACACCCAGCCGCGCTCGTGTGGTGCAACAACTGTGACAGGAATACACCATGGAGAAAATCGTTTTTATCGTCGATGACGATGACAAGGTCAGGGAATCGCTGGTCCGCCTACTGTCGTCCGCCGGCCACACCGCGCGCAGCTTTTCTTCGGCCAGCCTGTTTTTCGACACGCCGCTGCCCGCCTCGCCGTGCTGCCTTATCCTGGACATGAAAATGCCGGTGACCAACGGCTTCGACGTAGTCAAAAAACTGGAACAAAAAGGCGACGCCATCCCGGTGATTTTCATCTCCGGCCACGGCACCATCCCGATCACCGTGCAAGCCATGAAAGCCGGCGCCCGCGAGTTCTTCACCAAGCCCATCCACAGCGACCAGTTGCTCAACGCGGTAGAAGAAGCATTGGCCGTCGCCGAAAAAAACCTGGCCTCGCGCACCGAACACGTCGCCTCCACGCAGCGCCTCGAAAAACTGACCCCGCGCGAGCGCGAAGTGCTGGAACTGGCCATCGGCGGTTTGCTCAACAAGCAGATCGCCACCGAACTGGGCATCAGCGAAATCACCGCCAAGGTACACAAGCGACGCGTGATGGACAAGATGGAAGCACGCACGCTGGCGGACCTGGTGCGCGCCGCCGAACGTCTGCAGATTTCCCGTTCAAGAAGCCGCTGAAGCGCTACCCGACGCCGCTCCTCTTTGCATGCCGCATATCGTCCCCATATGGGATGCCTATCGACTCCACCAGGACATTGCCATGACCACCTTCGACGACAGCAACAACCGCCAGGCGCTGCAGGAACTGGCGAAAGCCTTGCGCCAGTTGCACAAGCAACTGATCGACCTGCAATCGACACAGTACGGCGAAGTGGGCAATCCGTTTGCACATCTGCAACTGGTGACCATGCATCCCGATTTTGCCTGGTTGCGCGTGCTGTCCGAATTCATGGTGGCGCTTGATGAACGTCTCGACGACAAAGAAGCGCTCGACGATGCCGCCACCAGCGCCTTCAAACAGTCGGTGGAAGGCTTGATCGGACCGGCCGCGGCTAGCCAGCAGGAATTTCGCGACAAGTACCTGGCGTCGCTGCATGCCTCGCCCGACATCACCATGTTGCACGGCGGCCTGCGCCTGACCTTGGGCCGGCTGACGCGCCCGGCCGCGCAATAGCCGGCCATCGTCCCTTGGACGATAATAAAAAAGACCGGCAAGGCGCGCACGCACCTTGCCGGTCTTTGCTTGATGCCCGGCGTTTGTTTCAGCGCAAGGCCGGCGCCTCGTCATCCATATCGATGCCGTCTACGATTGCAGGAAGCCCAGCAAGTCCAGGTTGAGCTGGTCCTTGTGGGTGAAGCACAGGGCATGCGGCGCGCCCGCGTACACCTTCAGCTGCGCGCCCGGAACCGCCGCGGCGGCCAGCTTGCCGGTGGCCTCCAGCGGCACCACCTGGTCGTCGTCGCCATGGATCACCAGCGTCGGCAAGGTGAATTTCTTCATGTCTTCGCGGAAATCGGTTTCCGAGAACGCCGTTACACAATCGATGGTGCCCTTGATGGACGCCAGCAAAGCGATGTTCAGCGTCTGCGTCAGGATGCCCGCCGAGACTTTGCTGGTAGCGCGATTGGTGCCATAGAACAGCGTGCTGAAGTCATTCAGGAATTGCGGGCGATCGGCGCGAATGCCGTCCTTGATGCCGTCGAATACTTCTTTCGGTACGCCTTGCGGATGGTCTTCGGTCTTGATGAAGATCGGCGTCACGGCGCCCACCAGCACCGCCTTGGACAAACGTTTGACGCCATGGCGGCCGATGTAGCGCGCGACATCGCCGCCGCCCATCGAGAAGCCGACCAGTGTCACCTCATTCAGATCGAGCGCCTCGATCAGCTCGGCCAGGTCGTCGGCAAAGGTGTCGTAGTTGTAGCCATCCCAGGGCTGGCTGGAACGGCCAAAACCGCGGCGATCATAGGCGATCACGCGATAGCCTTTTTCGGCCAGGAAGTTCATCTGGTATTCCCACATGTCGGCGTCCAGCGGCCAACCGTGGCTGAAGATCACAGGCTGGCCCTGGCCCCAGTCCTTGAAATAGATGTCGGTGCCGTCGCGCGTGGTGATGGTGCCCATGGTGTCACTCCTTAGTATGGTGGTTGCAGTACGAGGTGCTCAGGTCGCTGCGCCGGTGCCGCCTGTTCAGGCCGCGCCGGCGTATGCGTTATGAAGCGATAGGAAGCCGAAGGCGCGCCGTTCAGCGGCCGAAAGCAGCGATGCGCCAGCGGCCCGGGCCACAGATGGCGATGGCAATGAAGATCACCAGCAACAGCCAGCCGAATTGGCCCTGAGCGATGCTCCAGTCCGGATGCACCGCCAGCATCGCCACCAGCAAGACGCCGATGATGGGCAGGCAAGCCAGCCGCGTGAACAATCCAAGCGCAATCAACATCGGACAGACGAATTCAGCCAGTATCGCCGCCCATAAACTGAGCTGCGGTCCCAGGCCGAAGGGATCTTCGATCTGCGTCAGTTCATGGCCGTAATGCAGCACCTTGGGCAGGCCATGCACGTAGAACAACATGAAGCCGCCTGCCACACGCAGGAACAGCAAGCCGAGGTCGACTTGCGGCAACAACCAGGGGGAGATTTTTTTGTCCATGATGTTAGAAGGCAAAGCAGCTGCAACCGAGGGCGCCCCAGAAACCGGCGTAGTTGGAAACCGGCACCGCCGAACCGCGCGCGCCGTCATGCGCATGGCCGTGCACGCCGCACGAACCGGCGCAGGCGTGCGGCAAGGCCGCTGTCTTCACCGTCGCTTTCTTGGCCGTGACCGAACGATAGTGACCAGGCACCAGCGATACCGGCGACCAGTCCGGCAATACCGGGATCGGCGCCGGGCCGTGTGTTGAAAACTCCTGGTCCGCGTACACCACTTTGCCGTCGACCACGGTCATCACCGACTCGATGGCCTTGATGTCGTCTTCGTGGATGCTGAAGAAGTCCGCGCTCAATACCGCCAGATCGGCCAGCTGGCCGGCCTTGATGCGGCCTTTCTTGTCTTGCTCGCTGGAGAACCAGGCGCTGCCGGCGGTCCACAATTCCAGCGCGGTTTCACGCGGCAGGCGAGCGGCCGTGTCGTACAGTTTCATGCCGCCGACGGTGCGGCCTGACACCAGCCAGTAGAGCGCCGTCCAAGGGTTGTAGCTGGCCACGCGGGTGGCATCGGTGCCGCCGCCGACGGGTACCCCCATCTCCAGCATCTTGGCCACCGGCGGCGTGTGGCTGGCGGCGTCGGCGCCGTAACGCTCGCTAAAATATTCGCCCTGGAACGCCATGCGATGCTGGATCGCGATGCCGCCGCCGAGCGCGCGCACGCGTTCGATGTTTTTGGTGCTGATGGTTTCGGCGTGGTCGAACATCCAGTGCAAGCCATCGAAAGGAATATCGCGGTTGACCTTTTCAAAGACGTTGAGCATGCGCTCTATCGATTCGTCATACGTCGCATGCAGGCGGAACGGCCAGCGGTTGCCGACCAGATGGCGCACCACGCGTTCGAGTTCGTCTTCCATGCCGGGCGCCAGATCGGGGCGCGGCTCCAGGAAGTCTTCAAAGTCGGCCGCCGAAAACACCAGCATTTCACCGGCGCCGTTGTGGCGATAGAAATCGCTGCCGCTGCCGGGCGCGACCATGTCAGTCCATTTCTGGAAATCTTCGAGCTCGGCGCCCTTGCGTTGGGTGAACAGGTTGTAGGCGATGCGCAAGGTCAACTGACCGTCCTTGGCCAATTGATCAACCACGGCGTAATCGTCGGGATAGTTCTGGAAACCACCGCCGGCGTCGATGGCGCTGGTCAGGCCGAGGCGATTGAGTTCGCGCATGAATTGCCGCGTCGAATTGACTTGATAGTCCAGCGGCAAGGTCGGTCCCTTGGCCAGCGTGGCGTACAGGATCATGGCATTGGGTCGTGCGATCAGCATGCCGGTCGGGTTGCCGGCCTTGTCGCGCTGAATTTCGCCGCCCGGCGGATTAGGCGTGTCCTTGGTGTAGCCCACTGCTTGCAGGGCGGCGCGATTGAGCAATGCACGGTCATACAAGTGCAGCACGAACACCGGCGTATCCGGCGCCGCCAGGTTCAGCTCTTCCAGCGTCGGCATGCGCCGTTCGGCGAACTGGAATTCAGTCCAGCCGCCGACCACGCGCACCCACTGCGGATGCGGCGTGCGATCGGCCTGCGCCTTCAGCATGCGCAAGGCGTCGACCAGCGACGGTACGCCTTCCCAACGCAGCTCCAGGTTGTAATTGAGACCGCCGCGGATCAGATGCAAGTGCGAGTCATTGAGGCCCGGCACCACGGTGCGCCCGCCCAGGTCGATGACCTTGGTGTTGGTCTTTTTATGGCGCATCACCGATGCGGCGTCGCCCACTTCGACGAACTTGCCGGCGCTGATAGCGACGGCGCTGGCAATCGGATTTTGTCGGTCCACCGTGTGGAATTTTCCATTGATGAGGATCAGATCGGGTGTGGCTGCTGCGGTCATGGCGGCTCCTGACAGTGCAAGAAAGGCAAGGTCAGAAACCATGCGCATGATGTTCAACGCACACGAGGACCTGAACCTGAAAAAAAGTATGCAAGCAGTGTGCAAAATTACGCAAGCAGCGTCTAGCTATACAAACAGATAATGGCGAGCCGATTCCTGACGACCTATGATCCGTCCCACGATGGCTGCTGTGCCGAATGCTGACGCGATGCACGCCGCATGGCTGACGAAGCGCTGACCACAGCCTGACAAGCGCAGAGTTTTCCGTTGTCACGGCAACCATTGTTGGCGACATGCCAACGCAGGATCATCACCGGCCGCTCTTGCGAGCATGTTACGCCGGAATACTCCCGCACTCTTGCAGCTCTGCCCACCCTACCTCACCAAGGAATTGACATGACGAACCCGAAACTTGAAGTACTGACGCCGACCAATTGCCAGATGATCTTCATCGACCAGCAACCGCAAATGGCTTTCGGCGTGCAATCGATGGACCGCCAGGTCCTCAAGAACAACACCGTCGCGCTGGCCAAGGCCGCCAAGGTGTTCGGCATCCCGACCATCATTACCACGGTCGAAACCGAAAGCTTCTCCGGCCACACCTATCCGGAATTGCTCAACGTCTTCCCCGACGCCGACATCCTGGAGCGCTCCTCGATGAATTCCTGGGACGACCAGAAAGTGCGCGATGCACTGGCCGCCAACGGCAAGAAAAAAGTCGTGGTGTCCGGCTTGTGGACTGAAGTCTGCAACAACAGTTTTTCGCTGTGCGCGATGGCCGAAGGCGACTACGAAATCTACATGGTGGCCGATGCCTCCGGCGGCACTTCCAAGGAAGCGCATGACTACGCGATGCTGCGCATGATCCAGGCCGGCGTGGTGCCGGTAACCTGGCAACAGGTCATGCTGGAATGGCAACGCGACTGGGCGCGCAAGGAATCCTACAACGCCGTGATGGACATCGTGCGCGAACATTCGGGCGCCTACGGCATGGGCGTGGACTATGCTTACACCATGGTGCACAAGGCGCCGGCACGCGCTGTCGGCAATCACAAGACCTTGGCGCCGATCCCGGCCAAGTAAGCACGGCATCAATCGCGTCCGGCGCAACGGCGACCTTGCTAGCGTCGCCGTTGCGCGCTCGCGCTGCAATCTCGTTTCTATGCATTGATGTGGAGGCCTTGTCTGTCATGACTATGTATTTTTTATCACTGGGCGCCGGCATATTGATCGGCGTGATGTACGCGCTGTTCAAGGTGCGCTCGCCGGCGCCGCCCGGCATTGCGCTGATCGGCCTGCTCGGCATGGTGCTGGGCGAACGCCTGTTGCCGCTGTTCCAGCATTGGTTGTTAGCCTGACCCGTTTTATCAGGAGCCACACATGAAACCGTATTTGATTTCCCTGTTGATGGGCGCACTTGCGGGCCTGGTTTATGCGTTGCTGCAAGTGCAGTCGCCGGCGCCGCCAGTGATCGCCTTACTGGGCTTGCTCGGTATGCTGATCGGAGAACAACTGGTGCCGGCCGTCAAGCGCAAGCTCTCGGGCGAGCCGTTGACGGCCGCCTGGTTCCGTTCCGAGTGCGTGCCCAAGATCACCGGCACGCCGCCCAAGGGCGAGCAAGCGAAGTAACGCGCAGCGAGCAAGAACTTCCTCAAGACAATAACAAGAGCTGAGACCGTCAGGCGCAAAAAAGCCATGCGCCGGCTTTCCCGACAAGGTGTTCCGGACAGGAAACCGGACGATTGCAGGCCGGCGGCACAGCGCGAAAGATGATTTCTCTTTCACGCCCCGTGGCAGCGTTGCCGCTACAATCGTGCTTTTTTGCAAAAACGATTCTGCGCCCGGGAACGCGTCATGCGGGCCGGATCGCCGGACCAATCAGCCAGGGGCGGGGCACTATGTTCAATCGAGCGCAGCAACGCGAATCGCATCACCTGATCGCCATCATCGACGATGAGCAGTCCGTTCGCAGCGCCCTGGTCAACCTGCTGCACTCCGCCGGTTACCGCACCTGCAGTTTCGCCTCGGCCGAAGCATTCCTGGCGAGCGACCGCCTGCATGCCGCCACTTGTGCCATCATGGACGTCAGGCTCAAGGCCATGAGCGGCCTCGAGCTCAAGGAACACCTGGCCGGCTTGCAGATTGCGCTGCCTGCGATCTTCATCTCCGGCCACAGTTCACGTGCAGAACAGGAGCGCGTGGCACGCCTGGGCGCCGTCGCCTTCCTGAGCAAGCCGATAGACGCCGACACCTTGCTGAACCATATCCGACGCGTCACCCTCGCAGGAGAACAACCGTGAACAAACCGCACGTGCTGGCACTGGAAAGCACGGCCATCCCGCCGGCCGACGAGGCCGAGCTGCGCTTTCGCATCACCGATTATTCTTACGCACTCATCAGTGAAACCGGCGCCGTCGCCTATATGCGCGCCTGGCGTTCGGATGCGCAATCGCGGCCGCTGACGCTGGCGCGGGCGCGCTCCGAGGCGGTGGCGGCGCAAGCCGCCGCGCAACTGAAAAACGAACACGCGTTGCGCACCCACCTCGACGATGCCTGGGCCATCAAGCCGGCCGGCTCGGTGCTCGGGGCCGGTACCATGGTGCTGCTCTACGATGACGCCAACATCCTGGCGCTGGAAAAACTGGCGCCGCACGCACTGACGATCGCCTGTTTCCTCAAGCTGGCGCCGCAACTGGTCCAGGTGCTGGCTTGCCTGCATAGCACAGGCCTGGTGCACCGTAATGTCAATCCGGCCTGCTTCTTCGTCGGTATCGACCACACCGCCGGACAGGAACCGAATTACCGCGTCAAGCTGGGCGGCTTCGGGCTGGCAGTCGCCGTCACGCCGGCATCCGGCAACGCCGACAGCGTCGCCGCTTTGTTGTGTGGCGACTTGCCGTATATGTCGCCCGAGCATAGCGGCCGCACCCAGGGCGCCATCGATGCGCGCAGCGACTGGTATTCGCTGGGCGTCATCTTTTATCGCCTGTTGACGGGACATCTGCCGTTCGGCGTCAGCGGCGTCGACAACGATGCCGCCGCCTGGGCGCATTTCCATATCGCCTCCGCGCCGCTGGCGCCGCACCTGCTCAGCAATAGCGTGCCTGAAGCGCTATCGCTGCTGGTGATGCGCCTGCTCGAAAAAAATCCCGCGCGGCGCTACCAGAACGCGGCGCAATTGCTGGCCGATCTGGAGCATTGCCGACACGCTGCGCCAGCGCAAGCTGCGGGCGGCGACGACGCCGTCATGGCGCCGCCCGACTGCACGCCAATGCCGGCCCCGCCGGCACTACAACTGGAGCGCCGCTATCGCGATTGTGCAGACGCGCCGGCGCGCTCGGAAACCGCCAGCATCCGGGACCTGGAAAGCGTGATCCGCGCTGCGCGCGCGCTGTCTGAAGAACTCATGCTGGACGAACTGATCCAGACCATCCTCTCGCTCACGCTGGAATATGTCGGCGCCGAACGCGGCTTGCTGATCCGGCTCGATGAGCAGATTCCCTATCTCGAAGCCTGCGCGCGCACCACGATTTCCGGCACCACGGTCGACTTGCTCGACGTGCCCGCAGCCGAACAGGACTTGCCGCTGGCGATGCTGCGCCAGGCCAGCGACCGTGGCCGCCTGGTGTATGCGGATGTCGAGAGCGACGGTTTCAGCGCCATCTGCGTGCCGATGCTGAAACAGGGCCGCGTGGTCGGCGCGCTCTACCTGGAAAACCGCGTGCTGCCGGACGCCTTCACGGTGGAGCACACCCAGATCCTGCAACTGCTGGCGTCACAGGCGGCCATCTCGCTGGAAAACGCGCGGCTGTACGCCGCCCTGCTGACCGAAAACAAGCAACGCACGCTGGCCGAAAAAGCCTTGCGCGCCAGCCAGAGCTCGCTGGTGCTGGGCGAACAGTTCAACCATATCGGCAGCATGCGCTACCTGCTGGAAGAAGGCCTGATGTTTTGTTCGGCCGAACTGTGCCGCATCTACGGCCTCGCCGCCGGCAAGGATTTTGTCACCTACGAAGAGTTTTCGGCGTTGCTGCATCCGGACGACCGCAAGAGCGTGCTCGAGACCGTCGAGGCGGCCGTCGCCGTGGGCGGCACCATCCGCGTGGAACACCGGATCTGCCGCCACAACGGCGAGATCCGTTACATTTCCGGTATCGGTAAACCGTTCTATGTCGACGGCAAATTCAGCGAATATGTCGGTACCGCCACCGACATCACCAGCCGGCGCCAGGCCGAAGATGCATTGCGCGTGGCCCAGGCCGACCTGGCGCGCGTCTCGCGCGCCACCACGGTGGGACAGCTGACCTCGTCCATCGCGCATGAGATCAACCAGCCGCTGATGTCGATCGTCTCAAACGCCGGCGCCAGCCTGCGCTGGCTGGATCGCGATCCGATCCAGCTGGAACATGCGCGCGCCGGCTTGCGCGACATCGTCACCGAAGGCCAGCGTGCGGGCGATATGATCCAAAGCCTGCAAAGGCTCACACGCAACACCGAGCCGGTGTTCGAGCGCGTCAACCTGAATGCCGCGATTCGCCACATCCTGGCGATTTCGCGCAGCGAGATCGAACGCCGCGCGGTCTCGTTGAGCTTGTCGCTGACGCAAGAAAATTGGTATGTGATGGGCGACTTCGTGCAGATCCAGCAGGTGCTGCTGAACCTCGTGATCAATGCCATCGAAGCCATGGCCGAGATAAGCACGCGTCCGCGCGTGTTGTCGATATCGACCGCAGGCATCGGCGATCACAGCATTGCCGTCGTGATTGAAGACACCGGCGAAGGAATTGCCGCCGATGCGATTGCGCGCGTCTTCGAGGCCTTTTACACCACCAAGAAAAATGGCATGGGCATGGGGTTGGCGATCTGCCGCTCCATCATCGAAAACCACCGCGGGCGTTTGCAGGCTGCCGCGCGTCAACCCTACGGCAGCCGCTTCTCGTTCGAGCTACCGCTGACACCGTAGACAGCGGCGCTCAGGCTTGCGCGTTGCGCCGCCAGTTACCGGGTGAAGCGCCGGTCAGTTGCGAGAAGACGCGGCTGAAATGGCTTTGATCGGCGAAGTTACAGATCATTGCAATCTCCGCCAGCGGCAACTCGGAATACAGCAATAATTCACGCGCCTGCTGCACGCGCTGCTGCAACAACCACTGGTGCGGCGTATGGCCGGTGCTGGCGCGAAACGCGCGCAGGAAATAACTGCCCGACATATTGCATTCGGCCGCAATCTCGGCGACCGAAATATTGCCTTTCGCCTTGTGCATCAACATCTGCTTGGCGCGCGCCTCATGCACGCGCGACAGTCGCGGGCCTTTGCCCTGCGTGGCAACGGCCACGCCGCCATAGTGCTGCAGCAAATAGGTGCCGATGGCTGTGCCCAACTGGTCGACAAACAACATGCTGGCCTGGCGCGGTTGCGCCAGCGAAGGCGCCAGGGCTTGCGCCAGATGGGCCAGCACCGGATCGGGCTGGCCGGTGACGGTTTTCAAGCCGCGCACGCGCACCGCATCGGCGCCCACCTGTTCCAGGAACGCCGTCGGCAATTCGCACAGGAGGAAATCGAAGGGGCCGTGCAGGTCGGCGCGGTAATCTTCGGCGAAATCGCGTACATAGACGGCGCCCCGGCTGAACTCATGACGCGACGCCTGCTTGCCGCGCAAGATGCTGCGGCGATGGCCCTCCGCCATCGAGATGCCGACCAGGAAACCGCGCTGCGAGGCCGGCGTCGCCACCTGGGACGTGTGTGCGCCATCGGCATGCTTGCGATAAAAGCTGAGGCCGCCGCCGTGCAGTTCCTGGTCCTTGTGCAACTTGCTGGCCAGGCAGCCCAGCGAATCTGTGGCGCGCGCAGCAGCGGGCGGCGCGATGGCACTGTCGGTAGAAATAGCTTGCATGGTCCGGACCTTTCTCAAGACATAAAACGCAGCGACGCATCAAGGCGGACAATGAGCACGCATGACTTTCGCCGTGCGCACCAGGAAACACGCAAGAGCAATACCCTTGGCATGCGCAACGCCGCACCCACGCACTTCCCTCAGTGCAACAGGATATCCGGTATCAACTGTCTTTGCAGGCGCTGTAGCCACCACTTCTTCGCCTCACCCATCGCCTCCGGCTTCCACGCCAGCCAGAACGACTCGTCCGGGCGCGATTCTTCCGACGCCACTTCCACCAGCGCCCCGCTTGCCAACTCCTTGTGGACGCAGGCACGCGGCAGGAAACCGTGGCCGATGGCGGCCACCTGGCACGCGATCTTGGCCGCCATCGACGGCACCGTGATGCGCTTTTGCCCGGCCAGCAAACCGATGGTGCGGTCCGAGATGGTGCGCGCGCCGTCGCCGACCACGATGGCGTTATGTTGCAGCAAATCGGTGCGCGTTACCGGGCGCCGCAAAGCGGCCAGCGGATGGGTAGGCGCCACGCAAAACGTGAACGCCAGCTTGCCCACCTCAAGCGCCCGATAACCGCCGCCGGCCGGACCGTCGCCGGCGGCCACGATCACGTCGGCACGGCCGTCACGCAAGGCTTCCCAGGTCCCCATCAAGGTCTCGCAAGCGATGCGCAGGCGCGTGCCGCAATGCAAGTCCTCAAAGGCGCAAATGTCCTTGGTGAAGGCGTCGGTGGCAATCAGCGAATCATGCACCAGGCGGAATTCGGATTCGAAGCCGGTGGCGATCTGGCGCAGGCGCGACTCCAGTTCGGCCGCGGCGATCAGCAACCAGCGCCCTTCGCGCAACAACTCGCGGCCGGCCGGGGTGAGATGCACGCGTTGCCCCTGGCGGATGAACAAGGCCAGCCCGAGTTGCTCTTCGAGCTTGTTGACGGCGTAGGAAATCGTCGACGGCACCTTGTGCAAACGCTCGGAAGCGGCCGCAAACGAGCCGTAGCGGTCAATCGCGTCGACCAGTTCGATGGCCTCCAGGCTGAGTTTGAGCATGCTAAATCCCTCATTGAAGACTTAATCGAAAATTTCGATCATTAGAACACAAAATCTTCAATCCGAGGCTCCTCTAAAACGCGCAAACTTCTTTTCATGCCGCAGTCATATAGATACAACTGAAACAAAATTGAAATGACGCTGCAAAAATCATTGCTGAATTTAATCGAATCAATATACGAAAGAGGTACGCATCATGATCGAACTTCGCCAGGCACACCAACGCGGTATCGCCGATCACGGCTGGCTGCACTCGCATCACACGTTTTCCTTCGGCCACTATCGCGATCCGCAACAACAAGGCTTCTCCGACCTGCTGGTCATCAATGACGACCGCGTCACCAAAAGCCAGGGTTTCGGCACGCATCCGCACCGCGACATGGAGATTTTTTCGTATGTGCTGGAGGGCGCGCTGGCACACCAGGATTCCATGGGCACCGGCTCGGTGATCCATCCCGGCGACGTGCAAATGATGAGCGCAGGCACCGGCGTGCGCCACAGTGAGTACAACCACTCGAAAGATGAAGCGGTGCATTTCCTGCAGATCTGGATCGTGCCGAATGTGCGCGGCGTTGCGCCGCGTTACCAGCAGGTACATTTCAGCGAAGCTGAAAAGCGCGGCAAGCTGCGCCGGATCATTTCACCCGACGGCGCCGACGGCTCACTGTCGGTGTACCAGGACGTGAATGTCTACGCCGGCCTGTTCAACGGTGCCGAGACTGCCGAATTGACATTGCCGGCCGGACGCTATGCCTACGTGCATCTGGCGCGCGGCAAGATCAAGGTGAACGGCGTGCCATTTTCTGCAGGCGATGGCGCCCGCATCCGTGCTGAAGAATTGCTGCAGTTCAGCGCTGGCGAACAGGCGGAATTGCTGGTGTTCGACCTGCGGCCCAACGAATTGCCGCAGCCGGTATGAGGCCTGGCGCTGCGCCTTGAGGCAGTCGGTCGCAGGTAGCGTTGATCGGGGATGTCGGGCGCAGGAGCTGTTTTTTCTGCGCCTGACTATACGAAGAGATGCATGAAAACCGGCGGACACCATGTGCCCGCCGGTGTTTTAGCCGCTGACATTACACGCGCAATACGCTCAGGTGATGCTCAGGTGGCGCTCAGTTGATACTCACGCAGCAGCCCATTGCCCGGCAATCGTCGCCAGTTCTGCGCGGGCGCGCAGCAACGCTGCCTCGCGCAGTTCCGCGGCGCTGAACGTCAAGGGTTGCGCGTCGACGAAGCGCGGCGCGGCCACGCCGAGGAAACCGAAGGCCGCGCGCAAGGCCGGCGTCAACGCATCCATGGTGCCCATCGGCTGATCGGCACGCAGGTCGGCGCCGCGCGTGGTGATGAACAAGGCCTTGCCTCCCAGTTGCCCCGCATAGCTGCCGTCGGCGCCGATCTTGTAGGTCAGGTTGGTGCGCACGATATTGTCGATGAAGGCCTTGAAAGACGACGGCATCGAAAAGTTGTACATCGGCATGGCGAACACGTAGGCATCGGCGGCCAGCAGGCGCGCACACAAGGCATCCGATGCGGCGAGCGCTGCACGCATGGCCGGGGTGCGCCCGGCATCAGGCGTGTAGGTCGCGATGGTGAACAGTTCATCGACGTGGGCCGGGGTATCGACGCTGACGTCGAGGTAGTCGACCTGCAGCTCCGGCTTTTGCGCCTTCAGCAAATCGATGAAGTGACGCGACAGCGCACGCGAATTGGACCATTCACGCTTGGCGCTGGCATCAACGTGAAACAATTTCATGAACATTCCTTTAAAAAAAGATGACGATCGTGGCCGCGCTGCGCTCAGCTTGGCGCGACAACCGGCGTGAGCGGCTTGCCGAAACGCAGGGAGCTGGTCAGCAAGCCCTGGCGAAAATAGAAGCGTTGCGCCCGTGCGTTCGCCAAACCGGTGTCCAGCACCAGTCGCAGGCAGCCGGCCTCGCCGGCAATCTCCGTCAGCGCATCGAGCAAGCGCGCGCCCCAGCGACTGCCGCGTGCGCTTTCCGCGGTGACCAGATCGTCGACATAGAGAAACGCGCCATAGACCAGATTTTCCTGGAAGCGATACCCCGCCAGCGCCACCACCTGGCCATTGTCCCAGGCCGCCAGCACGCGATAGCTTTGTGCCTGCTGACGTGCAATACGCGCCAGGAATTCCGCCTCGCTCTGCAGATGCGGACGCAGTTCTTTCATCACGGCATAGCAAGAACGCAAGGCTTGCTGGCTATCGGCGTGGCGCAATGTCGCCGTGCCGGCTTGCTCCGGCGCTGTTGACTGCGGGGTATTGCTCATGGATGTGCTCCTGTCTGACTTGAGCATGCATGGTAGCAATCCGATGGCATAATGCACAGATCCAAGAAATAACATATGGACTAGTCCATGATCCGATCTGAACTGCGCCGGCTGCTGCCCTTGAATCCAGCCGCCGGCGAACCGCTGTACCGGCAAATTTATACGCGCTTTCGCAACGCCATCGCCGATCAGTTGCTCATGCCCGGCGACCGTATCCCCTCGGCGCGCGCGCTGGCGGAAGAGCTTGGCGTGGCGCGCGGCACCATCGAAGCGGCCTATTCCCTGCTGGCGGCGGAAGGCTATGTCGAAACGCGCGGCCAGGCCGGCACCGTCGTCACGCTGGGACTCAAGCCGAGCGCGCCGCCGGCGCCCTCGCTATCAGCCGCGACCATTGCGGTAAGCGCACTCAGCTTGCCGACCGTGGGAACGCTGCCGTTGCCGTTCCAGATGGGCTTGCCGGCGCTCGATGCGTTTCCACGCAAGCTGTGGTCGCGCCTGGCGGCGCGTTCGATACGCGCCACCACGCCGGCTGAGATGACTTACCCGCCGTTCGCCGGACTGGCGTCACTGCGCAGCGAAATCGCCACCTATCTGCAACTCTCGCGCGGCGTCGCCTGCACGCCGGCGCAGGTGTTCGTCACCTCGGGTTATCGCGAGAGCCTGCAATTGATCGCCAATGCCTTGCTCAAATCCGGCGATAAAGTCTGGACTGAAGATCCCGGCTACACGCCAACCGCGCAATTGCTGGCCCAGGCCGGCATCGTGCCGGTGCCGGTCGCGGTAGACGCCGACGGCCTCGACGTCGCGCACGGCATACACATGGCGCCGCGCGCGCAGGCTGCAATCGTGACGCCGGCGCATCAAAGTCCCTTGTGCGTGTCGCTGTCGCTGCAGCGCCGTTTCGCCTTGCTGGATTGGGCCACGCGCGCCAGGGCATGGATCGTGGAGGACGACTATGACGGCGAATACCGTTATGTCGGCCGCCCCTTGCCGGCGCTCAAGAGCCTGGACCGGGATGGCCGCGTACTGTATGCCGGCACCTTCAGCAAGGTATTGTTTCCCGGCATGCGGCTGGCCTATTTGGTGGTGCCGGAGTCGCAGGTAGAAAAATTTGACGCGGTCAGCCGCACCATGTTCAGCGGCAGCCCGGCACTGACGCAAAGCATCGTCAGCGACTTCATCGCCGAAGGCCATTTCGCGCGCCACCTGCAACGCATGCGCAAGCTCTACGGCGAGCGCCGTAAAATTGCAGCCGAGGGAATCGCCGCCGTACTCGGCAAATACCTGCGCGTCGAACCGCAGCCCGGCGGCATGCACCTGATCGTGCGCATGCGCGGCCGCCGCTCCGACCAGGCGCTTGCCAACAACATGCGCAAGGCCGGACTGTATGCGCACACGCTGTCGCAACGCACGGTGCAGGCGAGCGTTGCGCCGGGTCTTTTGCTCGGCTTCACCAATATCGACAGCAGCCGGACCATCGAGGTGCTGGGTCGGCGCATCCTGGCGCTGATCGAGCGCTGACTAGATCGAAGTCGCCGAGCGCGCCGCCTGTTCGTACAAGCCGGACAGGACGCGCAGGAAGCGCGCCAGCTCTTCCAGTTCATGACTCTCGGCGTCGTCGCCGGTCAGCCCCGAGACCAGCAAGCGCTCGCGGATCACGTAGTAACGTTTGCACAAGTCCTGGCCGGCCTCATTGGTGGAATACAGCACTTCCTTGCCGCGCCGTTCGGTATTGACCAGGCCGAGCGAGTGCAGCTTCTTGAGCGAGTAATTGACCACATGCGTGTCTTCGATATTGAGGATGAAGGAAATATCGGCCAGCTTCTTTTCACGCGCACGATGGTTGATGTGATGCAGCACCAGTACGTCAGTGGCGGTCATGTCTTTCATGCCGGCGGCGGACATGCAGCGCACCATCCAGCGGTTGAAGGCATTGCTCGCGATGATCATGCCAAACTCGAATTCGCTCAATTCCTTGCTCCTCCCCGAGGCCAGATGCAAGGACGAGACGATCGGTACCTTGGCGCTGCTCTTGCGGGCAAAATTGGCTTTCAGGTTTTTCTTTTCGGATGACATGTTCTACTCCACGAACTTGGATTCTGACGATATGAATTTCCGTCGCCGGCGCTCATCGCGGCAACCGCCGCGCCAGCGATAAACGCACAGGTGGATGCTCATCGGCCATGTCCAGCGTTCTCAATTCGGCCGCAGCAGCCGGCGCCGTCTCGATCTTGAAGATCGACACCGCACGGCCCAGCGCCACCGCCTGGTCGTGCATGCTTTGCGCCGCAGCGGCGGCCTGTTCCACCAATGCCGAATTCTGCTGAGTCATGTCGTCGATCTGCTCGATGGCGTCGTTCACCTGGCGGATGCCTGCACTCTGCTCTTCGCTGGCGGCAGAAATCTCGACCATGATGTCGGCCACATGCTTGACGCTGCGCACGATGTCTTGCATGGTGTTGCCGGCGGTATCGACCAGGGTGCTGCCGGCGTCGACCTTGCTGACCGAGTTCTGGATCAGCTTGGCGATCTCTTTTGCCGCGGCGGCGCTGCGTTGCGCCAGCCCGCGCACTTCGGCCGCGACCACCGCGAAACCGCGGCCCTGCTCGCCGGCGCGGGCCGCTTCGACTGCCGCATTGAGCGCCAGGATATTGGTCTGGAAGGCGATGCCGTCGATCACGCCGATGATTTCCACAATCTGGCGCGAGCTGTCCTTGATTTCCTTCATGGTGCTGACCACTTGCGTCACCACCGCGCCCCCCTGCAGCGCCACCTGCGATGCGTTCAGCACCAGCTGGTTGGCCTGACGCGCGTTGTCGGCGTTGTGGTTGACGGCGTCGGTCAGTTCCAGCATGGAGCTGGCGGTTTCTTCCAGCGTGCTGGCTTGCAGCTCGGTGCGCGCCGACAAGTTGGCATTGCCGTCGGCGATCTCGCGTGCCGCCACCGAGATCGCATCGGAACCCTCGCGCACCTGCGTGACCGCGCTGACCAGGCCGTCGCGCATGTGTTGCAAGGCCAGCAGCAGCTTGCCGGTTTCGTCCGTGGCGGTGCTTTCCACCCGCACCGACAAATCGCCGCCGGCCACGCGTTCGGCAATATTGATCGCGGCATTGAGCGGCCGGGTAATGCTGCGCATCACCGAATAGCCGACCAGCACCGCCAGCAAGGCGGCAATCGTCGCCATCGCGATCATCAATACACTGGCCGCGCCCGAGACATGCTCGGCCTCTTGACCGGCCTGCTCCATGCCATGGCCCTGGAAGGCGATCAGGTTGTCGAGCGCTTTGAAATAGGCCGCCTGGTACGGCGCAATCTCGGGCAGGATCAGGTCGCGTGCCTGCTCGACCTGACCGTCTTTGACCGCCGCCAGGAAATTGGTGAGCACCGGCGTGTACTGTGCACGTGCGGCGTTGACGGCATCGAGCATGCGCTTGCCTTCGACCGAACTGGTGTCTTTGGCGAAACGCTTGAGCGTCTCGTCGATGACGGCGCCGGCGCGCGTGATGGCATCGAGCTCGCCCTTGATCTCGTCGACGGTGCTCATGAAGAGCAGGTTGCGCATGCTGCGTGCAGTCTCATCGAGCGCGCCCTTGACCGTGTTGGCCATGACCGTGCGCGGATAGAAATCGTTGGCGATGCTGCGGATGTTGCCGTTGATCTGGTTCAGGCGATAGACGCCGATCACAGTCAGTCCCAGCATCAGCAGGATGACCACGCCGAAGCCGAGGCCCAGGCGTTGCCCTATGTTCAGGTGAGTCAGTTTTTTCATTTGCTACCCCTCTTGTTTCGCGATTCACAAATGCAGAGATGCGCAGTTACTCACCTGGCCGACGGCTTCCCTCAAGAAAGAATCTGCCCGGCGCGCGGCGGATAGCAACCGCAACGCCCCCGACAAATCTCAAAGCCGCCGGCAATCAGGTCCGGCAGAGCGGCACCGGCAAGCTGCGTTTTTCCAGGAACCACAGCTTGCCGCCGCACGACTGTCGGGGCGCGACTAGAACGTGTGGCGGATGCCGAGGTTCCAGGCGCTGTTGCCGCTGCCCGCTTCAATCGAACTACCGACGGTGTAAGGCGCGCCGTTCTTGTTCTTGATGTGGGCATACATCGCATACAAGTCGGTGCGCTTGGACATCGCATAGCGATAGCCGATTGCGACCTGGTCGGCGTCCTGGTTCAACGCAGTCTTGTCATCCTTGTGGATGTAAGAAGCGAGGAACGTATGCTGCGCACCAAAAGGAACGGTCACACCAATCAATGCGTCGGCGCTGTCGGTGGAGGCGACAATGGCGCTGGTGCCGTAAGGATTGACGGTATTGCGCAACGGCGAGCTGTTGAGGCCCTTGTTGATGCCGTAGGCAGCGTGCAGCTTGAACGCACCGAAGTTGTACACCGCACCGAGCAGCGTGCTGCGGCCGGAGCCGGTCTGGGTGGTGACGGTGTCGTTGTTGCGGCCATGGAAGCCCAGGCGCACATTCAATGGACCGTCGGCATAGCCGATGGCTGCGCCGAGCTGGCTGGCGGCCTTGGTGCTGCCGGCGGTTTCGCCGAAGCCGTAGGCCAGCTCACCGCTGACGCCGCCGAAACTCGGCGAAGCGTACTTGACGGTGTTGTCCATACGGCTGGCGCCGTTGCCGGTGTTGGGCATCAGGTTGGCGGCGTCGCCCGCGTAACCGGTGCCGAACGGATCGACCATGCTCAGCACCAGGTATTGCGGCGTGTACTGGCGACCAGCGGTCACCGTACCGAAGCCGCCGCCCAGGCCGACATAGCTTTGGCGGCCGAACAGCAGGCCGCCCTGCCCGAGGGCGCCGGTATCATTCTGGAAGCCGCTCTCGAGCAAGAACAGCGCAGACATGCCGCCGCCCAGATCTTCGCTGCCCTTGAAGCCGATGCGCGAACCGCCGCTGATGCCGCTGGTCAATTTGGTGACATGACCGGCAGCGCCGCCGCCCTCAACCACGAGGCCGGTATCGATCAGACCGTAAATCGTGACGGAAGACTGGGCCAGGGCGGGAGCGCCCTGTATGCCTGCTGCAGCCAGAAGCGCTGCAACCAAGACTTTATGTTTCATTGTGATTCCCCAATTAAATGAAAGCGAACAAAGTGAAAATGAAAAAACCGCGTATCGGCAAGGCTTGTGCGCGCCCTGCCCCTTGCCGATACGCGCCTGCTCTCCAGCTACGACCAGGCAATTGGCCTTTTGACTGGCCGTCGCCGAAGAGAAACCGCAGGCGCACGAATGCCGCTCAGGCGTGCGCCAGCCGCTCACGCGGCAAATCGAATTTGTTGGTCCTGAATTCACGCAGGAAAGAGAAATCGGGACTACTGTCGGCGATGAAGCCGAACGAAGAATCCAGCACACGCGGCGGTAGCCACGGATAAGGCAGGAAGGATTGCAGCGTAGTCAGCAAGTCGCCGCCGACGTCGGCGATGAGCATCATGTGGTCGATGCGGATATGCATTTCACTGACGCGCCAGAGTTCCTGCGGGTGATGCGTCATCTGCCAGTTGTAATAGCCGCGACCGATGCGCAGCGACGCCGTCTCCGGTTCGCGCATCAGCACCAGCCACGGCAACTGCTCGATGCGCGTGCCGTCGCCGCTGGTATGCAGCTCATCACAGATGTAATAGGTGCGGCATTGCGTGAAGCGCGTGGCAAAATCCGTCACCAGTGTCTGCGCGATACCTTCGGCGCCCACCACCAGCGGTGGGAACGCCACCGCGCTGGCCGAGGTGGAAATACTGAGCACCGCATTCGCTTCGTAGATGTCATGGATCAGCGGCGCGCAGGTTGTGTCTTTGGCGTGGACGTACGCTTCCAACAGGGATTTATGCGTCAACATAAAAGTCCTTGGTTCATGACGGATTACCCGTCGGGGGAAATTGGCGGCGGCGGGTGCAAGACCGGCCGCCGGCTCAGTGGCGGCTAGCGACTCATTCGTTGAGCCGATCGGTGACGAACATCTTGCCCGGCGCATGCGTGATGCAGAACGGCAGCTTGCTGAGTTCGGCGACGTATTGCGGCGTCACGCCGCAGGCCCAGAACACCGGCAATTCGTCGTCCATGATCTCGACCGCATCGCCGAAATCAGGGCGCATCAGGTCGGCGATGCCGATGGCTTGCGGATTGCCGATATGCACCGGCGCGCCATGGACTTGCGGCAGGCGCGCCGTGATTTCCACCGCACGCGCCACGTCGCGGCTCTTGACCGGGCGCATGCTGACTACCGCGTTGCCGGCGAAACGGCCGGCCGGCGTGCACGGCATCGTGGTCTTGTACATCGCCACATTGCGCTGCTGCTCGATATGCCGCAAGGGGATGCCGCCCTCGACCAGCGCGCTCTCAAACGAGAAGCTGCAACCGATCAGGAAGCTCACCAGGTCGTCGCGCCAGTAAGCGGCAATATCGGCCACTTCTTGCGTCAGCACGCCGTTTTCGAAAATACGATAACCCGGCACATCGCTGCGCAAGTCCGCACCCGGTGCCGTGCGCGGCTCAAACTGTCCCGGCTCCAGCACTTCCACCAGCGGGCAAGGCTTGGGATTGCGCTGGCAAAACAGCAGGAAGTCGAAGGCGTATTCCTTCGGCACGATCATCAGGTTGGCCTGCACGTGATGGTCGGCATAACCGGCAGTCGGGCCGTCGAACGCGCCGGCGCGGCACAAGGCGCGCAGCTCGGCGGCGGACAGTTCAGGTGTGGCCTCCATGCTCTTCGTCATCGTGTTCACCTTACAGCCCTCCCAGGTAAGCCTTCTTGATGTCTTCGTTGTGCAGCAACTCGCTGCCGGTACCTTGCATGACGATGCGGCCGGTCTGGATCACGTAGCCGTAGTGCGCAATGGCCAGCGCCTTGTGCAGGTTTTGCTCCACCAGCAGAATCGATACGCCCTTGGCGTTGACCTGCTGGATGGTGTCGAGCACCTTGGTCACGAACTTGGGCGCAATGCCCCACGACGGCTCGTCCAGCAACAGCAGGCGCGGCTTGGCCATCAGCCCGCGCGCGATCGCCAGCATCTGCTGCTCGCCGCCGCTCATGGTGCCGGCCAGCTGGTGGCGACGCTCCTTGATGATGGGAAAGGTGGCATACATGTCTTCGATCGATTCCGCGATCTCATGCTTGTCGCTGCGTGTGTAGGCACCCAGCTCGAGATTGCGCTGCACGCTCAGGCGGCCGAACAGGCGGCGTCCTTCCGGTACCAGCGACAGGCCCAGGCCGACACGGTCGAAGGCCGGCACCTTGCCGATGTCGACGTTGTCGAACACGATGCTGCCGGCATCGACTTTATTGAGCCCGGCAATCGCCCGCAGCGTGGTTGATTTACCGTTGCCGTTACCGCCCACCAGCGCCACCAGGCTGCCCGGCTTGACGTCGATATCGACTTTGGACAAGGCCAGCACGCCGTCGTAGCTGGCGCGCAGATTTCTCACCTGTAGCATCATTCATCTCCCAAATAGGCGGCGATCACATGCGGATCGTTGGATACATCCTGCGGCGAGCCGTCGGCGATCTTCTTGCCGTAATCGAGCACCACGATCTGGTTGGCGATCGGCATGATGCCTTCCAGCACATGCTCGACGATCAGGCAGGAAATGCCCTGGTCGCGGATCTTCAGCACCACCTCGACGGTTTCGCGCACTTCGGTCGGATTGAGGCCGGCCATCACCTCATCCATCAGCAACAGCTTGGGCTTGACCGCCAGCGCGCGCGCCACCGCCAGGCGGCGCTGTTCGCTGATGGTCATGCTGCCGGCCGGCTTGTCGGCGAAGCGGCCGAGGTTGACGAAGTCCAGCAGCGCTTGCGCGGTGTGCCGCGCGGCGCCGACGCCGCGCTGGTTGAGGAAGGCGCCGACCATGACGTTTTCCAGCGCCGTCATGCTGGTGAAGGTGCGCGCCACCTGGAAGGTGCGGGCGATGCCGACGCGCGCGCATTGCTCCGGCGTCATGCCGGAAATCTTCAGGTCTTCCAGCCAGATGTCGCCGGTGGTCGGCGGCGAATAGCCGGCGATGCAATTGAACATGGTGGTCTTGCCGGCGCCGTTGGGGCCGATCAGGCCGACGATTTCACCGGCCTGGACCGTGAAGGAAATATCCTGGTTGGCGGTCAAGCCGCCGAATTTCTTGTAGACGTTTTCTACCCTTAGCAAACTCATTTGGCTTCCTCCTGTGCGGCATTGTCAGCTTGCGCCTGGATGGCTTTGCGGCGTGCGAAACGGCTCTTCAGGTAACCGAGGATGCCGTTCGGGTAATACACCGCGATCAAGATGATCAGGGCCGCGTAGATGATCAGGTCAGTGCCGCGACCGGAGCCGCCAAACAGGGTGCGGGTGCCCTCTTCGATGGCGGTCAGCACACCGGCGCCAAGCAACGGACCGAACAAGGTGCCGACGCCGCCGAGGATGGACACCAACGCCATCTTGATCGACATGCCGGTGCCCAGCACCGAGGCCGGATCGATATACAGCTCCTTCTGTGCGTACAGGCTGCCGCCCATGGCGGTGAAGAAACTGCTGACGGCAAATGCGATCTGCTTGTACCGGCTCAGGCTCACGCCGAGGCTGCGCGCCGCATCGGGTTCATCCTTGATGGCGCGGAAGTAGTAACCGAGGAAACTGCGTTCGATGGCGAAGTTGGCCAGCAAGGTCAGCAGCAGCAAGCCCAGCGCGATGTAGTAGTACGGCTCCTTACCGGCGAAGATCATGTTGGCCCAACCGCCTTCGCCCATCGGGATGGTCAAACCGACGGCCGCGCCGGCGAAGTCCCAGTTGGTGAAGACAATCTGGATGATTTCCGCCACCGCAATGGTGGCCATCGCGAAGTAATGGCCCTTGAGGCGGAAGCAGGACCAACCGATCACCAAACTGACCAGCGCCGCCAGCACGCCGCCGACGACCATCGCGATCCACGGATTGACGCCGTAGATGGAGAACAGGATCGCCGAGGTGTAGGCGCCGATGCCGTAAAACGCGACGTGGCCCAGCGAGACCTGGCCGGCGTAACCGCCGACGATGTTCCAGGACACGCCGATCTGCGCCGCCATCAGGATCAGGATCGCCAGGTTCTGGTGCGAAGGACTGCTGACATACAGCGGCAAGGTCAGCGCCAGCAGCAGCAAGGCGATCAGCAACGCGTGCACCTTGTTGAAACCGCCGACTGAGGCTGCCGGCGTCAGCGGCAGACTGGAAGTAGTTTTGAGCATGTGGTTCCTCTCTGAATAAATTGGGCGTTCTGGCTCAAGCCTTGCCCATCAAACCTTGCGGGCGGAACATCAGCACCGTCAGGAACAGCACCAGCACGATCGCCATCTTGTATTGCGGACCGAGGAAGAATCCGCCCATCACTTCGATCACGCCCACCAGCACGCCGGCAATCAGGGCGCCGACCACACTGCCGAAGCCGCCCAGATTGACCACCACGAAGGCGATCAGGATGAAGTTGGCGCCGACTTCCGGAAAGATCGGGAAGAAGGTCGACAGCAAGGCTCCCGCCACCCCGGCGCACGCAGCGCCGACGCCCCAGGCCAGCGCAAACATTTTTTGCGAATCGATGCCCATCAATTGCGCCGCTTCCTTGTCGGCCGCGGTCGCTTCCAGCGCGGCGCCAAGTTTGGTGCGAGTCAGGAACAGGTAGATCACGGCGGTGACGATGATGGCGCCAAGGCCGGCGGTCAGCTGCGGCGCGCCGATCTGGATGCCGCCCAGCGAGACGTGGCCGCTGACCATGGAGTTTTCGATGGTGCGGAAGTCGGCCTTCCAAAAGAATTGCGCGATACCGCGGAACAGGATCATCAGGCCGAAGGTGGTGAAGATCTGCGACACCATCGGCGCGTTGGTGATCTTGCGTATCACCAGTTTGTAAAGCAAGGTGCCCAGCGCGAACAGGAACAGCGCCGTCAGCGGCAGCGTGAAAATGGGATCAAGCGCAAACAGGGCGAACAGCCAGAAGCTCGAATACATGCCGAACATCAAGAACTCGCCGTGCGAGAAGTTGACGATGTCCATGACGCCGAAGATCAGGGTCAGGCCGATCGCCACGAGCGCATAAATCAGTCCGATCAGCAAACCGGACGCCAGGGTCTGCACCAAAATTTCCCAAGACATAAATTTCCCCTTAACGAACTATTTACGCGCGGTAAATACCCGCAATCAAAATTGAATCAGAGCGAAAGGCGCGCCGCAGTTATTGCTTTTATGGCGGTCGCGTCCTTGCATTTTTTGTTTCCGGAATTACTTGCGCTGATCCCACTTCGGCATCGGCCAGACGATGTCGCGCGTGGCCATGTCGAACGGCCACACGGTGTAGTACTTGCCGTTGATGATTTGCAGCAGGATGCCGGAGCTCAGCGTGTTCTGGCCGTGCTCGTCGAACTTGATGCCCTTCCACGGCATGATCAGTTTGTTGCCGGGGATATTGGTTTCCGAGAGCGCCTTGCGGATCGCTTCAGGATCGGTGGAACCGGCGCGGTTGATCGCGTCGGCCAACGTCATCAGGCCGGTGAAGGTGCGCGACGAATTGCCGGTGAAGTTGATCTTGAAGCGCGCATTGAACAAGTCATTGACTTGCTTGATCAGCGGATTCTTGCCGGCCAGGTCGAGCGACCAGACGTCGCGCGTGATGATGAAGTCGGCATCCTTGCCCAGGGTCTTGGTGAACTCGGTGTCGATGAAGCCGGCATCGTTGGCGAGGATCATGTCCGGCGTGAAGCCCAGTTCCTTATAGGTCTTCATCGACAGGATGGCGTCGCCCAGATAAGACGATTGCAACACCACCTGTGGCGCGGCGGCCTTGAGCAGCTGCACTTCGGAGGTCAGCTGGGTGCTCTTGGCCGGATAGACGATGGTCTTCACCAGGTCGTAACCGCGCTCTTTCGAGAGTTTGGTTTCGAGCTTGGTGGTTTCATTGCCCCACAGCGTGTTTTCATTGAAGGCGCCCAGCTTGCTGATCTTGATGCCCTTCTTGGCTTCCAGCTCCTTGAAGAATTCATAGAAGTTGGTGACGAAAAGATCGTCATGCGCCGTGGTGCGGAAGAACCACTTGAAGCCGCGCTGGGTCAGCGACGCCGACGACGATTCGGGATTCAGGTAAGGCACCTTGTAACGCTCTGCGACCTGGCTGGTGGTGGCGGTAACATTGCTGAAATAGGCGCCGACCACGGCCACCACTTTTTCTTGCGTGATCAGGCGCTCGGCTTCGGTGGCGCCGACTTGCGGGTTGCCTTGCGAATCGGCGAACACCAGTTTGATCTTGGCGCCCTTCAGGTTGGGCAGCCCGCCGCCGGCCGAGAACGGCAGGTTGGGCACGCCCTTGGCGCCGTTGTTGATGATGTCGGCCGCCAGTTCCAGCGCGTCTTTCATTTCTGCGCCGGTGGAAGCGGCGGCGCCGCTCAGGGGATAGATGACGCCGATCCTGATTTCCTGTTGTTGTGCTTGCGCCGAACAGGCGGCCATGCAGAAGGACACGGCGAGGCCGGCTTTCGCAATGGTTTTGACGCTTTTAGAGACGAGACCTAGCATGATGAGACGCTCCTTGTTGTGTTCAATGACATCCAAAAATTCCCCCACTGCATACAGCTTCAAGCGGGAGCCACTCAAAAAATCACCCGACTGCGGCCACCCCACGCCCCTCGCAAAAGCGAAGGATGTGTTGACCCACTCCAGGCCGGCAAGCCGACTGGACTTATTTGCAAACTCCTTGCACTACTGCGTTACCGGCACCACCGATGCGACACGACCGCCCGTGAAGGCAGCCCGGCACGATGGTGCTGGCGACGACTGATTTGCTGGTATTGCCTGACTTCTAATGACTGCCTGATTCAGGATTCATCGCGCTTGCCCTGCTACTGCGCTATTGCTCGCCGGCGTTTTGCCGACGTCGAGGGCACGCTTAAAAATGGCTGCGTTGGATGCATGGCTTTGCACACCGCTCTTGTCGTTCTGCTGCTCTGTCCATTTTTTGTCTCCTTGATTTTTTTGTTGAATCCTATATGTTTCATCGATAATATGTCAATAAATTATTAATATTAAAAAAAGTAAATGATCGCCAAATCATTAACGATTTACTAGCAAAGCGCGTGCCAGTTTTTTAGCGCAGTCGCCATTTCCGGCGCAAACACACATGCAGCAAGGCTTTAAGGGGGATTTGATGGGTTTTCCACTATTTCCCCAGCAAAACGTTCGGCTCTGATCGCACGGTTTATGTGCAAAGTGTCGATAATTCATCAACAAAAATGCACCTCGAAGTACATTTGAAGAAAGGCTCTGCACCATGAATCAAGAACAAACCGGTCTGGGAGATCAACGCTGGCAGTTTTGGATAGACCGCGGCGGTACCTTCACCGACATCGTCGCGCGTCGTCCCGATGGCGCTTTGCTGACGCACAAGCTGCTGTCCGAGAATCCCGAGCAATACAAGGACGCCGCGGTTGCCGGCATCAAACGCCTGCTCGGTCTGCAACCCGACGAAGCGATTTCGCCGCTGCAAGTCGAAGCGGTGAAGATGGGTACTACCGTCGCCACCAATGCATTGCTGGAGCGCAAGGGCGATCCGACCGTGCTGCTGATTACCAAGGGTTTCCGCGACGCCTTGCGCATCGCTTACCAAAATCGTCCGCGCCTGTTCGACCGCAACATCGTGCTGCCGGAACTGCTGTTTGAAAAAGTGGTGGAAGTCGACGAGCGTGTCGGTGCGCACGGCGAGGTGGTGCAGGCGCTCGATACCGTCGCGGTGCGTCAGCAACTTGCCACCTTGTACCAAGAGGGCTATCGCGCGGTTGCCATCGTGCTGATGCATGGTTACCGCTACACCGCACATGAAAAGAAACTGGCCGAGATCGCCGCCGAACTCGGCTACACCCAAGTGTCGGTATCGCATGAAGTCAGCCCGATGATGAAGCTGGTCTCGCGCGGCGACACCACCGTGGTCGACGCTTATCTGTCGCCTATCCTGCGCCGCTATGTCGACCAGGTCGCCGGCGAAATGGACGGCGTGCGCCTGCTCTTCATGCAAAGCAATGGCGGACTCACTGATGCGCATCGCTTCCAGGGCAAGGACTCTATCCTGTCGGGCCCGGCCGGCGGCATCGTCGGTATGGTGCGCACCGCCGAGACGGCCGGCTTTGACAAGATCATCGGCTTCGACATGGGTGGCACCTCGACCGATGTTTCCCACTATGCCGGCGAGTTCGAGCGCGAATTCGAAACCCAGGTCGCGGGCGTGCGCATGCGGGCGCCGATGATGAGCATCCACACAGTAGCCGCCGGCGGCGGTTCCATCCTCCATTTCGACGGCACCCGTTATCGCGTCGGTCCCGACAGCGCCGGCGCCAATCCCGGCCCGACCAGCTATCGCCGCGGCGGCCAACTGGCTGTCACCGACTGCAACGTCATGCTGGGCAAGATTCAGCCGGCCTACTTCCCCAAGGTGTTCGGGCCGGCCGCCGACGAGGCGCTGGACCGTGACGCCGTGGTACAGAAGTTCACCGCGCTGGCCGATCGCATTTTTGCGGAAACCGGCAACCGCCGTACGCCGGAAGAAGTGGCCGAAGGTTTCATCGACATCGCCGTCGGCAACATGGCCAATGCCATCAAATTCATTTCGGTGCAACGCGGCCATGACGTCACCGACTACACGCTCACCACCTTCGGCGGCGCCGGTGGCCAGCATGCCTGTTTGGTGGCCGATGCGCTCGGCATGACGCGCGTGTTTGCACATCCGTTCGCGGGCGTCTTGTCGGCCTACGGCATGGGGCTGGCAGACCAGACCGCGATGCGTGAACAGGCGATGGAGCTGGCCTTGTCGCGCGACTCGGTCGGCCCGCTCGACGTCGCGTTGAACAAGCTCGCCACGCAAGCCGCCGACGACTTGCTGGCGCAGGGCGTGATGCCGACCCAGATCGACGTCATCAAGCGTGCGCACTTGCGCTATGACGGCACCGATTCGGTGATCGTGGTGGCCTTCGGCGATATCGCCGGCATGGTGGCGCAGTTCGAGACGGCCTACAAGAAACGCTATTCCTTCCTGATGCCGGACAAGGGCATGATCATCGAAGCGATTTCGGTGGAAGCCATCGGCGTGTCGACCGACCGCGAAGAAAAAATCGAACAGTTGCCGCCGCGCGCCGGCGCATTGACATCGACCGAAACCGTACAACTGTTCTCCGGCGGACGATGGCATGACACCGCGTTGTATCGTCGCGAAGACATGCGCCCCGGCGACATCGTGCACGGTCCCGCCATCGTCGCTGAAAAGAATGCCACCAACATCGTCGAGCCGGGCTGGCTGGCCGAAGTGACGCCGCTGAACCACCTGGTGATGCAACGCTACCAGGCGCGCGTGCAACGCAAGGCGCTCGGCACCACGGCCGACCCGGTGATGCTGGAAGTGTTCAACAACCTGTTCATGAGCATCGCCGAGCAGATGGGCCTGCGCCTGCAAAATACCGCGATCTCGGTCAATATCAAGGAGCGCCTGGACTTCTCGTGCGCGCTGTTTGATGTGCAGGGCAACCTGATCGCCAACGCGCCGCATATCCCGGTGCACCTGGGTTCGATGGGCGAGAGCATCCGCACCATCATCCGCGAGAACGCCGGCAAGATGCAGCCGGGCGACGTCTTCATGCTCAACGATCCGTATCACGGCGGCACCCATTTGCCTGACATCACGGTGATCACACCGGCCTTCGACAAAGACGGTAAAGACATCCTGTTCTACGTCGGTTCGCGCGGCCATCATTCGGACATCGGCGGCATCACGCCGGGTTCGATGCCGGCCAACAGTACCGTGGTGGAAGAAGAAGGCATCCTGATCAACAACTTCCAGCTGGTGCGCGCGGGCCGCTTCCTCGAACAGGAAACGGTCGCCCTGCTCGGCTCAGGTCCCTACCCTGCCCGCAACATTGCGCAGAATCTGGCCGACCTGCAAGCGCAGATCGCCGCCAATCAAAAGGGTGTGGACGAGTTGCTGAAAATGGTCGAGCACTTCGGCCTGGAAGTGGTGCAAGCCTATATGGGGCATGTGCAGGACAACGCCGAAGAAGCGGTACGCCGCGTCATCACGCTGCTCAAGGACAGCAGCTACGACTACGCGCTCGACAACGGCGCCGTGATCAAGGTGGCGATTCGCGTGAACCATGCCGAGCGCACCGCCGACATCGACTTCACCGGCACCTCGGCGCAGTTGAACAACAACTTCAATGCGCCCAGCGCGATTTGCATGGCGGCGGTGTTGTACGTGTTCCGCACGCTGGTGGACGATGAGATTCCGCTCAACGCCGGCTGCCTGAAGCCGCTCAACGTGATCATCCCGGAAGGCTCGATGCTCAATCCGCACTATCCGGCGGCGGTCGTCTCGGGCAATGTCGAAACCTCGAGCTGCATCACCAATGCGCTGTATGGCGCGCTGGGCGTATTGGCCTCGGCGCCGGGCACGATGAACAACTTCACCTTCGGCAACGGCGAGCACCAGTACTACGAAACCATCTCGGGCGGCTCCGGCGCCGGCCAGGGTTTCAACGGCACCGACGTGGTGCAAACGCACATGACCAACTCGCGCCTGACCGATCCGGAAATCCTCGAATGGCGCTATCCGGTGCGACTGGAAAGCTACGAGATCCGCGAGAACTCGGGCGGTGCCGGGCGATGGCACGGCGGCAACGGCGGCATCCGCAAGATCCGCTTCCTGGAGCCGATGACGGCGTCGATCCTGTCCAACAACCGTATCGTCCCGCCCTTCGGCGCAGCCGGCGGCGAACCCGGCCAGTGCGGCCGCAACATGGTGATTCGCCAGGACGGCACGCAGGAGGAGTTGAGCTTCGTGGCCAGCACCGAGATGCAAGCCGGCGACGTGTTCGTGATCACCACGCCGGGCGGCGGCGGCTATGGCAAAGCCGGCTGACGCCAGACCGTAAATCGTTCTCTTGAGGTCGTCCCTTTGCGGTGTCTTTTGCTGCATGCATTTTTTTGCTTGCCTGTAGTGAGGACACCGTTTTTTTATCCGGATCAGGAAAAGACTGATGCTTTACCCATCAATTCGACGCTTTCCTGAACGTGCAGCATGCTAAGATTTTTTCCACCATAAGTACGACCCGGTATCTCTCGGTGAACGTTGAATCGCAATAATGAAAATATTGTCCTTGGGAAATTCTTGCTCGTCCGCAAGCTCTATTTAAAGGGGAAACCGTAGTGAACAACCTGTCTTTGAAGCAGAAACTCTGGCTGCCGCTGATCTTCTCGTGGGTGGCGCTGTTTGCGCTGTCGTTCTGGAATATTGTCGAAACCAGAAACCTGCAGATTGCCGACCGCCAGCACGCACTGGTCGACATCACCGAAATGTCCTATTCCATCGTCGCCGGTCTGGAGAAACAGGCGGCCGACGGCAAGATGTCGGTCGACGACGCCAAGAAGGCGGCGATTGCGCGCGTGGCTGACCAGCGCTACACCGGCAGCGGCTACATCACACTGGTGGCCGCCGATTCGGTGATCGTGATGCATCCCATGAGCCCCAAGCTCAACGGCAAGAACATGTACGACTTCAAGGACGCCAAGGGCAACGAACTCTACAAGATGATTGCCGCCACCGGTTCGTCAGCGACCGGAGAAGGTTTCCTCGAGTATTGGTGGCCGCGTCCCAAGGAAGAAAAAGCCAGCTCCAAGATGGGCTTCGTGAAGCGCTTCAAGCCCTGGAACTGGGACTTCATCGCCAGCGTTTACCAGGATGACATCCAGGCCGATTTTTACCGCTCGCTGATCAAGGCCGGCGTAGTGCTGCTGATCCTGGGGGCGATCATGTCGGGCATCGCCATGCTGGTGGTGCGCAATATCTACCGCTCCATCGGCGGCGAGCCGAGCGAAGCGTCGAAGATCGCGCGCAAGATCGCCGAAGGCGACCTCACCGGCGCGATCGCGGTGCGCAAGGGCGACGAAGCCAGCCTGGTGTCGTCGATTGCCTACACGCGCGACCGCATGGTCGACACTGTCAACAGCATCCTGAGCGCGACCGATTCGATCAAGCAATCGGTCGATGAAATCGCCAGCGGCAACATGGACTTGTCCAACCGCACCGAAGAGCAAGCCAGCTCGCTCGAAGAAACCGCGTCGGCGATGGAAGAGATCACCTCGACCGTGAAACAGAACGCCTCCAACGCCAAGCATGCCAGCGAACTCGCCGTGTCGGCCTCGGCCGTGGCGGAAGACGGCGGCCACGTGGTGCAGCAAGTGGTGAAGACCATGGATTCGATCAATGCCTCGTCACGCAAGATCGTCGACATCATCAGCGTGATCGACGGGATTGCCTTCCAGACCAATATCCTGGCCTTGAACGCTGCGGTGGAAGCCGCCCGCGCCGGCGAACAGGGTCGCGGTTTTGCGGTGGTGGCGTCGGAAGTGCGCAGCCTGGCGCAACGCTCGGCGGCGGCGGCCAAGGAAATCAAATCGCTGATCGATGGCTCGGTGCAGGAAGTGCGCGCCGGCTCCGAGCTGGTCAGCCAGGCCGGCAAGACCATGGGCGAAGTGGTCGACAGCATCCGCAAGGTCAGCGACATGATCAAGGAAATCGCCGTCGCCAGCCACGAGCAGAGCGAAGGCATCGACCAGGTCAACCTCGCCATCACCCAGATGGATGAAGTCACGCAGCAAAACGCGGCGCTGGTGGAAGAAGCGGCGGCGGCCTCGAAGTCGATGCAGATGCAGGGCGATAATCTGGTGAAGGTGGTTCGCGTATTCAAGCTATAAGCAAACGCGCCCGTAAAAAAGCCCACGTCCTTGCGGTCGTGGGCTTTTTTCTTGTGCGCCTGAAATCAATACGGTCCGCGGATCGCAGCGTGGATTTTGTCACGATACAGCGTCGCCAGTTTCTCATGCAGTTCGGGCGACAGCGGCGGCAACGCTGACGCGCTGGCGTTCGACAACACCTGCGCCGGCGAACTGGCGCCCGGGATGACCACCGACACCGCATCGTGGTCGAGGATCCAGCGCAAGGCCATCTGCGCCATGTTGATGTCGGCCGGCACCAGGGTCGCGATCTCTTGCGCCAGGTCGACGCCGGTGGCGAACTCCAGGCCGGCGAAGGTTTCGCCGACATTGAATTGCTGGCCATCGCGGTTGAAGTTGCGATGATCGTCCGCCTTGAAGGTGGTCGCGCGCGTCATCTTGCCGCTCAACAGGCCGCTGGCCAGCGGCAGCCGCACGATGATGCCGACGCCCTTGGCTTGCGCCTGCGGCAGCAATTCCGCCAGCGGCTTCTGGCGGAAGATGTTGAAGATGATTTGCAGGGAAGTCATGCCTTCCTGTTGCAGACAAAGCAAACCCTCTTCGACGGTCTCGACGCTGGCGCCGAAACGGCTGATCAGGCCGTCGTCGCGCAGCTCGCGCAGCCAGTCGAAAATCTTGCCGTCCTTGAGCACCGCCGGCGGCACGCAATGCAATTGCGTCAGGTCGAGCTTATCGACGCCGAGCCGCTCCAGCGAACGCTGGGTCGCAGTGCGCACGGCGTTGCGGCTGTAGCCGTCGGGGTAAATCGCGCCGCGGCCGAGTTTGGTGGCAATCGTAAGATCCTGATGCGACTTGAGGAACTGGCCGATCGAACGCTCGCTGGCGCCGTCGCCGTAGACATCGGCGGTATCGATGAAGCGCACGCCGGTGGCGTAAGCCTGCGCCAAGGTTTGCTGGGCGATGTCGTTGTCCCAATGATCGCCCCAGCCGCCGCCGAGTTGCCAGCAACCGAGACCGACTTCGGGAACGCTCAGGCCGTCGCGGGCGAGCTTGCGTGTTTGCATGTGTTGTCCTTGTTGTTGAATGTGCGGTAAACGCAGGGAGGCGGCTATGGTATGTCCGTCGCCATGCGCTTTCCAATGAATTATTTGCGGCGATGAATACGCTTTTCGGCATCGCATGCACACGGCGCATACCGCCAGCGTAATTCCCCATGGCAAGACGGCATGTTACATTTATCGGCCGGATTTTGCCTGCGCTTGAACAAAAGCGCCTACAGGCATGGATTGCATAACAATAAAACGACCGACAAAAAACAATGACTAAAAAAATCTTGTGGCTACATCCTTATGATCCACCGCGCGCTATCAAGCTTGGCTTTTACTGGCAGGCGGCCCTCGCTCCGGAATTGTGGTGCCTCTCGGAGGGGCTGGTCAGGATGGGAACCAGGTCATTTTTATTTACCATCGTGATCGGACTGATTGCGGAGTTCGTTTCAAAAACCGGACTGGAATCCAGTACCTGCTTGCTGTTGATTCCAATCGGCATACGCAACGTCTGGTATGGCAGAAAAGCCTCTCGCTGGCTGCAAGAGCAGTTGAAAAATAAGGGTTACAAGGCGCAGGAGCGTCCATAAAAAAAGCCGGTATTTCTACCGGCTTTTTCATCGGGTGCGCTCAGCGATCAACGCGCAAAAAATGCAATCACCCCATACACAAACCCGGCAAACGGTCCGACCACCACGATCGTGACCAGCAGCACTTCAGCCAGCACATAGGCGATGGCGCCGGCAGCGATGCTCGACAGATAGGCGGTCGCATCAAGCGCGCCCGGCACCAGCAGGTTGATCAGCGCCAGCACGATGGCGGCGATGCCGAGGCCGACGATGACGCGGAATTTTGTCGGACGGTAAGGATTGAGCCAACGGAACGGTTCAGGCTGATTGGATTGCAGCGGGGACAGGCTGTTCGAGGAAGAAGACATGGCGTGGTGGCACTCGCTAGGAATGCAATAAGGGACAGTAATGCCCGCCATTATAAAGCCAAGTCGCGGATCGACACAGCCGGCCGGCTGCAATGCATTGTCAAGAAAATCAGAACAAACCTGCAGCCGGCCGGGCTTTGCATCGCCTCAAGTGCCGGTCACGATGGCCGGCACTTGTGCTTTTTGCAAGGACGCCTGCATGTCCAGATCGGCGGCGAAGTCGTCGACCTGCACCGTGATGTCGCCGTAATGCGCGAAATCGTCGAGCACCACGCGCTCGGCGGCGCTGATCAGGCCCTGCTCCATCACGCGCGCATTCCAGCGCCGCATCTCGATCAAGCTTTGCGGCATCGCCGGCAACACGCCGTCCTTGATGGATTGCTTCAGGCGCGTTTCGATCTCATGTACTTGCGGCAACAGGTTGAAAGCACGCTCGCCGCTCCCCAATGGATCGGTGTCGGCATCGGGTTGGTACACGTCGGCCACCAGTCGGTCGCGCGCGGCGCCCGGCGTCTGCATGGCCAGCGCCACTTCGCTGGCGAGATGATCGGACGGTTTGCGATAGGACAAGCCAAGCGGGAACATCCAGATGCGCAAGGCGGCGGCAATGACGGGATTGGGGAAGTTATCGAGCACGTCGATGATAGCCTCCTGCGCACGATGCAAGGCATCCTGCACCGACCACGCGACATAGGGCAGATCGCTGCGCTGGCGGCCGTCGTCTTCGTAGCGCTTGAGCGTGGCCGAGATCAGGTAGAGCTGCGACAGCACGTCGCCGAGACGACCGGAAATCCGTTCGCGGAATTTGAGCGAGCCGCCCAGCACGAACATCGACACATCGGTCAGCAAAGCGAAGCCTGCCGACAGGCGCGACGCGGCGCGATAGTACACGCGCGTTTCTTCCGCTGCCTGCGCCGGAGCGGCGGCCAGCAGACCGGCGCTCAGTCCATACGCGAGGGAGCGCGCCATGTTGGCGGCGACGAAGCTCAGGTGAGCGAAGAAGGCCTGGTCGAAATCCTGCAGCGCGCGGTCGTGGTCGTCGTCATTGGCGGCCGCCATTTCCTTCAATACGTAAGGATGGCAACGTATCGCGCCCTGGCCGAAGATGATCAGGCAGCGCGTCAGGATGTTGGCGCCTTCGACTGTGATGGCAATCGGGATTTGCTGATACACGCGCGCCAGGAAATTGCCCGGCCCCATGCAGATGCCCTTGCCGCCGATGATGTCCATGCCATCGTTGACGACGATGCGGCCGCGCTCGGTGACATGGTATTTGGAGATGGCCGAAATCACCGAAGGCTTCTCGCCGGCGTCGACCGCCAGCGACGACAATCGCCGTGTCGCATCCATCATGTAGAGGTGGCCGCCCATGCGCGCCAGCGCTTCCTGGATGCCTTCGAATTTGCCGATGGCGATCTTGAACTGACGGCGCATGGCAGCGTAGGCGCTGGTGCCGCGCACCGCCATTTTGGAAAAGCCGACGCTGGATGAGGGCAAGGAAATGGCGCGGCCTGCGGCCAGGCATTCCATCAGCATGCGCCAGCCTTTACCCACTTGCGCCTGGCCGCCGATGACCCAATCGAGCGGGATGAAGACGTTCTCGCCGCTGGTGGGGCCGTTCTGGAACACGGCGTTGAGCGGCCAGTGGCGACGGCCGGTGACGACGCCCGGATGGCTGGTGGGGATCAATGCGCAGGTGATGCCGGGTTCGGCGCTGTCACCCAGCAAATGCTCAGGATCGAGCGCGCGAAACGCCAGGCCCAGCACGGTCGCCACCGGCGCCAGCGTGATGTAGCGCTTGCTCCAGGTGACCCGGAAGCCGATCACTTCGCGCCCGTCATGCATGCCCTTGCAAACGATGCCGACATCGGGGATCGCCGCCGCGTCGGAGCCGGCGTAAGGGCTGGTGAGCGCAAAGCAGGGGATTTCTTCACCGCGTGCGAGGCGCGGCAGATAATGGTTTTTCTGTTCTTCGGTGCCGTAGTGCAGCAGCAGTTCGGCCGGCCCCAGCGAGTTGGGCACCATCACCGAAATCGCCGCCACCGAGCAGCGCGAGGACAGCTTCATGATCACTTGCGAATGCATGTAGGCGGAGAACTGTTTGCCGCCATATTGTTTGGGAATGATCATGCCGAGGAAGCCCTTGTCCTTGACGAATTGCCAGGCTTCGGGCTGCAAGTCTTGCCAGGACACCGAGGTATCCCAGTCGTTGACCATGGCGCACAATTGCGTCACTTCATTGTCGAGGAAGGATTGCTCCTCGGCCGTCAACGTCGGCGGCGGTAATTGCATCAGCCGGTTCCAGTCGGGCTTGCCGGAGAACAGGTCGGCGTCCCACCAGACCGTACCGGCCTCGATGGCGTCACGCTCGGTGGCCGACATGGCGGGCAAGATCTTGCGGAAAATATCGAGCGCCGGGCGGGTCATCAGCGTCTGCCGCACCGACTTGATGGCCACCAGCAAGGTCGGCACGCACAACAGGATCGCCAGCAAGGCGCACACCGCGAAGTTGGCCTGGTCGGTGACGCCGCCCACCCAGATCCAGGCCAGCTCGGCCACCAGCCAGGTCCAGGCGCCGACACGCATCATCATCAACGCCAGCACGCCCACCACGAACACGATTAGCCACAAGATCATTTGAAGTCTCCCGTTCAGAATTGCTGTTTGTTATGTGGAACGCATGGCGCTGATGCGACTGCTTGCAGTGCGCTGTCCGGCTATGGTCCCACAGAAGCGGAGGTGAGGAAATCCACTTCTGCGGACTTAACGCCGATACAATGAATTTTCAAATGAACCAGCATTTGAACGCGCATTCGCCTCATCGATTACGAGTCCCGATTCTGTAGAGACAAACTTTCTTCATGGAAATTCACTCGTTTTTATTTCTGATTTTTGTCAGGGTTTTGTCAACCTTGACCCGCACTTGATCGTTAACATACTTGTTAGTATCTTTACGCTTGCGCGTCAGCTAAGCGAGGTCTAGCCAGCACATGCCAGCCTGCCCGCAAAAAAACAAGGCAGGGTCAACCAGAAGTTCGACGCGACTAGCAATACAACGGGGGTCTTGCAGCAGTTTCCATCGAAGGAAACGCGGCAAGTTAGCGCAGTGTGGTGGGCATTACCAAAGCTGGAAATGAATAATTACATCCTGATGACAGGTGCGACCGGTTTCCTGGGGGGAGCCAACGCGGTTGAAGCGATCAAACGAGGCGTGGGTGAACGCCTGCTCTTCCTGGTGCGCGCCGATACGCCGGAACAAGGCTTGCAACGCATTGCAGGCAATCTCAAACTATTGGGCGCCAACGCCAGCCAGGTCAGTTCGATCAGGCGCGAGCAGATCCTGTGCGCGGACCTCTCCACACTCGACCACATCGCCGGCGATACGCGTTTGGATCAGGTCGAAACCGTGGTCCATTCCGCTGCGCTGGCCACCTTCTCCAACCATCCATCGCTGGAAAAGGTCAATGTCGACGGCAGCGTCGCGCTCGGCCGCTTGATGAGCGGTCGCCCGGCGCTCAAGCGCTTCATGTACATCGGCACCGCGATGGCTTGCGGCGACCATGCGCAAACCAACGGCAGCGTCGCCGAGACGCGCGACTTGCCGCTCGAGAGCGACAACCATCTGGTGCCTTACACGCGCTCCAAGGCCATGGGCGAACGCAAGCTGCGCGAGCTGTTCCCGGACTTGCCGCTGGTAGTGGTGCGTCCTTCCATCATCGTCGGCCACACCGTGCTGGGCTGCGGCCCGTCGCAAAGCATTTTTTGGGTTTTCATGGTCTGGCAAATCCTGAGCATCCTGACCACCGCACTCGACGAAAAAATCGACGTGGTGCCGGTCGACTGGTGCGCCGAAGGCATCATCGCGCTGGCCTTGAAGGAGCATTTGTCGAGCGACGTGTTCCACCTGTCCGCCGGCAAGCAATCGAGCAAATCCTTCCGCGAAGTCGATATCGCGCTGGCCGCCGGTCGCAACGTGCCGCCAGTCGGCGCCGAATACGAACGCATCACGGTGTCGCAAATGGATGGCCTGTTGCCGCGCATCCGCCAGCGCATCCCCGATTGCAATCCGCGCCTGCTGTTGCGCGCATTGAAGTTGTACGGCGGTTTTGCCGGCCTCAACTACGTGTTCCGCAACGACAACCTGCTGGCCGAAGGCATCGCGCCGCCGCCGCCGATGACCGACTACATCGGCCTGTGCGTGCGCTCGGCCAGTCATATTCCGATTGGCGAACAGATGAAGTGGGATTTCAAGTAAGCAGAACGCATTTCATCAATAGGTCTCCCGAACACCGCCCGGTCCCGCCGGGCGGTGTTTTTTTATGCGTCCGCAGCACAGGGAAACCATCGCCGGCGACCGCGGTCCATTACAATCTCGCTTAATAGTCAATCGGGCAGCAATCAAGGAATCCATCATGAAATGGGACGGCAATCGCGAAAGCGACAATGTGGAAGACCGGCGCGGTGAAGACAGCGGCGGCGGTGGCGGCGGCGGTTTTTCGTTCGGCGGCGGTTCGCTCGGCCTGGGTGGCATCGCGGTGGCGCTGGTGGCATCCTATTTCCTCGGCATCAATCCGATGACCGTGATCAACATGCTCAGCGGCGGCGGTGGCCAGGTAGCTCCGGTGCAACATTCGGCGCCGGCGCACAAGCCGCCGCCGGACGACCAGATGGCGCGTTTCGTCTCGACCGTGCTGGCCGACACCGAAGACGTCTGGGGCGACATTTTCAAGGCCGGGGGCGCCACTTACGTGCGCCCGAAACTGGTCCTGTTTTCCGGCAGCACGCCTACCGCCTGCGGCACCGGCCAGACCGCCACCGGCCCGTTCTACTGCCCGGGCGACCAGAAGGTCTATATCGACCTGAGCTTCTATCAATTGATGAAGCAGCGCTTCAACGTTAGCGGCAATTTTGCGCAAGCTTATGTGATCGCGCATGAAGTCGGCCATCATGTGCAAAACCTGCTGGGCATTTCCGCGAAGGTCGACAAGGCGCGCCGCAACATGTCGGAGAAACAATCCAACGCCTTGTCGGTACGACTGGAATTGCAGGCCGACTGCTTTGCCGGCGTCTGGGCCTACCATGCCAACGAAGCGCGCCACATCATCGAACAAGGCGACATCGAAGGCGCGCTCAACGCCGCCTCGGCCATCGGCGACGACGCCCTGCAACGCCAGGCGCGCGGCGAAGTGATACCGGATTCATTCACCCACGGCACCTCGGCGCAACGCGTCAACTGGTTCAAGCGCGGTATCACGCAAGGCAAGGTGAGCGCCTGCAATACTTTCGAAGCAAAAACACTTTAGCGTCCCCATGCACATTTCCTACTGGTGTATTTTGATTGCCGGCCTGCTGCCGGTGCTAACCGTAGCCGTGGCCAAATACGGCCGCCGCGATTTCGACAACGCCGAACCGCGCGCCTGGCTGGACCAGCAAACCGGCCTGCGCCGCCGCGCCGACTATGCGCATCGCAATCATTTCGAAGCGCTGCCCTTTTTTGCCGCCGCCGTATTGGTGGCCCAGCAAACCGGTGCGACGCAAGGCTGGATTGACGGCCTCGCCATGGCCTTCATCGCCGCGCGCCTGGTGTACACCGCGCTCTACCTGAACGACTTGCCCAGCCTGCGCTCGCTGTCGTGGATCGTCGGCTATTGCTGCGTGCTCGGCCTGTTCATCGTTTCCGCACTTCATTTTTAATCATCATGAGCAATCCCAACCTGCAAACCCTGCACGACGCCCTCAACGACTTGCGCGACGGCGAGATCGACGTCGCCGCCTTTTGCCACGCCTGGCGTGCGCAAGAGGAGTTACTCAAACGCCTGCCGCCGCGCTACGAAGAAGTCGCCGAAGACTTGCTCGGGCGCCTCGAAGCGGGCAGCCTGTTCACCGAAGAGAGCTGCTCGTTCAGCCAGGAAGACTTGCTCAACAATCTGGCGGTCTGGCTGCACAAGGCCGAAAAAACCCTGGTTTGATTTTCATCCGCACCACTACGACAAGGTCACTATGCAACACCTGGAATTTCAACTGCAAGGCCCCTACGTTGAACTGAACCAACTGCTCAAGCTGGTCGGACTGTGCGACAGCGGCGGCGCCGGCAAAGCCATCGTCGCCGACGGCAACGTCAAGGTCGACGGCAGGCAAGAGCTGCGCAAGACTTGCAAGATCAGCGCCGGCCAGACCGTGGCGCTGGGCGACGTGCGCATTCGCGTGCTGGCGGAATAATGGCGACGGAAAACATCGCCGCGATACTGGCGTTCTGGTTTGGCGACGACGCCGACACGGATGCCGACGCCGACAGCCGCGCCGGCCGCCAGTCGGCGCTGTGGTGGGGCAAGGACGCCGCCGTCGACCTCGCCATCAAGACGCGTTTTGAAGCCAGCCTGCTGGCCGCCAGCCGCAATCAACATGACGACTGGGCCGAGACGCCGCAGGGCTTGCTGGCCCTGATCATCCTGTTCGATCAGCTGCCGCGCAACATGTACCGCGACAGTGCCCATGCCTTCGCTTTCGATGAACTCGCGCGCCAATGCTGCCACCTCGGCCTGGCGCAAGGTTTCGACCAGCAACTGACGCCCTTGCAGCGGGTGTTCTTTTATCTGCCGCTGGAACATGCCGAAGATATCGACGACCAGGCGTATTCGCTGCAGCTGTTCCGCACGCTGGCCAAACAAACCGGCCTAAAGGCATTTGCCGGCTTCCTCAACTATGCCGACCGGCACCACGCCATCATCGAACGCTTCGGCCGTTTCCCGCATCGCAACGCCCTGCTCGGACGCGCCTCCACGCCGGAAGAAATCGCCTTCCTCAAGGAACCCGACGCTTCATTCTAAATTCACATATGGATGTGAATATTTATTCGTTCTGACACGCCGCGTGTCGATGCTAAGCTCCATTCCATCGTCGCAAGCCCTGATGGAATGGCGTTTTCGCTGACCACGACTGATTTTCCTCAGCTGGCTTTTCCGTTTTTCCAATCCCATGCCCGGCCCGGCTGAGAGATCCCACCATGACTGCTGAACTGCGTATTGCCGAAGTCGTACCGCAGCTGCATGCCGTACCTGCGGCGAGCATTGCCGACGAGATCGAAGACATCGTCGCCGATAACCTGTCGCGCCTGCGTGCGCTGCGCCACCTGTCGCTGGACGGCCTGGCGCGCAAATCGGGGGTGAGCCGCGCCATGCTGGCGCAAATCGAATCAGGCCGCAGCGTCCCCACCATCCGCGTATTGCAACGCGTGGCCTCGGCGCTGCAAGTGTCGGTGTCGGCCTTCCTGCGCAACTTTGCGCCGCAAGGCGTGGCCGTGCTGCCGCTACAGGAGACGCCGCGCGTGGTCAGCGGCAGCGGCCGCTTCACCAGCCGCAACCTGTATCCGGCCGGCGAGCGGCGCTTTGAATTCCATGAACTGAAACTCAACGCGCTGTCCACCGAGCACCTGCTGGCGTTGGTGCCGGGCACGCAAAAAAACCTGGTGGTCACGCACGGCACGCTGGAAATCCTGATCAACGACCAGCGCCAGTTGCTCGGCACCGGCGACGCCATCTTCTTCGATGCCGACCAGGCGCACAGCTACCGCAATCCGGCCAATGCCGACGCGATTGCCTATGTGGTGACACAGTATCCGGAAGCGCGCACGGTCTGATCGCCCCATCGCTGCGCCCGACATTGCGCCCCGCACCACGAGGCTTTTTTGTATCGATAACAGCAACGAAATTTCACCACAAGAGATCCGCAAAAAATATTGAGTAAGCACTAAATCTGCTCTTGTCGTGGCCGAACCGCTTTCTTCGCCTGCAAATCCCTGCAAACTCAACTCTTTTGACATGTACGCATCCTGCGCAGCCATGTGAACAAGAGAAGAAAAACATCGACGCAACGCGGCTTTACGCTGATCGAAGTACTGGTCGCCATCGTCATCCTCGCGCTTGGCGCAAGCGGCGTCGCCAGCATGCAATGGCAAGCCTTGCGCACTGCCCGGCAAAGCGCATTCCAAACCAGCGCCACACAATTCGCCGTCGAACTGGCCGAACTCATGCGCGCCCGGCGCAGCCCCTACCTGTTTTCATCATTGAGCGAGGCCGGCGCATCGGCCGACCTGCAAGACTGGCGACAACGGCTGCAACAAGCGCTGCCGCAGGCCAAAGCCGTTGCCTGCCGCGACCGCAACCCGGCCGTCGCCGACACTCTGCGCTGGTCGTGCGATCAGGCCCGCGGCGCAGCAATCGTCATCAAGATAGGCTGGTCGTCACAGCAAATGACATTGAACAGCAGCGATACCGCGCCGCCCGGAATCGTGCTGGCTACGGAGATCTGAATGCGTCGCCGTCGACAACAAGGCTTGAGCCTGATCGAACTGATGATCGCCATGGCGCTGGGCATGGGGGTCGCGCTGGCGGCGCTGGCGCTGCTCAATGCCGCCAGGGCCAGCTACATCGCGGTCAGCGAAGGTGCCATGGTGCAAGACAGCGGTCGCTTTGCGCTCGACGTCATTGCGCGCGCGGTGCGACAGGCCAACTACCTGCCCCATGACAATCCGGTCTCACTGGCGTTGTTGGCGCTCGAAACCACCCTGCTCGCGCCTGGTGTCAGTGGTCTCGACAACAGCCGCCTGACCAGCAACACCAGTGCATTGAGCGCACCGCAATCAAATGTCGCCAACCATGGCAGCGACGTGCTGGCAGTACGCTATTTTGGCTCCGGGGCGCACAACAAGGCTGATGGCAGCATCGTCAATTGCGCCGGCGTCGCAATCGCGGCGCCGGCTACTGCGAATGTCGTCGCGACCGTCGACGGTGCGGAAGCTGAGCGCAGCTGGAGCATTTTCTATGTTGCCGCCGACAGCAGCGGCGAACCCGAACTGCGCTGCAAATTCCCCACCCGCAAGGGTGGCTGGGATAGTGTTGCGCTGGCGCGCGGCGTCGAAGCATTCCAGGTCTTGTATGGCGTAGCCGATGCCGGCGACGGCGTCGTCACGCAGTATCGCAATGCGGCGCAAATGTCGCCCCTGCAATGGCGCCAGGTCGGCGCCGTCCGCGTTGCCTTGCTGGTCAGGGGCGAGCAAGACGGCGGCAGCGATGCTCCGGATGCCGACTACGCACTGTTCGGCGCCGGCTATCGCAATGGCCTCGATCCCGGCGTCACGATCAGTGAATTCAAACAGCCGCGCCGCCTGCGCAAGCTGTATCAGAGCACCATCCAGCTGCGCAATGCGGCGCCCTGAAAAAATGCCGCGCACATGCCCCCCTTCACAACGCCAATCCGGTGCCTCCCTGCTGATCGCCTTGATCGTGCTGGTCGCCGTGATGCTGCTCGGGGTTGCCGCCGCCAGGACCGCGCTGATGAATGAGAAATCATCGCGCAACGATCGCGACCGCCAGATCGCATTCGCGGCCGCCGAGGCAGCGCTGCGCGACGCCGAGCTGAGCATGGCGGGCGTGCGCGGACAGCCGGCGGCGTTTCCAACACAGGCCGGCCAGTGCCACCCCAACGGAGAATTCGGCGGCCTGTGCCGCACCGGTGCGGTGCCCTTGTGGAGCGATGCCGGCATGCTCATGGCGCCGCCGTCGGTGGAATTCGGCCGCTATTCCGGCGGCAGTTTCCCCTACGGCGCCGCATCGTTGGCGATGCAGCCGCCGCGCTATCTGGTGGAACTGTTCAGCCTGGCCGCACCGGGAAAAACCGGCGTCGTAGTGCAGCGCTATCGCATCACTGCGATCGGCTTTGGTCCGCGGGCCGGTACGCGAGTGGTGCTGCAAGCGGTCTATGCATTTGCTGACCGTGACACACAGACTGCCAGGCTGAGCTGGCGCGAAATCGGCAACTGGCAAGAAAACGCAGCGACCACACCATGAGAAATCACACCCACACCCAACGCCGCGGTCAGCGCGGCTTCACCCTGATCGAACTGATGTGCGTGCTCTGTATCGTCGGCATGCTGGCGCTGATTGCCTATCCGTCCTATCGCAGCATCGTCATCAAAGCCAAGCGCAGCGAGGCGCGTGCAGCACTGATGCAAGCCATGTTGCAACAGGAACGCTTCTTTTCCCAACACAACCGCTATCAGACCTACAGCGCGGCCAACGCCGACGCTTTCAAATGGTATTCCGGCGAAACCGCCGCTGCCAGCGCGTATCAATTGAGCGCGACAGCCTGCCCCGGCGACGTCATCGAACATTGCGTGCTGTTGTCGGCCGCGCCGGGCGGGCCGGAGGTCGATGTTCATTTTCGTGATGAGCAATGTCGCACGCTGACGCTCAACAGCGTCGGCGAGAAAACTGCCGCCGGCCTGCCGGCGACATCCGCACCGCAGGTTTGCTGGTGAGCATCTCCCGCCACTGAAGGAGCTGCGCATGTCCAATCACACCCGCAGGCGCACCGCCGGTTTCACGCTGCCGGAATTGCTGATCGTGCTGGCCATCGTCGGCGTCTTGCTGGCAGCCGGCGTACCCAGCTTTCGCGCCTACCTGCAGGAGCTGCAGCTGGCGACCGCATCCAATCGTTTCCTGCTGGCGCTGCACATGGCCCGCAGCGAAGCCCTCCAGCGCGGCGGCCGGGTCGACGTGGCGCCACGCGATGGCCGCGACTGGGCCAAAGGCTGGGTGGTGTTCATCAACCAGGACGACAGCCGACCGCAGTTCGACGCCGGCGACCAGTTGCTGTACAGCGACGACGACCTCCCCGCAGGCCTGCAAGTGGCCACCACGCTGAGCGACAAGTCCTACCCTTACATCGCTTACAATGGCAACGGCAGGCCGCGCAGCAATCGTAGCGCGCTGACTGCGCAGTGGGGCTCTTGGCAATTTTCCTTGAATGGTAAACAAAGAATCGTCAGGATCACGCTGAGCGGCCGCGCCCGCTTGTGCAATCCGGACGACGACGCCAGTTGCCGCTTTACCGGCGGCGTGCCGGAGTCCGCGCAAGAGAGCAACTGATCAACCCAACCTAGGTGTGCATTTTGTCTACATCACCCCTCTATTCCATCGTCATCGACAGCGACCAGCAAGCCATGACGCTGGCCTTGCAACAGGCCGAACTCGGCATGTTTACCACCACACCCAACCCCCGCGTGGGTTGCGTGATCGTCAAGGATGGCCGCATCATCGGCGCCGGCTTCACCCAGCCGCCCGGCGGCAACCATGCCGAAATCCAGGCCATGCAGGATGCCCAGGCGCGCGGCAACGATGTGCGCGGCGCCACTGCCTATGTCACGCTGGAACCCTGCAGCCATTTCGGCCGCACCCCGCCCTGCGCCGACGCGCTGATCGGGGCCGGCCTCGGCAAGGTGGCCGCGGCCATGACCGATCCCAATCCGCTGGTGGCCGGTAAGGGTCTGGAGAAATTGCAAGCCGCCGGCATCGCCGTGAGCTCAGGCTTGCTGCAAGACGCCGCATATGAAATGAACATCGGCTTCTTCAAACGCATGCAGCAAGGCACGCCCTGGATACGCATGAAGTCGGCCGCCAGCCTGGACGGCAAAACCGCCCTGCATAACGGCAAGAGCCAATGGATCACCGGTCAGGCGGCGCGCGACGACGGTCATTTCTGGCGGGCGCGCGCCTGCGCCATCGTCACCGGCATCGGCACCGTCAAGGACGACAATCCGCAACTGAGCGTGCGCGCCATCGATACGCCGCGCCAGCCACGCCGCATCGTCATCGACAGCAAACTGACGCTATCGCCTACAGCCAATATCCTGAGCGGCGGCGGCACCTGGGTATTTACCGCCAGCGAAGACCGCGCAAAGATTGCCGCACTGGAAGACCAGGGTGCAGAAATCATCGTTCTGCCCAATGCCGAGCACAAGGTCGACCTGCCGCGCGTGATCCAGGAACTGGGCAAGCGCCAGCTCAATGAAGTCCACGTCGAGGCCGGCTCCAAGCTCAATGCTTCATTGATACGCGAAGCCTGTGTCGACGAATTGCTGCTGTACCTGGCGCCCCAACTGCTGGGCGACGGCCGCAGCATGTTCGACCTGCCGGCGCTGGACGACCTGTCCGGCAAGATCACGCTGCGCTTCCACGAGATCAAGCAGATCGGCGAGGATTTGCGTATCCTTGCACGGTTCCGTTAATTTTTTTGGGCTTCATCATGTTTACAGGTATCGTCGCCGCCGTCGGCAAAATCACTTCCGTTGAACCCCTGGGCCAAGGCGCCGATGCAGGCGTACGCCTGGCCATCGATGCCGGCGCGCTGGCCATGGACGACGTCGCGCTGGGCGATTCGATTGCCCTCAACGGCGCCTGCATGACAGTGGTTGAAAAAACCGCCAACGGCTTCACGGTCGATGTCTCGCGGGAAAGCCTCAACCTCACCGCCGGCCTCGACGCCGCCGGTGAAGTCAACCTGGAAAAAGCCCTGACCCTGGCGGAGCGCCTGGGCGGCCATCTGGTGTCCGGCCACGTCGACGGCCTCGGCGTGGTGCGCAAGTTCGAGCCGGTCGGCGAATCCTGGGAACTGATCGTGCAAGCGCCATCATCGCTGGCCAAATACCTGGCCTACAAAGGCTCGATCGTGGTCAACGGCGTCTCGCTCACCGTCAACCGTGTGGAAGACGTCGCCGACGGCTGCCGCTTCTCGATCAACCTGATCCCGCACACGATCCAGGTCACCACGCTCAAACACCTCAAGGTCGGCAGCAAGGTCAACCTGGAGATTGACCTGATTGCGCGTTATGTAGAACGCATGCTGTCTGCAGGCAAGTCATTAGCCTGACTGAATCCGGACCGGGTGCGTTCGGTCCGGACTCATGATCCCCACCGCATTTCCGCGCCGTTTTGGCTCCTCCGCCGTTCTGCGGGAACAAAATACCAATCGCACACTCGGATTTTTGATTAGGTTTTTTCACTTCCCAGCCTTTAGACGACCGGTCTAATTTTAATGTATGATGAAGCTGTATATCGCCGTATCTTGCTATTGAGCTACTGCGATCCGTATTCCCCTGGTTGCATTCTGATCATCATTTCAAAGACAGTGATATGCCGCTGTCTTTTTTCTTGCCAAAGGATATTCCATGACATCCCTGTTCGATCCCATCAAATTCGGCGACATCGCTCTCGCCAATCGCGTCATCATGGCGCCCCTGACACGCAGCCGCGCCATCGAGGGCCTCAAGCCCGGTCCGATGACGGTCGAGTATTATCGCCAACGCGCCAGCGCCGGCCTGATCATCGCCGAAGCGACGCAAATCACCCCGATGGCGCAGGGCTACATCGGCACGCCGGGCATCCATTCAGCGGAACAAGTCAGCGCCTGGCGCGACGTCACCAATGCCGTGCACGCAGCCGGCGGCAAGATCGTGCTGCAGTTGTGGCACGTCGGTCGTATCTCGCACAGCTCGCTGCTGCCTGACGGCGCCGCGCCGGTCTCGTCGACCAACCGCGCCGCCAATGCCAAGACCTTCACTGCAGACGGTTACGCCGACGTCTCGACGCCACGCGCATTGCGCGACGACGAACTGCCGGCGCTGATCGAGGACTATCGCAAGGCTGCGCGCAACGCCATCGATGCCGGCTTCGACGGCGTTGAAGTGCATGCCGCCAATACTTACCTGCTGGAGCAATTCCTGCGCGACAGCGTCAATGACCGCAGCGGCCCTTACGGCGGCAGCATTCCGAATCGTGCGCGTCTGCTGATCGAAGTCATGCAAGCGGTGACCAAGGAAATCGGCGGCGGCCGCACCGGTATTCGCCTGAGCCCGATGACGACCTTCAACGACACTGCGCTCGACAGCGATCCGCAAGCGCTCTACAACTATGTGGTGGAACAGATCGCGCCGCTGGGCCTGGCATATCTGCATGTAATCGAAGGCGAAACCGGCGGCGCCCGCGTGCCGGACGGCGCCGCAGTGAGCTTCGACTACGCCGCCTTGCGCAGCCGTTTCCCCGGCGCACTGCTGGTCAACAACGGCTTCAACGGCAGCGACGCACAGGCAACATTGACGGCCGGCCTGGCCGACGCCGTGGCGTTCGGTCGCTTGTTCATCGCCAATCCGGATCTGGTGCGACGCCTGCGCGAAACCAAGCCGCTCAATGAACTCAAGCAAGAGGGCATGTACGGCGGCGGCGCGGAAGGTTACATCGACTATCCAGCCTTGGCCGCATAAGCACGCCGACTTCAGACCAGGGTAGTACGAGAACGAGACGCCACGGCGTCTCGTTCTCGTTTCAGGTTTGCTATCGCCGTGTGTCGTCATCAGAAACCACAATCAAAAAACTGCGCCGCTGCGCCCTATCGATGCACGACTTTCGGCAACGAAAAACTGGCAACCTGATCGTGGCCTTTTTGTTTGGCGGTATGCAAGGCATGATCGGCCGAACGGATCAGGTCGGCGCCGAGATCGTTTGCATCGACGGGATCCAGGCAGCTCACGCCGACGCTGATCGTCACCACGCCGCGCTCGTTTTCCCAATGCGGAATCTCCAGCGCGCGCACCGCTTCACACAGGCGCTCGGCGAAGCCGACTGCGGCCAGCAACCCGCAATCCGGCAAGATGATACCGAACTGCTCGCCGCCGTAACGCGCCGCCAGGTAGACGCTTTCCTGCAAGCCGGCGCCGATGGTGCCGGCAATCGCACGCAAGCAGTCGTCGCTGCTGACATGGCCATAGAGATGATTGAACAATTTGAAATGGTCGACGTCGAGCATGATCAGCGCCACTGCCGCCTGACGAGCCCGGGCGCGGTCCAGCTCATCCTTCAGCATGAGGTCGAATTGGCGGCGATTGGGCAAGCCGGTCAATGCGTCGCGCATGGCAAGTTCTTCCAGCGAGCGATTGATGCGCTCGGCTTTGGCCTGCGCATCGAGTGCCTCGGTTTCTGCTTTTGAACGGCGGTGCAATTGCGTGGCCAGTTTGGTGCCGGCGAACAGCAGGGCCAGCAATAGCAAGGCGACGCTGCCGCCGTGCAGATAGGATTCGCGCCGCCAATCGGCCAGGATTTCATCCTCGGACATCGCCACCGCAACGAACAGCGGATAGCTGGTCACGCTGCGGTAGACATTGATGCGTGTCACGCCATCCTGGGAGGATTTGATGGTCGCAGTGCCGGCCAGCGGACGCGCCAGGTATTCACGGAACAAGACCGTGCCGGCCATGTTCTTGCCGGCGTACTCTTCACGCATCGGCCGCCGGTACAGCAGTATGCCGTCCGAGCGGATCAACACGATGGCGCCGGCATCGCCGATGTCGAAGCTGCGATAAAACTTTTCGAAATAGCCCATGTCGATGATGGCGACCACCACACCGGCGAAACTGCCATCGGCCTTGTTGTAGCGACGGCTGGCGGTGAACCCCCAGCGTCCGGTGGCGCGGCTCTGGATGGGTACGCCGATGTGCAGGTCGAGATCGGCATGCGAGCGATGATAGCCAAAGTAAGCGCGGTCGCGTGCGTTCAAACCTTTGTCCAACTGTTCTCGCGAGGAGATAAGTACATTGCCGTCCTCATCCTGCACATACACGCCCTCGATTTGCGGCAACGCGGACAGGCGCGCGTGCAGGATCTGGCTTGTGCGCTCGCCTCCGTCAGTCGACAAGCCATCGCGCGACAAGCGCTCCAGCGTGTCGGCGATCACAATGTCGACTTCCTTCAAGGTATCTTCGGCGTGTTGGGTCAAGGCACGCGTGACATTGGAAACCGACACCGTGGTCTCTGCAATTTCCGCCTGCCTGTTGTAGGCGATGCCCCAGGTTTCCAGCACCACGATGGCCAGCGCGATTGCCGCGATGAAAAGGCGCGCACGTTGGCCTGCTGAGACATTGTATTTATCAGGCATGATTCTTGAGTGAAATAAAGTGGTGTCAGCAGCATAGTATTTTGAAAACCAGATCAGTGGTGTAACTGTGTGAGATCAGATCGCCGGATGGCAAAATACGGGACGCTGCTGCGCCAGCGCCAGGCGCCGCTCCAGCATTAGCTTTAACATTGTCGTTTCAGCAATTTCATCATTCTCCAAGGACCACCCTTTGTCGAGCCTCCCCGAACCCCGGCGCCAATCCAACCAAGTAGCCGGCATCCTCGGCACCGCGACGGTGCTGGCCCTGCTCTACTTCGGCCGCGACGTGCTGATCCCGATCACGCTGGCCATCATCCTGAGCCTGCTGATCACGCCCTTCATCCATCGCTTGCGCCAGATCGGCCTCGGGCAAACCCTGTCGGTGGGCGTGGCGGTGGTCACGCTGGCGTTGTCGGTGGCGGCAGTCGGACTGGTGATCGGCCTGCAGGTGGTGCGTATCGGCAGCAGCCTGCCGCAGTACGCCGATACCATCCGCAGCAAGGCGAGCGTGCTCGATCAACTGACGCTGGGCAAGCTGGGCGAACTGAGCGGCCAGGCCGGTCGCTGGATCGCGCATTTGTCCGACGACCAGGACAAGACGGACGCTGCCACGCCAGCCCTGCGCAACAACGGCAAAGGACCGGTGCTGGTCGAAATCCACGAACCACCGCAAAAGCCGCTGCAACTGCTGACGCGCATCGTGTCGTCGGTGTGGGCACCGCTGGAAACGGCCGGCATCGTCTTTGTGGTGCTGATCTTTGTGCTGCTGGAACACGAAGCCTTGCGCGACCGCTTCATCCGGCTGGCCGGCGGCAACGATTTGCGCGCCACCACGATTGCCGTCAACGACGCCGGCGAGCGCCTGTCGCGCTTCTTCGTGTCGCAGTTCGCCGTCAACATCGGCGTCGGTGTGCTGGTGTGGCTGGGGCTGAGCATCCTCGGCCTGTCGCAAGCCTTGCTGTGGGGTGCGATGGCGGCGATCCTGCGCTTCATTCCCTATGTCGGTGTGTGGATTGCGGCGTTCTGCGCGACGCTGCTGGCGGCGGCGATTTCGCCGGGCTGGTCGCTGGCCGTGATGACGCTGATGCTGTTCCTGGTCATCGAAGTGGTGTTCGCGCAATTGGTAGAGCCCAAACTGTACGGCCACACGACCGGGCTGTCGCCGCTGTCGGTGGTGATCGCCGCGATTTTCTGGAGCTGGATCTGGGGGCCGGTCGGACTGGTCTTGTCGACACCGCTGACACTTTGCCTGGTGGTGGCCGGGCGCTACTTCCGCGCGCTCAACATGTTTGAAATCCTGCTCGGCGAAATCCCCGCGCTGACGCGACCGCAGAATTTCTATCAGCGCGCGCTCTCCGGCGACACCCAGGAAATCATCGCCAGCGCACGTCGCATCCTCAAGCGCAAATCCTTCGCCGCCTATTGCGACTCGGTGCTGGTGCCGGCGCTGCACCTGGCGCGCGCCGACCTCGACGCCAACGCCATCAGCAAGAGCGAGCAACTGAAAGTGGGCAGCGCGATTGCCTCGGTCATCGAAGCACTTGGTGAAAATCCGAAATGGTGGCGTCAATACACGCGCATCTCCATGCTGGAAGACGTCAACATCGGTCATCAGCTGCGCCGCCGCCGCGAAGCCGTGATGGGCCGCACGCAAGGCTCCTTCGACGTGCCGGCCGGCACCATTGTGCTGTGTATCGGCGCCGGTTCCGGCGGCGATGAACTGGCCGCAGAAATCCTGGTGCGCATCCTGCGCAAGCAAGACGTCGACGGCCGCCATGTCACGCTGGCCGAAATGGGCGGTGCGCCGCCCGAGGACGTCAAACCCGGCATCGTGGCGATGTTTTGCCTGATCAGCATCGAACCGATCAAAGAGCAGGTGCAGATCGAAGCTGCCTTGCAACAACTCAAGCAACGCCTGCCGGACGTGAAACAGGTGGTGCTGCAAATTGCCAGCCCGTTCGAGCAACTGCAGCTGCAAGACCTGGTCCCGGACACCGCGCATGAGGTCGTGCATTCCTTCGAAGAAGCGGTGCAGAGCTGCCTGCGCACCTTGCATGTCTATGACAAGGCTTGAACCAAAGTGGGACAAAGATTTTTTCTTGATTTAGAAAGCTGACCATTCGCTGACAAAAAAGCGAATCGAATATTTCCCAAAATTGCATCTCCTTTCTGACAATGAGCCCCGCCATATCAGAAACGCAAGCAGGAAAATGGAAATCCACCAAAGCCACGACCATGGCGCCCTCCAGAGCTGGCAAAAGGCTGACAGCAAGCCGCATCCTGAACAGAATGCGGCGATTCTCACTATAATTGCGCTGCAATTTTGAGAACTCATTTCATCAAAAGTCTAAGGAGAATTTCTATGCGGCTCTTACTCCTGCTGCCGTTCATTGGTCTATTGTGGGTCCCGTTTTACAACGACGAACTGCCCGCACTGTTCGGTTTTCCGTTTTTCTACTGGTATCAGTTCACCTGGGTTCCGCTCACCGCACTGATCATCTGGGTCGTCTATAAAGACGGCCTCAA